>Ga0070717_10001613_pt1 | contig 15616 bp, 10 predicted proteins | sample LARL113metaG_FD_71366 | JGI IMG/M metagenome (GOLD analysis project Ga0070717, IMG submission 71366) | Corn, switchgrass and miscanthus rhizosphere microbial communities from Kellogg Biological Station, Michigan, USA - LAR L11-3 metaG | ecosystem: Host-associated > Plants > Roots > Rhizosphere ... | reverse complement strand
CACGTGCTCGACTAGCTCGAATGCAATGATCGCGTCAAAAGATTCCGGCTGGAGACCAATTCTTTTCCATTCGAGGATGTCGCCCACGATGTCTGCCGGTGCTCTGAGGTCGAGACCGACGTAGTTCTTGTAGCCAGCGCTTTTGAGCTGGACACCAAACCAACCGTCTCCGCAGCCAACTTCAAGAATTCTTGCATGCTTCGGAAGTTCTCGAGTGAAGTAGCTAAGCTTCTGCTTGCGGGCGTACTGGCTCAGTAAGGGCATGACTACGCAGTTTCGATTACTCGCGTCGGTTCAGCATAAGCAGGGCGCGCCACGAAGCCCCTTGCGGGCTCTTTCTGATGTTCCTCGTGATAGTCCGGTTCGGTATTGATGGTCCACAGATCGTGATTAGCACCCAGAATATTGCGGACCGCGCAGATGGCCGTGATCATAGAATGATCCTGGTTGTTGTACTTGTGCATGCCGTTGCGGCCAACCATCTGCAAGTTCGTCAGATGGCTTTCCAGATATTCGCGGATGGTCATTACCTGTGCGTCCCAGCCAGCATCGTACATCGGATAGGCTTTTTTCATGCGTACGACGGTACCGTCCTCGATCTCCTCGCGACGCACTAGCCCAAGCTGCGCGATTTCACGGCGGGCAAGCTCGACAAGCTCGTTGTCGGAGCTCGACCAGAGTTCGTCGTTCTCGAAAACAAAGTATTCCATGCCCAGGCAAGTCTTGTTCGGGTCAGGCACCATGGCCGCGGACCAGTTCTTGAAATTTTGAATGCGGCCGACTTTGACTCCAGGTTCATGCACGTAAATCCAGTTATCGGGCGCCACGTTCTTGCGATTCACAATTAAACTTACGATTAGGAAGTCGCGATAGCGAAGTTTATTGGCTGCTTCGAGAATTGCTTGCGGCGGCTGTGGCTCAAGAGCATTGGTTAGTTCACGGATCGGCATCGAGCTGATGAAGTCTGTGCCGGCAAAACTCTCCTCGCCATGTCTCCCGCAGGTCACTAGGCGAGTGACTTTGCCGCCGCTGTGGTGAATGCGAACTACAGGGCGTTCCATCAGCACGGGATATCCAGCATGCGCGAGTTGCTCCGCGAGCGTTTCCCACATCTGCCCAGGACCGCGCTCTGGATACTGAAACTCATCGATCAGGGTCTTGGCCGTTGGTTGTTTGCTGGGCAGGAGCGCGTTCCGGATTGCAGTGAGCAGCGAAAGACCGCGAATGCGCTGGGCAGCCCAGTCGGCGCTGATGGAGGTGCAAGGCACTCCCCAAACTTTTTCTGTATAGGTTTTGAAAAAGACTTCGTAGAGACGCTTGCCGAATCGGTTGGAAACCCATTGCTCGAAGTTCTCCTCTTTTCGGCTGGGGGAAATCCACGATCGTAAGTAGCTGGCGAGGATGCGAATAGTTTCGACCGGTCCCAGACCGAAAAGTGCGTTCTTCGCGACGAGAGGATACAGAAAGAACTTTTTTCGATAATAAATCCGTGACATTCGGGGACGAGTCAGAAATTTGTCACCCAGAATCTCATGCCAAATGCGATTCACTTCTTCCCATTTGGTGAAGAAGCGATGGCCTCCGATATCGAAGAGATAGCCTTTGTAATTGACCGTGCGCGCAATCCCCCCAACCTGCTTATCTGCTTCAAGCACCACCGCCGGAACGTTCTGTTTAGAGAGCTCAAGCGCGGCCGTCAGTCCTGCCGGACCCCCGCCAATAATGACAACCTGCTTTTGCGTTGCAGAGCGAGACTGCAAGTCGGTAATCCTTTCGGTAGTGAAGGGTAATGTCTTGGGGAGGGGAGCGCGAATTTAAAGTCAGTGCAGTTCAGCTGCCAGACTTGAAATCTCCACCGTAGCATAAATTAAAGGCTAGTTGGCTGCAAGCTGCTGCTGTTCTTCACTCAAAAGTGATAGGCTTCGGGAGGTTCGACGCGTGGACCAGGGAGTGAATGTGAACAAATGTACACAACTTTCCCCCGACCGGTCGCTACAATACAGTCAAGGCGAGCTACCTAACTGGCAGCTAGACCGCCAATTCTTTGACCCTAAATCGTTTGAATTCAATAAGGGCTCGCGCCGTGTGCGTTGGCTGCCGTCTTGCTGGCATTTCTTCCACGCCCTTCCCAAAGCCTGCGAGCCGCGCTCGAAGGCCGTGACAGTTAAGCTAAATATATCAAGGCAGAGCCTCAACCCATGCTTCTGATCGAGACCGGGCTGGTCCTCGTCACTTTGGTAATCGCACTCTTTTTTCCGCAGTTGGGCTCTCGCCTTTTCCTTGCGGTTGAGCGCAGGCTTGCGTGCTTGGCGCGGAGACGGCGACTAGTTGTGCTCGTTGTTGGATTAGCGGCTCTAGGACTGCGCCTAGCTCTTTTGCCCATATTACCTATACCGAATCCTGTAGTTCACGACGAGTTCAGTCACTTGTTATTGGCAGATACGCTGGCTCATGGCCGCTTGGCTAATCCGACTCACCCCATGTGGGTTCACTTCGAAACGTTTCACGTCAACCAACAGCCTACGTATGCCTCGATGTATTATCCCGGGCCGGCGATTTTCATGGCGGCGGGTCAGGTGATTGCTGGGCGTCCTTTCTGGGGCGTCTGGCTCGGCGCAGGGGTAATGTGCGCCGTGATCTGTTGGGCATTGCAGGGCTGGCTGCCTCCCTTCTGGGCACTGTTGGGCGGCATTCTTGCCGTGATTCGATTGGGGACATTCAGCTATTGGGCAAATAGCTATCGCGGCGGAGCGGTTACTGCCATCGGAGGGGCGCTCGTAATCGGAGCTCTGCCACGGATCAGGCGTCACCTTCGTATTCGTGATTCTCTCTTGATGGGATTGGGTCTGGCAATCCTGGCCAGCAGCCGCCCTTACGAAGGCCTGTTCTTCTGTATTCCGATCGCGTTCGCACTGTTCGCGTGGATGTTCGGGCGAAACAGCGCGCCCTTACCCATTTTATTTTGGCGCGTTGCCGTTCCGATCGCGCTGTTCATGTGCCTCACAGCCGCCGGTCTGGGCTACTACTTCTGGAGGACCACAGGCAGCCCGTTCCACATGGGGTACCAGGTTAACAATGAGAATTACGGGGTGATGTATTTTCTTTGGGACAAGGCACGGCCAGACGTACAGTACGATCATGCGGTGATGCGGAACTACTATATTGGACAGGTCCTCGCTCAGCACGAGATCGCGCGTGCCCATCCATCGCAATCAGTCCTTTTTAAAGCGGCGGCGCTGTGGCTGTTTTATCTCGGCCCTGCGATGACGATCCCGATGCTTATGTTGGCTGGGGCACTGCCGCCGGGCTTCTCATGGAAGCAGGTCAGTCGCAAGACCCGTTTCTTATTACTTATCGGTGGCACTACATTCGCTGGCTTGGCGTTACTAAGCTGCATGACTCCGGCACACTACGCAGCAGCAACAACTGTTGTGGTTTATGGCCTGGTGTTACAGGCTATGCGGCGCTTGCGGTTGTGGCACTGTCGAACTCGACAAACAGGAACTTTTTTCGTGCGCGCCGTGTTCGTGATTTGCATCCTTCTCTTGTTCGTGCGAGCTGGCGCTGCGGCTGGCGATGTCCGGATTCCCGAGCCATTTGTTGGTTGGTGCTGGCCGGATTCGCCGCTCGTAGGCCGAGCTCCGGTCACTGCGCAGCTGAAGACGTACCCAGGACATCACTTGGTTATCGTACGCTACAAAGCTGATCATCCTGTGCAAATGGAGTGGGTATACAACGAGGCCGATATCGATCACGCCAAGATCGTTTGGGCGCGCGATATGGGTCCGACCGATAACGCAGAATTGATTCGCTACTTTAACGATCGCACCGTGTGGTTGTTGCAGCCCGATGAAAGTCTTCAGCCCAAACCCTATCCGGACGAAGTGCTCAAGAGCGCAAATCTGTTTTCAACTGCGCAACAGACTTGTGGCGTCCCGAAGACTCATGGGAGTAATGAATGCCAGCATCGCTAGTGTCGGCGCCGCAAGGTGTGGCTCCTGAGTCCGCCGCATTCGGCCACAGGCGGGCTCCGACATTGGTCCTTCTATTCTGCTGTCTGTATTTCGCCGCTCTTGTGTATTACGCGACTGTTCGACGCGTAGACGCCGATGAAGGTTTCTATACCACGGCTGCCCGGCTGGTTTGGCAAGGTAAAGCTCCCTATAAGGACTTCTTTTACCAACAGGCACCATTGCTGCCATACGTGTATAGCTGGATCTGGGCGATCCGTCCGAATTCTCTGGTGGCGATGAGGATATTGTCCGCTGCCTTTTGTGCGGCAGCAACTCTCCTTTGGGGATCCGGACTGCTTCGGGTCAAGACACTCCCGGTTAGAGTCGCACTAGCGACATTGTTGACGATTCTTCTCGATCCCTACTGGATCTCGTGGAACGTCGTGGTTAAGACATTTTCGTTCTCGAACCTGATGATTTCAATCGTCCTGGTTGCACTGTACGCCGCGTTGCACACAGGAAGGAGCAGATGGTATTTCGCTGCCGGACTGGCACTCGGTGTTTGTGCTTCGGCCCGCTCATTTTATGGACCACTGATTCCAGCGGCATTCGTATGGTTGTTGCTACGAGACCGGAGTCGCGCGAATGTACGTTACCGGGCTGCAGCAATGTTTGCAGCCGGCGCTGTTCTCGGACTCTGTCCCATGATTTTAAGCTTTGTCCACGATCCGCAGGCATTTCTATTTAATAACATCCGATATCACAGCTTGCAGGCCGGCTACTTGCCTCAAAACGGAAAGATCGTCGTCGGCTACCAAAATCCTGGCACCGCGCTCCTTACGTATCTCGGGTTCATCTTCGTTCTGCTGCTAGGGCTTCATCCTTATTTCACCATTCAGGCAGGGCTCGCAGTGGCTGGGATTGTGAGTGTCTGGAAGTTGCGCAAGCGGCATGACCGCTTATACTCCGATCAGGATTATCGCTATTTTGAGCTGACTCTCTCGCTAGTGTTCGTATTTGTGGCTACTTCGTTGATTGCATTCCCACCTTACGACCAATACTTCATCACACCTTTGGTTCCGTTTTTCATACCCTTCCTGGCCGAAGCGCTGCGGACAGCGACTTCACCCGGGAAGAGAATCATTTACGTGCTGGCTGCGCTGGTCCCGCTCCTCTTTGCTTACGGCCTGCACCGCGAGGTATGGGAGTATTCACGAAATCCCGAATGGAAGATGAGCTCGTACCGTACAATCACCGCAGCAGTAAAATCCAGCAGCCACCCTGGTGACGTGGTGCTCTCGTTTTTCCCAGGGTATGTGTTCGAATCAGGCCGGCAATATTTCCCTGCGCTCGAGGATCAGTTCACCTTCCGGATCATGGATAAGATTGGCGCCGAGGAGGCAGCGCGATATCACATCGTCTCAAAGGGAAAAATTCTGAATGCAGTTTCCTGCGGTGTGGCCCAGGTAGTTGTTATCAACCGCTCTAGTGAGTACTTTAACAGCTTATCGGCGGCCGACATTCAGAACTTGCAAGCCGCCATTAATGGCAACTACTCGCGCATATCAGAAATAGATGCGGTCGAAGTTTACCGGCGGCGGTCCTCACCAGGATTTTCGATGCCGCCTGGGCAGCAATGATGTCAGCCAGTGTGACCGAACGATTAATGTCAGCAGAAGGCAGGGCGAGCGTCGAAAAAGCTGTGAACTTGCCGCCGCGAGTGCCGGAGCATTTCTCTCGAGACCGGCAGATCGCGCTGTTTATCTTTTTGTCTTCGCTTGCTTACCTGTTGCTGTTCCGTCGTTACACGACGATGGAACCGGACGAGGGCATCGTGCTGCAGGGCGCGCAACGCATTCTGCGTGGCCAACTTGTATATCGTGACTTCTTCTCCTACTTTACCCCCGGGTCTTATTACTGGCTTGCTTTTCTATTCAAGATCTTCGGCAGCTCGTTTACGCTCGCGCGAACCGTGCTGGCTGTTATAGGCGCAGGATTCTCCGTGGTCAGCTACATGCTGATGCGACGTGTGTGCTCCACCGAAGTTTCTTTTTTTGTGGCGGGACTTGTCACGCTCGCCACGTTGCCGTTTCGTTTTCTCGTGCTGCACAACTGGGACAGCACGCTGTGCGCCGGGCTTGCGGTCTATTTCGCGGTGAGGATGATCGAGTTGCCGCGAGTGAGCTGGGCAATAGCGACTAGTTCGTTCGCGTCTCTGTGTTTCCTGTTCGAGCAGTCCAAAGGAGCGGGACTTTGCCTCGGTTTGGGAACCGGCTTACTTCTCATAGGTTCGAAAGATCCGCGACTTCGCAATCGGACGTTGATGGCAGCTATGGCAACGGGCTTAGTGTGGCCTGTCATTCTTACCGTAATTTACTTTGCTGCACGGCACAGCCTAGCGCTTATGGTTGCGGACTGGCTCTGGCCGCTCCAGCATTATTCCACCGCAAACCACGTACCGTATGGATATCAAAACTGGTCCGACACCACGCGAGAGGAGTTGTTTCGCAGCGGACCCTGGGTGGCGCGTTGGATTGCTGCCGTGGCAGTGAGCCCCACTTTTCTGGTTCCGGTCCTACCGTTGCTTGCCCTCGGCATTGGCGCGTACTGGACGGCTCGGCTTTGGCAGGGACCAACTGCAGATCCCAAATGCTGCTATTACGTGCTGACCTGCGCCACCTTGGCGGGGCTTCTGCTTTCAATTGTGATCGGCAGAGCGGACATTTTACATTTCATGTATCTGCTGCCGCTCTTCTGTTTGCCACTCGCCTGGGTCATGGATGGACGCGATATTCGCAGACAAATCTTCCAGCGCCTCCGGCCGTTGCTGAACGCCTATGTCGCAATCGCCGGTCTGCTGTTTGCCGCGCCCTTGCTGCAAAGAACGTGGAGCGCGCATTCAGCAGTTGCAACCCGCCGTGGAGAAGTAAGCACTCCTGCGCCCGATACTGTTATTGATTACGTTCAGGCTCATGTGCCGGCAGGAGGCAGCATTGTCGTCTATCCCTACTTGCCTCTTTATTACTACCTCACCGCAACCTTCAACCCAACCCGTTACGAATACTTTCAGCCGGGAATGAACACAGCAGAGCAGGCGAACGAGATCCTGGCGGACCTAAGGTACAATCGCACATCAGCGGTGCTGTTCGAATCAACCTTTGTAGAAAAGATTCCCCGATCTTGGCCTGGCACTCCTCTGACTGCTGTTGGTGCAGACCCGGTCGCGGATTATATAGTTCGCGAGTACCACACTTGCAAAATCCTGAGTTCACCAAGCAATTGGACTTTCCTTTTTATGGTGCGGAAGGATCTGGCATGCCCGTGAGTTCACCTGGAGCGAAGAAGCCGGCAGCCACTCTCGTTTCCGATTACTCCGGGAACGCACGGACGAACTATCTGCGGGACTTCCTACTTGGTGCCTTACCTTTGCTTTTCTGCATTCAATTTTTGGCATGGCTCACCTTTCTCCCCAATGCCTTTCGTGGCCATGCCGATTTTCGTCAGCTCTACTCGGCCGGGTACATCTTGCGAACCGGGCACTCGCATGAACTCTATGATTATCGTCTGCAACGGCAGATTCAAGACTCATTGGTATCCGACGATGAGCGCGCGCTACCATTCATTCGTCCAGCTTATCAGGCGTTGCTTTTCGCGCCGCTCTCGCTTTTGCCCTACCGGAACGCATATCTCGCGTTTATGATTGTGAACTTTGGGCTATTAGCCTTGTGTTTTGCGCTTTTGCGCGACAACACGGCCAATCTCAGAAATGAGTGGTGGGGCCTGCCCGTCGCACTGTTCCTTGTCTTTTATCCAATCGCCCTAGCAATCATGCAAGGACAAGATTCTATCTTACTTATTGCGTGTTTGTGCGCAGCTCTGGTTTGTTTGCAACGCGGGCGCGATCTCAGTGCCGGTTTGCTCGTTGGAATGGGACTGTTCAAGATTCAGATCGTAATTCCCATCGCCCTCCTGTTCCTCTTCTGGCGACGTTGGAGGTTTTCGGCAGGGTTCACGATGGCGACATTCATGCTGGCAGCGATCTCAATTATTATTACCGGCTGGGTTCAGACGGTTGTCTTTGTCCGCTCGCTGTTATCGGTGGGCGCGGGCATAGATCCCACAGATCCGATTAAATTTCCGCTTCGCGTTACCCTTATGGCGAACCTCCGCGGGCTCATTGCCGGACTCTTCGCAGGGCACATAACGGCAATATGGATTCAAGCCGCAACAGCACTGGGCTCAATTTTCGTGCTGATCTGGGTTGCGGCACGCGTTCACACCAATGCTAAACGCGAGGAGCTGTTCTTGATTGCAGTTGTTACTAGTGTTGTCGTGAGTTATTACATTTTCATCCATGATTTGGCTGTTCTGCTTATCCCGGTTTTACTGACGCTGAATCGCTTCATTAGCCGCGAATATGACGATGCGCTTTCACGTTTTCCCAAATACAGTGCAGCGCTGATGCTTGTGGCACCGATGCTTGTCTTTGTCATTCCCGGACATTTCTATCTCGTGTCGCTGCTGATTTGCGGTTTCCTGTTTCTTTTGGTCCAAAGTTGCGAATCCGATGTCATTGCCGTGGCCGCAGGGGTCGATTTTCCGGCTCGGCCAGAGCCTAAGCTCAAATGCCGATAGAATTCAGCAATGAACTTGAAGGACCCGCCATTACAGCAGCGCTCCCGAGAAAGGCTCCTGCGGCCCTGCCTTTTTATTGGCTCAGTATTTTTCTAGGCGCTTTCCTTCTCTTTGCGGTACAGCTCATCCTAGGAAAATACTTCCTGCCCTGGTTTGGCGGCACGCCGGCGCTTTGGACCACGTGCATGTTTTTCTTTCAGGCTGTTCTTCTCGCCGGTTACACCTATTCGCACGTACTAGTGAACCGGTTCAGCGAAAGAATGCAAACCGTTGTTCACATTGTTCTGATTTTCGCCAGTTTGCTGTGGCTTGGTGTTATGGCTCTGCGCTGGCATGGCGTTCTTTTGCCTAGCAATGCGTGGCGGCCGCAGGGCAGCGACCATCCGATCTGGAATGTGACTCTCCTTTTATCCGTGAGCGCGGGCCTGCCGTATTTAGTCCTCTCGTCCACCGGGCCGTTGCTCCAAAGCTGGTTCGCGAGAACTCACGCCACACGATCACCTTATCGGTTATACGCGCTTTCCAATTTTGCATCTCTGTTGGTGTTATTGACTTATCCCATTGCGGTTGAACCATGGCTTTCATTGGGATCGCAGGCGCGCATTTGGTCGGCCGCATTCCTGGCCTACGCTATTGGTTGCGCTTACTGCGCATGGCAAGCGGCAAACGCGCAGCCTCTGCCGGAGGTTGCTGAAAATCCTGCCATCCAAGACACGCCCGGCCCAAGCGTGAGCAACCATTTTTTGTGGATGGCACTGGCCGCGTGCAGTTGCGTAATGTTTCTCGCCACCACAAATCAGCTCTGCCAGGATGTTGCCGTAGTTCCCTTCCTCTGGGTTTTGCCGCTCAGCATCTATTTGCTCTCATTCATTATCTGTTTCGATCAGCCGAGATGGTACTCTCGGGGAATTTTTGTACCGGCATTTGCCATTGCGATCTTTCTGGCTTGTTTTCTGCTGAATGGGTGGGCGATGAACAAAATTCTGGCCCAGATCGGAATCTACTCATTTGTATTGTTTGCTTGCTGCATGGTGTGCCACGGAGAACTGGCCCGATCCAAACCTGGCCCCCAGCGCCTCACCTCTTTTTATTTGATGGTTGCACTGGGCGGAGCGCTGGGCGGAGCTTTTGCCGCGCTGCTCGCTACTAAGATATTTCCCGCTTTCTGGGAATATCAACTCGGATTGTGGGGATCGGTCCTTTTCATGCTGCTAGCGTTAGCGCGTGACAAATCCTCCTGGCTCTACTCCAGCCGATTTGGACTACCAGTTCTCGCCGTTTTGGCCGCCTTGCTGCCCGGCTGCGTCGCGGTCGTAGCACGCCACCAAAGTGCGAGTTCACTGTTTGCGGCTATTCCGGTTCTGATCGCAGCCTACGTGCTCATGAGGTGGGGTGAGCACAACGAAAATGATGCCCGTCACCGCGCTGTCCCCATGTTTTGCGTGACGGTGTTGGCCGTTTTAGGGGCTTTATTATTTTTCTCCGCGCGCGGACAGGTCGAGGGTTCGCCGATGGCTTCGCGGAATTTCTATGGAGTGCTCACAGTCAGGGAATTGAACTCGCAATATCCCGAGTGGCGCGCCTTTTCTCTTCATCATGGGCGGATCGCCCACGGCTTTCAATTTCAAGCCGAAGACAAGCGCACGCTGCCCACCGCATATTACGGCACTGCGGGTGGTGCGGGACGCACTATTACTGCGTTACGCAAGTTCCGTTCCTCGCCAGGCGATCCCAAGCCACTGCGCATTGGTGTGGTTGGTCTGGGTGTTGGAACGCTTGCCGCATATGGTAGGCGGGGAGACTATATTCGCTTCTATGAAATTAACCCGGAGGTGACGCGCGTTGCCAATGACCCGAGTTTCTTCACTTATCTAAGAGATTGCCAAGCCAGGCTCGACGTGATAACCGGTGACGCGCGCCTTTCCATGGAATCCGAACTGCAGCGCAACCAGCCTCAGCAGTTCGACGTTCTCGTGATCGACGCATTCACCGGAGACGCCATCCCCCTTCACTTGCTCACTCAAGAAGCATTTGAAGTTTACCTGCGCGAAATCAGGCAGCGCGACGGCGTCATGGTGCTTCACATTACCAACACTCATTTGGACCTGCGCCGAGTAATGCTTAAAATTGCAGAACATCGTCAACTGCATTACGCATTGTTGCACTCCGAAGGCGACGGCATGATTACAACCTACAATGACTGGGTGCTGCTCTCCCGCGATCAGATTGCGATGAATTCAATCGCAACTCCTGCCGAGCAGAATACCGCCGCGGGTCAGAGGGGGAACATGCGGCTCTGGACAGATGAATACAGCAACCTGTTCAGCGTATTGAGGCGCTAGCCTTGATTATATCGCACCAACAGGCCTGGCTGTTCAAGTTCTGTGATTCAACCGCACTGCTTCCATCAATAGCATCAGAATCGGCACAAACGTGAGCGCATAAACACTATGCAACAGAAGCAAACGATGCAGCGGCGGAACGAACAACGCAATCTGAGCGACGAGCTGCCCCGGCGCTTAGCGAGCAAATCCAGAACAAAGCCAACGGCACGCACATCAGGAAAAATATGGTTGCCGGAAACATCCTCCAGGCCATCGCAGCGAAAAGAAAGGCAGATGATCTGAAAAGCCATTTACGACAACCTTTGCCCTCCGTCTCGGCTTCGATATTTGTGCTGAGCATCACTGCTATCGGCAAAAATAAGATGCTCATGTCGTGAAGCAGGAAATGGTAGCTCACAAGTGAAGCGACGATGACCCCGAGCAAAAGCTGATCGCTCGATTCCGTTGGGCCGAATCGGGCGGTGATGAAAACAACGAGCAAGCTCGCGGAGAGAATTTGAATGGTTTGGGAGAGTGATGAAAAGTGGCCGTCGGTGAGCATAAAGATCAGTCCGCGTAGGTTCGCCATCTGAGCGGGCGGAACGCCGTACAGCGTTTGCAATTCATCAGTAAGACCGGAACTCATTGACATGAGCATCGTGCCGTAATCGCGAAAATGCTCAACGCCCGTGATCACAATCGACATTGAGATGCACGTGAGCGCTGCCATCGTGAAGCCAGCGACAACACGCCATTTCCGCCAGAGCAAAAACAGAGCGACAATTGGCAGCACCAGTTGAAACTTGAACATGCCCATACCGAGCACGAGACCCGCGATCAATTCTTTTCCGCTTCGGAGAGAAACATATGCCACAGTAAGAAGAGTCAGCAGCAGGATTGAATCTTGCCCCTGCTCCATTGCGGCAGAAAGCGGAATGAATCCCACGAATGCTGCAATCGGTAGCCAGAGCCACGCGGAGCGCAAAGGTTCAAGATCAGAGCGCAGCAGGAAAAAACAGATGCCCAGCATCAGGAGGTTCAGGCCAAGCCAGAGCAAGTAGGCGTGCGTGTAGCTCAGGTACGAGAACGGCAGAAAGATCAGGCTTTCGTAAGCAAGGTGATTGAAGGGCAGGGCGAGATTCGCGGGGCTAATGAGCCGATTTTGGAATAGCTTCTGTGCGAGATAGCTGTAAATCTCGCTGCCATGTCCGGTTCGCACCATGTACGCCGTCGCATAGAGATGGCGGAAGTCGGTGCGGCCACTCGGAATGTGCGAGAGGAAATCAATCCACCCGCGAAGGGTTAAACCGAAACAAAAGGCTGGAAGGGCCATCGCTAAAGCCTTCACGTAATAGGGAACACTTACTTGGCGAGAACGATGAACATCACCACCGGCGTCACCAGAGCAATCGCCACAGCCAAGAGAACCCGTGGTGTCCAATGCGGTGGGATCATTCATCGGTCTGCCTTTCAGCCGGGGAGGGATTCTGACTGTACTACGGAATGTGCTCCTCCACAAAGGTGAAAGAGTTTGCATATCCTGGAACTCTCTCATGGAGAAACTCATGCACAAGCCCATGCGCGGCGCATGGGTCGCTGTTTTCGATTGGGCCATTTCCTCAACCCCGTCCGCATTCGACCCGGATGATTTCGAGAAATAGCATCAGAATCGGTACGAACATCAGCGCGTACATGCTATGCAGCAGAAGCAAACGATGCAGCGGCGGAATGAACAAGGCAACAAGGGTTACAAGCAACACGGGCCTGAGGAGGGCACGCTCCTGCCCGGCCAGTTCTCCACACACAATTGAAACGGGAAGTAATAACAGTGTGAGATCGTAATTATAGAGATGATAACTGGCCAGCTGGGCGGCTAGAACTGCCGCTGAAAAGGACAGCCCCAACTGTTCGTCATTCCAATTTCTTGCCGCGAACCATATCGCCGCCACCGAGCCCCCGGCGACCAGTACGGCCGAAATAGCTGCCGCTCTCCCATTCAAGAGCAGCTGCACGAATCCCCGGATGTTTGGCATATATTCCGGAGCAAAGCCGGCAACTTGCTGATAGATCGGATTAAGCAACAGTAATCTGGGATATATCACGAGAACCGACGGTCCGGAGACCGAGATCGAAATCACAATCAACGTAGCTCCGACCAGCACGAACCCCCGCAGGAAAGACCATTTCCGGCGCAAAACCAGAACCAGTACGAACGGCACAATCAAGTGAAACTTGAACAGACCGCCCGCCATTAGGCACCCGGCCCAAAATTCTTTCCTGCGACAGAGCAGTACAAACGTAAGAGTGTATATAAGAAGCAGGAGCGGTGAATCCTGTCCCAGCAGCAGGCAGGTAGTCACAGGAGCAAAGGTCATAAACAGCAGCAGGAACAGGCCAAAATCGGCCTGCATTCTTGCATACTGCGACAATGCCAAAATTACTTTGGTATTTGATTCGATGATCACCGCAGCGCAAACCAGCAGTCCCACACTGATGAGCACCCAGCTAATGTACGCGGCACGATAGCTCAGAAACGTGAATGGCGCGAACAGCAGCGCCTCGAAGGGGGGGTGGTTGTAAAAGACATGCGGTTTCGCAATCCTTAACTGAAAATCAAGTTGAACCTTCAAATCATAGAGTTGTCTGCCCAGACCTTGCCGTATGATCTGGCCTGCGCTGTAGTATTCAGAAAAATCCAGATCATTAATCCTTTGCGGAAAGCTCGAAACCACAAACCCCACTAACAATGTCAGCACAAATAGAACTGCCAAGCCTCGCACTATGCGCTCAGGAATGGGGATCTGTGCCTCCCTCGCCACTGCCGGCTGCTCGCCCGAACAAGTTATCATTTCATCTCAGTCCGAGGTCGAGGAGTTTTCTTTGGCTGCTGCAGAAACAACCGCGAAAATGCCACAAGCACCATACTACGTCAAAGCCCTTGCCCTGGGTCTGCCGGCGTACCTAATCGGGATTCATATGTGGACTTGGGTTTTCACGGTCTCAATCTTCCTCGGCGGCCGCTCCGATTTCCGGCAACTCTACACCGCTGGATACATGGTCCGCTCCGGACACGCACACGAGTTGTATGATTACGAGTCCCAAAGATATTTTCAGAACAAAGTTGTGAGCCAGGCCGATATGGCTCTGCCATTCATACGCCCTGCATATGAAGCCCTACTGTTTGTCCCGTTTTCGTTTCTGAGTTACCGGACCGCGTATTTCGCGTTTCTCGGGTTGAATGCAATCCTGCTCGCGGTCAGCTATCAGCTTCTCCGGCCAAAGCTGGAAAACCTGGCACGAATTTATCGCTGGTTGCCGGCGGCATTATTTCTCGCCTATCTCCCCATAGCCGCAGCACTGATCCAGGGACAGGATTCGATTTTCCTACTCACACTGTTCACCCTGGTGCTGGTTTCACTCGAGGGTGGTAACGAGTTCACGGCCGGAGCAATTCTGGGTGTGGGGGCATTCAAGTTCCATGTAGTGATCCCTGCGGCGCTGCTGTTCCTGGCTTGGCAGCGCTGGCGATGCGCCGCGGGTGCAGCGATCACAGGTACGCTGGCCGTAGCGGGATCAGTGCTGTTGGTTGGGCTAGCTCAAGCAAGAATATACGCGCAATCGTTGCTCACTTTCGGAGCCCAGTCGCACCCGATGCCGGGTCACCTCTGGTATCCACTCCCCCCGAATCTTATGCCCAATCTGCATGGCCTGATATTCGGAATCGCGGAAGGCCATCTTCCGGTGAACTGGATCACGTGGGCTACGGCTGGGTTGTCATTGCTGATCCTGCTTTTAGTTGCAAGCCTCCGCCCCGATTGCCAAAAGAACTCAGACGCATTTTTAATCGCCGTTCTGACCAGCGCCCTGGTGAGCTACTACTTGCTCATCCACGATCTGAGTATTCTTCTCATCCCAATTGCGATCACCTTAAGTCGGTTCATCGACTCGGAAGCGACTGGCGACCGAGTTGGGCGTTTCAGCACACGTACCGCGGCATTAATGTTCGTTGCACCGATATGCATCTCCTATAGCCCAAACCACTTTTATCTGGTTGCAGGCCCGCTGGCTGTGTTCCTATTTGTGGTAACACGTTTCGCATTCTCTGACGAAGAAGATACGGGGCGTGTGCGGGCAACTTCGCGCCTTTAATAAGCCTCTACGGCGCCGTCGCCAACTCGCGCTCCGAGCTTACATCTGCTTCCGATGTTTTCTCTCGTCGCAGCCTCGCTGGTTTCTCAACCGCAAGTGCGATCAACGAAGCCAGGTAGAGCAAGGCCGCAAGAACGAGCAGAAACCGGATCCCGGTCCATAGCGATGCCGACTCTAGAATTCCCCCAACCATGGAGCCCATTAGGTTGGAACCGAGAGCTTCCCCTCGAAAGCCCTCTCGAGCAAAACTGCGAACGAATATGATGCCAGCGAAGAATACCGGAAGGCAGAGGACTATCATGGCCGTTAGCACTTTCGTCCAAATTGCAGCGAAGAACAGTTTTTCGAGAGGAACTGCATAGCTGACAAACAAGGCTAAGAAGATCCCGACATAAGCAATGCCGACTGGGAAGCGGGGCACGAACTGTACCAGAAAATTGGCAGCGACAATCAGTAAAAGCAGGCCCGAAATGACGATCGAATTCACGATCCACGTGGTTCCAAATAACAGCGCCATTTTGCTGATAATCTGAGCCTCGAGCAAAAGGAATCCGG
>Ga0070717_10001612_pt1 | contig 15617 bp, 28 predicted proteins | sample LARL113metaG_FD_71366 | JGI IMG/M metagenome (GOLD analysis project Ga0070717, IMG submission 71366) | Corn, switchgrass and miscanthus rhizosphere microbial communities from Kellogg Biological Station, Michigan, USA - LAR L11-3 metaG | ecosystem: Host-associated > Plants > Roots > Rhizosphere ... | reverse complement strand
CGCGGGCGCGAAAGAAGCGACTCTCGATGTCCAGGTAGCCGTCTCGGGCAAGCTGGTCTACCGCCTCCGCCCCCAACACATCTTCGAGCAGGCACATGGCGGTGGCGTTCGCGAGCAGCACCGCCGGTTCCTCGCGTTCGATAGCCTGCCACTGCTGCCGAATAGCTCGCTGGCGCCGCTCTTGTATCGCGCGCTGGCGCGCGTACTCCAGCTCCTCAGCCGTTCGTTCGATCCTCCGGGGCCGGTGCCACTCGATCGAGGCGTCCACGTCGCGCTGCCACTGCGGAACGTCCTCGGCGGCCAACGACGACGCCGTGCCGACGGCAGCACGCGCCGGAGAGGGCTCGTCGTCCAAGGGCTCAGCTTCCAACCACGAAGCATCCGGCACCCAGTAGCGGGCCCCCTCGACGCGGTAGCGGTAGTACACCGGCCAGGGCGCCGCGCAGCTCACCTCCAGCTTCACTGCCTCGCCCGGGAACGGTGGCATGTCCTCGGTCCACTCGAACTGGGGCAGCCGGCGGGCGTTGTGGGCTTCGCGACCACGCTCGATCGCGGCCACACAGCGGTGGCAGCGCTCCAGCCAAGCGAGGTCCGCGGCCCGGTGGAGCTGGAGATGCGAGTGAATCCGGTAGCCATCGCGGTATCGGATCTCGTCGGCGCGCTGGCCGATCCACATGCCGCAGTACGAACTGGTGTTGCGGTCGCCGCGTCGGAGGCTACCGTCGCGAGTCGTGTGCTCGATCACCGCGACCGCGTGCACGCGCGGATAGGGCGGCCGGCCGTCAGGTAGATGCGCAGCCTCCCAGGCGTAGAAGCAGCTCACCCGTCGCCCTTCGCCAGTGGAGAGCTCATCCGCTCGCCAGAAGCGCCTCTTCCATCTCGGCCCGTGCCTGTCGCTTCAACGTGGCTCGTTCTCGTAGTCGCACCATACGGCGAAGAGAACGAGCGCGGGCCCGCTCCGGCCAGCGCTTCTCCAGCATCGCGATCAACACGGCCATGGAGACGTCACCAGACACGTGACCAACCTTCACCCGAGGTTTCATCGTCGGCCGCCGCCGACGCGCGGGATGCCCTGCACGCGGCCACCGGCCGCGGCCATCTGTGCCGGCTCGACAGCCGCTTGGCCTGGCTTCGTCGGCGCACCGAGGGCCTGTTCCCAGGTATCGATCAGCTCGCCTTCCAGATCGTCCCCTTGGAGAAGCCTGAAGAAGCGGATGCCGGCTGCTTGTGCCGCCTCGAACGCTGCCTTGGCGGCCGCCACCTCCTTCTTGCTGCGCCAGTTCCAGTACAGCTTCAGGTCGCCGACGTCGCGCTCGTCTGCCTCCGGCCAGAAGCTCCGCGCTGTTTCGACGCTGCGCGTCTGGATGGAAAGCAGCAGCTTAGGCTGGCCGCCGGACGTGAGGGGATCCCGCAGGCTCATTGGGTTGGTGTAAGGAGGGCTGCGGGCCCTCGCCGCGCCCGCAGCGCCTCGGTTCCGCGCACGTACCCTAGCGTCCTGACCCCGACTTTGTCCAATCTCCCGATCGGATGAAGTCGGTGACGATGGCGGGCGCGGCCGCGTCGAAGCCAGTCACCGCGAGCACGCCAGCATCGTCCTGGACGGCCCTCCGCTGGCCGGGCGCAGGGTTCACCAGGCTGTAGTGGTTGGCGATCATCGCGGCGGAGACGAGGCGCGTCGGCCGCTCCCAGCGGGCCCGGTACTGCCACAGCGCCTCGATCGGGTGCATCGTCTCGCTGTACCACGTCTCCTCGTCCGTGAGGAGCACGAACGCATCTACGTCGCTCCAGCTCGCACGGTCCAGTGCGTAGAGCATCGGCAGTGAGCAGTCGGTGCCGCCGTTGTGGTGCGCCCGCACCTCTCGCGCGCGTCGCCGCAGGTCGTCCAGCGTGTGCACATCGCGCAGCTCGATCTCCTCGGCGGTCGTACCGAAAGCCACCACGCGAGCCCGCGGCTCTGCGTGAGCGATGACCCACGCCATGATGAAGGCGGCCTCCTGCGCCGAGAAGCCTGGGATGTCGAGCACGTCATGCTGCACCATCGAGCCCGAGCAATCCACGCCGACGACGATGTGCCGGCCGCTGGGCTCCAGGCTGCGGAAGGCGCCCAGGAAGGTGGCCATGAGAGCGTCCTTGATCTCCGGCACTGGCTTCCAGGTCTTCTCGCTGTTGATACCGTGACCGCTGCCGTAGACCATCGCCGCCACGTAGATGGCCATCGGATGGACGCGCGCCTCTCGGATCCGCTCGACGTCGCGGAGTCGGCCAACGGCCATCTGAACACTCGAAGGAGCGTCGAAGACGCCCCCGGCCGTCAGCCGGCCGAGCTGGCGGATCATCGTCTGCACGGGCATCTCCTCGAAGAGGGCCCGCTGGATGCTCGGCAGGTTCACGTACTCGCTCGGAATGCACTCCCAGGGCAGCCGGTGCTCGCGCACGAGCTCGGCGATGCGCTCCGCGGCCTTGGCGCGCGCGGTCGAGACGAACTTCTCATCGAAGTGCGGGCTCAGGTTCGCCGGCACCGCCGCCACGTGTTGCACCTCTTCGTAGGCAAGCACCTGCGCCGGCAGGCCAGCCGCCTTCCTGCCGTGCAGCCACGACATCAGCGCGTCCGCCTGCGGGTTCTTGGACCGGTAGTGCGAAAGCCGCGCCAGATCCAGAGCCCGCCAGATCGCTCCTTTCGAGCCCTCCGGACCACGGCGCCGGTTGTCTTCGGCGCGCCCGTACTTGATGAGCTGGTACGCCAGCCGTGCCGGGTCGCGAGCCCACGCCGCGAAGCAACCCGCGATGGCACGACGCTGCGCGCGCGAGCGGATGGCGGGCTTCTCGCGGTCCCAGCCTTCCGTGGCCGGCCTTGGCCCGAGCCCCTTGAGCGCGTTAGCCAGGTCCATGGCAGTGGAGAGGGTCCGGCACACGCGCGGGGCCGCGTCGGCCGCCAGCCGGCGCGTACGGTGGTCAGGGGCGGTCTTCAGCGCCAGGGCGAGAGCCAGGATGCCCGGGTCCTGTTTGGGCGCGCGCCCGCCACGGCTGACCTCCACGATCTTGTTCACCAGCCACTCCCCGTCACCGCTCTCCAGCAGCCGATCGATCGCGTCGATCGCGCGACCTGTGAGTTGCTCAGGATCCGCGTAGTAGGAGCCATGGACGGTACCGAGGACGATGAAGCGCTTGGCCAGGACGCGGTCGGTGACCTCGAAGACGCAGCCACCGGCACGATTCGGCACCATCCCAGGAACGCCCGGGATCGGGGCGCGCTGAGGGGTGCTCGACAACATGCCGGTATATCGCTGCATTTGCTTCTCTCCCAGGAACGTCACCATGCGCAGGGGTGGCCACTCCCGCATGGCGGAGGGAGTGGCGGACGGACATACGGTTTTGGGCGACCGGTTTCCCCGGCTTGCGCCGGGGTGTTCCCCGGTATCGAACCCGGAAACCTCCGTGTTAAGGGAGGTGCTGTACCAGTCAGCGTTAACGGTCTCCCGTTCGGCCCGTCCGAGCGGGAATATACGACACCAGGGCACCAAAAGGCGAGCGGCGAGTTAGGATACCGGCGAACAGGCCCGGCCAGAAACCCTTGGTCGCGCCTTCACCATTCCACCCGAGGAGGACCCTCGTATGGCTGCTTTAGCCGCTCCCATTGCACCGCCGATCACGACCGACGCCGCCAACGACCTGCAATCCATGCTCGACCAATCGGGCAAACCGATGTTCCTGCATCCGGGAGAACTCCGCGTCGATCGCTCCTACCAGCCCGAGGACCGCCAGCGCCTGAGCCGCATCGGACCCATGGCCCGGGATTGGGAGCAGATCCTGGCGCAAGGGCTGTCCGGCAGCCTCCGAAAGGACGGCCACATTTGGCTGTTCGACGGAGCCACCAGGCAGGCCGCGGCCATGCTGCACAACGAGCTGGTGGAGTCGGGCGAGCTGGAGGGATGCGTCATCCCCGGCATCTACGTCTTCGTCCACCGGGGACTCAGCATCGGCGCAGAGGCGTACCTCTTCAACAAGCTGAACGGACGTGGCCGCTTGGCCGTGCACGTTGTTCACCGCTACCAGGCATTGCTGGTCTCGCGCGACCCGGCGGCTCTCACCATCCGCAACGTGCTGGCACGCCACCATCTCAAGGTCGCCACGCACTCCTCGCCCGAGGTGATCTCGTGCGTCCAGGTGCTCGAACACTTGCTCGCTTGGGGCGAGGACGTCCTCGACGAGACGCTCTGGCTCATCAGGCGGGCGTGGCCGGCGCCGTCCGGGAAGACGTCCTACACGGACGAGGAGCTGATGGCGCGCGAGCGGCGCACCGCTGGCCACAAAACGAACGTGCTGCTCGGCATCGGTGCCTTCGTGCAGGCGTACCTTCAGCACGGGTACGACCGCGAAGACCTGGCGGCGTTCCTCCACGAACAGGAACCGGAGGAGCTCGTCGCGGCCGCGATGGCGGGGGTCGTCAACCCCAACACCTACACGGCCCGCACCGCGTGGGGCAAGGTCGCCGCGCTGCTGCGCGAGGACTACTGCGCCGGCCTGCCGGCCTCCCAAGTGCTGCCGCGCTTCGAGCAGCCCAAGCGGCCGCGAGCTGCCCAGACCATCAGCAAGTCCCCCGAGTACCGCGGCCGCCGGGCCTCATGAACCGCGACAGTCCGTAGAGCTCCTCTGCGGCTTCCAGGAATCCGCGGCGCTCGCCGTAGCCGATGAAGGCTTCGGCTTCCGCCGCGGTCATCCCGTCAGCGCGCTGGAGCAGCACGAACCCCTCGCGGTTGGTCAGGTACCGCGGCTGGGGCCGACAGCCGTAGGGGCAGGGCATCGACTCCACGACGCCCCAGAGCCGGCAGATCAGCGGCCGTAGGCGGTAGATGGTGCACCGGCCGTCAACTCCCAGGAGTGGGCACGTCAGGTCCGGTGGTGGCGGCCAGATCCGCACGCCCTGGTCGGCCTTCCCCGCGTCGGAGATCGGACGACCGAGGTGGCGGCAGATCCGCTCGTACTCCTCGTCGGACATGCCGATCGGGCCGCAGGAGTCCTGGCACTTCCCCTGGCACTCGATGGTCGGAAGCTCGTCGTACAGGCGCCGAAGCGCAGCCTTGCTCACGCGGCGTCAAGATAGCCCGACGCGCTACACTTGCCGCGGCTGCGAGCTGGGTCTTCGGCTGAGGAGTGTGGCGCTTCAGGGTCGCCAGCCCCTGCCCGCGGCCACCCCAAACCCGACATCCCTCCCCCCCACGGGTCCGAGCCCTGGCGTCCGCGCCTGGGCTCGACCTTTTTGAGGGCAGAGCGGAGCGGGAGGGATTTGAACCCTCGGCGGGGTTGCCCCAGCGCGCTTTAAGGGCGCCGCCTTCGACCATGCTCGGCCACCGCTCCTTGGTCCGGGCAAAGCGTATCAATTGGCGGAGAGGGTGGGATTTGAACCCACGGGACCTTGCGATCCTACGGCTTAGCGGGCCGCCGCCATCGACCGGACTCGGCCACCTCTCCGTTTGTGGTGCGCGGCGCGGGATTTGAACCCGCACCCAGGTCGCCCCGGACCAGTTTTTGAGACTGGCGCGTCTGCCGTTCCGCCAGCCGCGCGTTCAGTAGGGCGAGATGACCAGGCGCTCCTCCCGGCCATCCTTGTGGCGGAGGATGATCTCAGAGCCGTCATCGATCCCGTCGGCCAGGAAGTTGAACACCCAAACGGCTCGACGCAGCGCCTCTGCGTACGAGATCCCACTTCGTCGCGCTCGCGCACCGAAGGCTTCCCAGAGCTTCAGCGGCAACTGGAGGGTGTGCTTCACCTGTTCGACCTTGACCTTGTCTTCCGGGTCCGATTTCTTCACGCCATAGATTCTATGGTGTTTTGCCCTCGTTCCGTTTCTTCTCTCGGCTGCAACAGCTTCTCTGCTCGAAGGATCACGGCGTCCAGTTCGCCGGCACGGGTCTCGGCGACTTCCCGGATGGCTCCTGGCCCCTTGTCGTACTCGGCGCGTACCGCGTGCCGAGCCAGCACGATCTGGCGCAGGGCCTCGGCAAGCTCAGGCTCCGTTGCGCAGCCGAGCTGCTCGCCCTGCGTAGGTGGATCCGTCACCCACCACCGCTTCCACTGGAAGACGATCGCCATGCCGATGATGACCACAAGCCAGAAGACGAGGTAGGCGATGACCAGTCCGTCCACGGACTGATCCGCAACCGTGTTGATCGCGCGCCACAAGCCATTCACGGGGGCCAGTTTAGCCTCCCGGCTCCATGGTTGAAGATGGTGCGTGGGGCCGGAGTTGAACCAGCACAGCGGTTAACGGCTGCTTTACAGGCAGTTACCTTCGCCACATAGGAGAGCCCACGCATGGTGTCGGAGACAGGAGTTGAACCTGCACGGGCTGGTGCCCACCGGGCTCTCGACCCGGCGCGTCTACCGTTCCGCCACTCCGACGAGATGACTAAATCATTTATTGGTCGGCGGGGCGGGACTCGAACCCGCATACTCCGCGGTCTGAACGCGGCGCCTTTGCCTGATTTGACCACCCGCCGATGTCTTTGTGAAAGAACTCACACAAGCAACGTCAGTTGGCGGGTGGCGGAGGAGTTGAACCCCTGGCCTCGCGGCCTCATCCGTTTTCGAGACGGAGCACCGAGCCGGTCCGATGTTCACCACCCACTACAGCGGCATCCCCAGAGGCCCTTGCGGGCTACAGGGATGACCGACTAAGTAGCGAGTAGAGATACAACCTGAACACGGTATCGTCACCATAGCGCACTTCTGCCGTTTCGTCAACCCAGTGCCGGAAAACTTGACACGCCCGCGCCGGCTGCGCTCCAATACGTCGATCGTGAGTAAGAGGGGGTAGCCGGCGTGCGCTGGCTTCAACGGCTGGGCGGGAGGCGTCAGGATCTTGACCTCTTACCCGCCTGGCAGCGCTTGACGTACGTCTGCATGAGGATCGGCCCTCGCTGGTGGGCCACGGTCTGCCGCGGCGGCCGCGCCGAGGCCGTCGCGGTCATGCAGGAGCTGCATGAACAGGGTGCCGAGTTCGTCTTCGCTGGTGAAGCTGCGAGCGCCGGAAGCGCCCACTGGCAGCTCAGAGAAGCCCTCGGCGTCCCTGGCGTCGAGCGCGGCCCGCAACCCTGGACGGCGTACCCCCGCTCACCGGGAGGGGACGTGAACGTACAACTGCTGCGGACATCGTTCGAGACCGCCGTCAACCGGGACGGTCTGCTGGTGCAGCACTTCTACGAATCGCTGTTTTTGGAGTGCCCGGAGCTGCGCCGCATCTTCCCGCGGAACATGGACGGTCAGGTCCGGATGTTCGGCGAGAAGATGGCCGAGCTGATGCTCCACCTGGAGGACGGCGAGTACCTCAAGACGCACCTCTGCGCGCTTGGCGAGCGCCACCGACGCTACGGGGTCCAGCCTTCGATGTTCCTCCCCGTGGCCAAGGTGCTGATCGAGACGCTCAAGCGGGCGGGCGGCGGCTGGGGTGAGCAGGAGCTGGAGATCGAGCAGGAGTGGAAGAACCTGCTCCTGACCGCCGCCGAGCTGATGGGTTACTCCAAGGAGGAAGTGCTCGCCGCGGCATCCTGACCCGGGTGAAGCAGGCGCCAGTAGTAGTCGCCCTCAGGTAGCGGGCTGATCCCGTCGTCGTCGTCTGCCGGTGGTATCACCAGCAACGCCTGGTACTCGACCCAGAGCTCCTCGTCCGTCAACGGGGCCTCAGCACGGGCCGAGCAGGAGTCCCGAGGTACGAAGCCTGCTGGCATTCGAGGGCGACCCGGCCGGCACGTACCAGACGTTCGTCCGCGGACCCCACAACTCGATGTCGATGCGGTCAGCGTTGGGCAGCCAAGCGCTCCCGCAGACGGACGGGGCCCGAAACAGCGGGAAGGCCATAGCACTCGTGGCGCCCAGAAGCACCCTCGCGACCAGACCCACGAACGTGGCCAAGACCATCCACCTCCACGCGCTCATGCCAAGCCCTCGTTGAGCGCCGGGGCGCTGCATGACACCCCGGCGCCTCCATCCAGGAGGTCTCGGAGCGTACCATGCGGGGTCGCGCGACCGCGGATCCGAATAGGCGAAGAGGGTGGAGCGGGCGAGGAGAATCGAACTCCCGTCCTCACGTTGGAAAGGAATGGAGCGGCAGCGGGGAGTTGAACCCCGGTGTCCAGCTTGGAAGGCTGGCGCTCGGCCGCTAAGCCACTGCCGCGAGTAAAATACGAACAGATGTGCCCCGGCGTGCTGGAACACCCGGGGCGTGGCCGATATCAGAGGTATCGACGTGGGACAGCGTAGCGTACGCGCCGAACGAATCCGTGCTCTACTTCACGATGGCCAGCCCTACTCGGTCATCCAGGCTGAGGTGGGCAGCTCCAAGAGCAACATCTCCCATCACGCGAAGGCGTTGGGGCTCACACAGCCACACGCCGAGTACGACTGGCCAGCGATCCAACGGTTCTACGATGACGGCCACTCCATCCGGGAAGCCAAGGACAAGTTCGGCTTTTCCGGCGCCACCTGGTATGCCGCCATCAAGCGCGGCGACATCATGCCGCGAAAGCACGTTCCGAATTCGCCGGAGCAGCGCCCGGTCCGCGAGCGCGACACCACGGCCATCGGTAACCAAACGGAGGGCATGGTCCTGGCCGGACTACTGCGAGCTGGCTACCGCCCCCTGGTCCCATTCGGCGGAGGCCACCGGTACGACCTGGCTTTCGATCAGGATGGGGTGTTGCGCCGGGTGCAATGCAAGACCGGCCACCTCGTCGCGAATGGTGGCGCCATCAGCTTCCACGTCTCGAATGCCCAGGGTCACTATTCCAACCGGCGCCGGGCCAGCTATCACGGCGATGCGGACTTCTTCGGCATCTACTGCCCCGGCGTCGAGGGGGTCTTCCTGGTGCCAATCGAGGAAGTTGGGCGCAGCACAGCCCGGCTGCGGCTCGCACCCGCGACCAACGGCCAGGGTTCCGGCATTCGGATGGCCGAGACCTACCGGATCATGTAAGCGTGTCGCTCTGCCATTGAGCTACACCCGCGCACAGCTCGTCGGCTGCCAGGGCCGCGCAGCCCGAGCAGATGTCCCAGCAGGCCGCCCGCTCGCGCCAGGCGGCCTGCCAATCCTCCATCCGGGAGAGGCGCAGGACCGGCCAAGTTCCGCACACGGCCTTGCTTTCCGTACGCCGGATCAGGTGGGCGATGCGCCCTGTCAGGCACACGGCCGGCTCCAGATCCGGCTCGGGTTCCTCCACCAATTCGACCGCCATGCTGGGAGGGTACCGAAGGGAAGGTGGTGGCCCCGGGAGGATTTGAACCCCCGGCGCGCAGCTTAGGATGCTGCCGCTCTATCCCCTGAGCTACGGGGCCGTGCTGATCGGAAAGGTAGCGCAATCGGGTCGCCAGGCTGTATGGTGCCGCGATCATGGCTGAATCCCTTCCCCACGCCTCCGCGGACGCCGAAGACGTCCGGGCTTCGCAGTCGGACTTCGCGGACCTTTGGGCCCGCGCTCGCCGAGTACAGGCGATCTTGGGGTGGGTTCTCCTCCTTGCTGGCAGCCTGGGCGCCTGGGGGTTCCTCGCGGCCGCCGTCAGACGCGACTGGTTCGCTGTCGCCATGTTTGCGCTCTGCGGCGCGGTCTCGATCGTCGGATGGATCGCAACCCATTGGACCGTCACCGCTTGGCACGCCGCGGCAATCGCTCGGGTCCAGGCGGCGAGGGCGGGCCGCCTCGTCGATCAGTGGAGAGATGCGTACCTGAAGCTGAAGCAGGAGCAGGAGAACCAGCCCAGCCAGTAGCTGGGTGGTACCTCCGGCAGGAATCGAACCTGCGATCTTCGGCTTCGGAAGCCGCCGCTCTTTCCGCTGAGCTACGGAGGCATACGTGACGTTCCAGAGCAAGATAGCCGCGGCCGCCGCCGCGGAGCGTGCCGAGCACGAATCGGCCCAGCGCTCCCGGCTCGCGCAGCTTCACGGACTCGATCAAGAAACCCGCGAACGCATGGCCGGGCCCGAGGCGGAGCGGTACTCCGAACTGGCCACGCTCCTGCTCCGCTTCGCAAGCATTGCGGAGGCGTGCGCTGCGATGCTTGGCCAGTTCGGAGTGGCCAGCCAGGCACTCGCCGCCGAGGGGGCCCAGCTCAAGCAGCAGATGGCGAATAGAGAGGAAGGCTCCGAACACCGGAGCCGGAGCCCTCCCCCTGGAAAGGGATTGGCCGCTCTAGGGGGGACTGAACGCCACCTTTCCATTCGTCAGGCTACGTCCTCTTCGTTCCCGACACGTTGCCGATGTGTCCCGATTCGTCGCGGTCGGTTGACGTATGGTGCCGGCGAGAGGACTCGAACCCCCGGCCCTGACCTTAAAAGGGACTCGCTCTGCCGCTGAGCTACGCCGGCACGTCGATGACGGCACCCGTCTCCGGGTCGCGGTTCAGGTAGAACTCCGGCAGACGGTCGGCGGCGCGGACGAAGGCCACCCAGCTTCGGTCGGCGGGCTCGATCCAGCCGTCCCACACGCGCTCGATGGTACCGTCAGGCCGCAGCAGGCCCTCCGTAGCGTCGTAGCGGCCGACGATGATGTTCTGCATGACACAGACCTCCAGAGGAATCGGAGGCCATCCACCGCCGTCGCCACGAGGCTACCATTCCGGCCCATCCCGGCGGTGGATTCGAGTTGGGATGGTGCCGGCGGCGAGACTCGAACTCGCGCACCTCGCCTTAAGAGGGCGCCGCTCTGCCGCTGAGCTACACCGGCACGTTCGCGAAACGGCTCACGATCAAACCCACGAGAACGCCGACACCGGCGCCTACGGCGACCGCCTCCCAGGGCGGTGCGGCGCCCATGAGGACCGCGGCCAACACTCCTGCGCCCATTCCAGCGATTCCACCAATGACGCCAAGAACAACCAAGCCTATGCGATCCATCACGGATCAATGTACTCGCGCGCGGGGTCACCGTTCACGCGACGTCGGTGACTGGGCCAGTGGCGATGCCACCCTTCGGGCGGGTCGCCGACGCCATCCCAGGATGCCAGCGCGGCGACCGCCGCAGCTTCCGGTGAGTATCACCAGTGCTGTTCGTATCCACCGAAGCTGAGTCCGACCACGATGCGAGCGCCCGGGACGGTCCGCTCCACGGCGGCCAGCCGCCCATCGGGCAGTCGCCGCCCGGTCACGTAGCCCTCAAGGATCTCCGCGTCGGTCATGGCCAAGGCGGCAACCCCTCAGCGCACTTCTGGCACGCTGTGTCCACGCCGTTGGCGTAGTGGATGTAGACGACCTGGCGGGCGTCGATCACATGGCCACAGCCAGCTTCGTAGCCAGCCGTCGCCATCCGCTCGATGCTGTCGAAGAGGCGATCAGGCATCGAGGAAGAGTAACAAGTTGGTGCCCCCGGGACGACTCGAACGCCCGGCACGCCGGATAGAAGCCGGCTGCTCTGTCCCCTGAGCTACGGGGGCGGTATCCTTCAGGCCATGGATACGATCATCGGTTTGCTCGACTGGTATACGCCTCAGCCGCCGCCCGTCACCGACCCGGTGCTTGCGATGCTGGGGGCGCTGATCCTTCTCTGCGAAATCGTGCTTCCTGCCGGGATGGTGATGTACTCGTTGTCGTACCGCGGCCTGGTGGGCAAGGAACGCCCGAGTGGTCACCGCCACCTCGTTGGGTGCGCCCTCGGGCTGGTGGTTGGCATTCCGTTCGGGCTTGGCTGGATGCCCTTCTGGGCGTTCCTTGCTTGCCTGTTGGCCACTGAGGCCGCGAACCGCCTGAAGCGGCCGCGGCCAAGTTGATCTTGCTCTCTACGCTTCCACGCCGGCCGGCTCCGCTGGTTGCGCTACGCCTCCCTGTTCGGCTGCGCGTGCCGCCGCGAGGCGCTCTGCGCGTGCAGCGCGGGCCTTTGCGAGCGCCGCGTTGCGCCGCGCCAGGATCTCCGGATCGGTGATCGGCCGGCGCTTGCGCCGCTCCGGGGGCGGGGCCACCAGCGTTGCGCTGCCCGCCGAACGTCGGCCTCCGCGGCCGCCCGCGGCCGCCTGAGTGCCCACACGACCCAAGGCCGAGCGAATCGCTTCCAGGTCTGCCGTGAGCGTCGCTACCTGGACCTTGAGCTCGTCGCGCTCCTGCACGAGCTGCTGGATCTGACCCGCGATGGTCTGACCGGCCCCCGTCGTTCTCCGCCGTCTACTCATTGCCATGAGGGGCCACTATAAGCCACTTTGTCAGAGAAGCGCCAGAGGCAAAGTGTGTAGAGGGCCTGGCAGGGCTCGAACCCGCGACCACCGCGTCCGAAGCGCGGCGCTCTGATCCACTGAGCTACAGGCCCATCACACGTTGGTTTTGGGGCCCCCGGGGTAGAATCGAACTCCCGACCCGCCGCTTACAAGGCGGCCGCTCTACCACTGAGCTACGAGGGCGTAGAGGGACCGGGCCCTACTCAGGCCGGTTCCGACGATTGTTGGCCACAAGGCCAGCCATGACGAGGATGCCGAGGAGTGTACCGGCGATCCCGCCCACCGTGAGTCCTGCGAGGAACTGCCACACAGCGTCGAGGGTAGCGAAGCGGTATGCTCCGCGGCCGTCGTACGGCTCTTGACCGTCAACAAGGAAGAGGGTGGTGCGCCTGGCGGGAATCGAACCTGCTGCCCCTTCCTCCGCAGGGAAGTGCTCTGTCCGGTGAGCTACAGGCGCACGTCGGGCATGTCGCGATGGGTGGCGAGGTCGGCGGCTTGCTGCTCCACGCATCGTAACGCCTGGTTCAGGCTATGACGATCCATGGGCCACTCGCAAATGGGGCATCGATACTGCGGCTGATCGCGTAGCCGCCGCGCCCGACGCAGAGCCCAGATGCCCACCACCACCTCCATCAGGAGCCCGCCCTGCAACACGCCACCAACTCGCCAGGTGAACTGATGCGTCCAGGCGTAGTACCCGCCCAACACCATGAACAGACCCGCGAGCAAGCCGGCAGCAATGGCCAGCGCCCACGAGTTCTGCATCAGGCGGCGACGGCGACTCCACCGCGCCAGGAGTCGGTGCGCGATCAGCGATACTTTCATGTGGGTGGATTTCCAAGCGCAGGACATACGCCCATGCTGGGCGCAACTGCCTTATACCCAAAGGAGAGTGCAGTTTGCCACACTTCGCGGCGGCTGCGGGGTGGTGGCCGAGTCGGTGGACCGGCTGAGATGATCCGCCTGGCCTCCCAACCCACGGATGGATGGTCCCCTGCGGGCGAGCTACATGGCCCACCCACCCCCAGCCCGAACAGCCGGCGGGCGGGAATCGAACCCGCGGCCTGGACCTTATAAAGGAACTGCTCTGCCAACTGAGCTACCGCCGGAAACTTCGGCGGAGGATGGTACGTCAAGGTTGGTGGGCGAGGGAGGATTTGAACCTCCGGCCACGGCCTTATCAGGACCGCGCTCTGAGCCAGGCTGAGCTACCCGCCCACGCCGAGAGTATGATCTGCCGATGGCTGCGAACCGCGGGGAGACCCGCGAGATCACCAGCGTCACCATCGCCGGCCGCGACATCCCTGCCGCGAAGGCGTTCTGCCCGGAATGCGCGGCCGGCGGCCACGTGAACCTGGACAGCGAGTACATCACCGACGACCCACTCCGGTGGATCGGCAGGTGCACCGAGGGCCACATCTGGACCTTCCGGCCAACCGACGATTGACCGACCGCGGCAACCTGCCGCAGCGTCTATCTCCGGTAGGCCATGATGATCCAGGAAGCCAACCGAGACATCGAGCGCCTCCACGAGGACGATCTGCGCCGCAAGTGGCGCAAGGAGCAGCTCGACCGCGTTATCCACGGAATCGACGATCTCCTCTTCCAGCTCGAAGACCTGAATCTCCAGGGTGTGGAACGCACGCCAGCAACGCTGCGCGATCGCGCCGACCAGCTTCTGGACTCCGTGCCTTCGCGTGACGAGTACGAGGCGTTGAGGGTCCGGCAACGGATCGTGCCGATGATGGACGTGCTGTTCAAGGCCCAGGAGATCCTCTTCCGCCTGCGCGACCCGCACCGGCCGGCCTACGAAGACGAAGACGGGGATGATGGCGAATCCTGAACGTCGCGGGGGTGACCGGCGGGCTGACGATCCCGCGTATACCAGTGCCACAAACTGGCGCCTCACCTCTCGGCCACGGCCACCCCGGCTGACGTTCGTCTACGCTTTCCTCGTGCAAGACCTTGGGCGCAGCATCGGGCGCTACCTCAACGGCCTGTACGTCACCATCGGCGTGCTGGTGGTGCTGGTGATCGGCTTGGCCGCGGCGCTCGCCTGGGTCCTCGCCCACCGCTGACCCTCAGCAGTACCAGCCGTGCCCCATCCTCGTGGGCGGCTCCACGCCGCGGCGCAGGAGCTGACGCTCCAGCCGGCGGAACTTGCGGTGCAGCGCCGCCTTCTCGCGCGCGGTCGGCCAGCCAGAGGGTTCGCCACCGAGGAGGCGTCGTGCTTCCTTCAGGTCGCATGGAAAGGTACCGAGATAGTTCGGTCGTTTCGACATAGCTACCCGGGCACTTCGATCACCTCGCCCTGCCGGCCGCCAGCGGAGAAGACTGGCCAACAGGGAAGTGGCCTCCTGGAGCGGGTGCTGGTCCTCTCGCACTGAAGGGCGGCCGCGTGGGTCGCTCGTTCGAGAGGAGGATTGGTGCCGCGACCGGGATTTGAACCCGGGTCCTCCTGCTTGAGGGGCAGGCGGCTTCGGCCGTACTTGCCCACCGCGGCACGCTTGGTTGGGAGTCGAGTTGGTTGCGGAGGCCGGAAGTTGAACCGAGCCCGGCAGGGCTTATGAGGCCCCGCGGCCGCCTGGCTCCGCAGCATGTTGTAACACGGGCGGCGGGAGCTGTCTGGAGCCCCCGCCGCGTGGCGGCACTTCACCTTCCCGGGCCGAGCGCCCGGTACCGCCGCTTCTGGTCCTACGTTGGAGCGGGCCTACAGGCCCGGGCGAGTCGTCGGAGAGCCGGCCGACGTGTTCAGCGAGCTCGCCTGGCTCGCGACGATGTCGACGGTCACCGTGTCGTTCAGCGTGTCCGAGCCGGCGCCGGTCAGGTCGCCCTGCGCGGTGACGGTGACGGTGGCCGAGCCCAGCGGGCCCACCGTGGCCGCGGTCGCGGACAGGCCGTCGGCGGCCGCGGCCACCGTGAGGACGGACTCGTCGCTGGAGACCCACGTCGGCACGCCTTCGAGCTGCGCCGGGTTCTTCTCCTCGTCCATGGGGTTGATGCTCAGGACAACCTCCTGGATGTCTGTGAGCTGAAGGGTCGTCGCCATCGCAGGCTCTCCTTGCTGAGCAGGGCGGAGCCGATCGCGCACCGGGCCAACCACGAGTCCCATCGAGAACACGTGGACTGGCTCCAGGTCTGCTTCGACCGGCAGCGTGAGGGAAACCGTTCCGCGGTACCTCATTCCGCCTGTCAGCGTGCGAAGACGACGAAGTTGCCCAGATGGAGTGGAGAGTGGAGATGGCGCGGGGAGCGCAGCCGGCCAACCCGGGGACTTAGTACCTGCTCGCGCAGCGTTCGCCTACCCGGCGCCCAGCCTGGCAGCGCGGACCAGCGTGGGCGTTGAACCCGGCCGGGGCGCTCACCCGTGGGATGCAGTGTACGTGGTAGCCCGTGAGGGGCTCGAACCCTCGCATACCGACTTGAA
>Ga0070717_10001610_pt1 | contig 15620 bp, 12 predicted proteins | sample LARL113metaG_FD_71366 | JGI IMG/M metagenome (GOLD analysis project Ga0070717, IMG submission 71366) | Corn, switchgrass and miscanthus rhizosphere microbial communities from Kellogg Biological Station, Michigan, USA - LAR L11-3 metaG | ecosystem: Host-associated > Plants > Roots > Rhizosphere ... | reverse complement strand
CCCAGTCGCTGTCTCCCACGTAGGCAACACTGGAACTCGCGCCCGACCCGGTGCGTTTCTTCGTGACCTTCGTGGTCGCGTCCGTCACCGAGACCGTAGTGCCCGCGGTGGTCACCTTCGTCGCGACCTTGATGACGTTGCCCGCGTGGAAGGCTGTGGTGGTGTAGTTGACCTCATTGCCGCTGATGACTAGCGCAGGGAAGTACACGGCCTTACCGCCCTGGCATCCGGTGAACACGAAAGCCGCCGAGTAGGTCGCGTTGCCGTTTACCCCCACTCCTGCAACGGGCGTGATGGCGCGATTGGCGGACGTGCAGGACAGCGCGGGCAGCTTGTACTGCGCCGCCGACGAGGTCGCCGATCCCGCGGCCACCGTGGCTTCGTAGCCCGCGAAGACCGTGTTATTGATCACGGATGCAGTCCCGGCATGGGCACCGGCGGCCCCGCCGCCACCGTGCCCCGTTGCGGCCGCCTGCGCTGGTACCGCGAGACTCAGCACGGGTGCCACCACGGCCACCCCGACAGTGATGGCGATCGCGGGCATGCGAAATCGTGCCAGCATCATGGAATCCCCCCAAGAGTCGTAAGACGACGTTTCCCCTCTCGATGGATCCAGGCACGCGCGGTGAAGCTTGTCAAGGCCCGGCCTGTGCGCCGCGGGCAGGCCCGGAGCTTTCCCCGATCATGAGCCGCCCCGCGCTTTCCTGCGCATGCCCGTTAACGCGGGCGGCCCGCGAGAGCGGGCAACAAAACCGGGCCGTCGGTATCCAGCGTTCGGTTCGCCTCTCCGGAGCTCCCGGCAGAGCTGTCCCGCGCCGCAGCCACGCCCCATTTCCTCGTGACATAATAAACGCCATTAAATAACGCCACTCCTGCGGGCCCTTTAAGACTGAAAATGGTCCTTATGAGGGACGGATGTAGCCCAGGCGCAGACCCCTTGGTCATACTTTCGCTGCCGTGCGGCATGGCGGGCAGAGGGCTGGTTTGCGCCCGCGGACTCGCGGGCGTTCAAAGCGACAGCCGCATTCTTGGCAGACAAGTATCTCGAGTTCGGCGCCGAGGCTGGCCGTATACGTTATGCCTCCTGGTGGAATTGCGGTCACAGCGGGCCTGCGGGGTCATCGGGCCGGGCTTGGCGTCTCGGTGTGGCTGCAGTCTCGAGTTTGGCCATGGCCCGGTTACGGCGCTTGATGAGGTCCTCGACAGCTTCTTGCCGTGCGGTCCGCTGCCCGTAAAGAGCCAGGCCGTAGTAGCCGCCGCCCACGATCACCCCGCGCAGGGCGACGTAGCCACCCCGCCCAGACATCACGTGTTTCAGCCCTGGCAGGTACTCCTGCGCCGTCGCCCGCGATAGGTAGCCGACGGTCTGGCCATCGATCTGCACGGAAACGGCGTTCGCGTCATGCGGGTTCGTCGGCTCGGGAACGAGCACCGCGACGATGTCGCAGCGGATCCTGTCTCCGATGGTCCCGCCGCACAATCGCCACAGCGCGTCCTGATACGCGAGCTCGCCAACGACCTCAAGGTCGTCTTGTCCGCCCAGTAACGCCGCCGATACGGCAGGCGGCTCAGCCTGCGCGGACGCTGACGCCCCGCGCCTGCCCCTCAGGCGATCCAGCAGCCCCATCTAACCTCCTGTGGTGCGGGACCCCGGCAAAGTCGGCCCAGCCGGCTAGCCCGGTCCGGGTGCCGATAGCGTCACCGGCATGCCCTGGGCGGGGGCGAACGTGCGCAGCGGCCCGGTGCCGGTCCAGAATTTTCTCCCAGGATTCTCCCAAGAGGCACCAGGAGGAGGTGGTGCGGCTTAACGCGAGACCTCCAAGGGGGGCCTGACCCGGTGTTTTATCTGTGGGCCTGCCTGGACTTGAACCAGGGACCTTTTCCTTATCAGCCACTGATATCCCCTGTGGTGACGCCCGTTCTGGGCGGAAAATCGGGGTGGCTGCTGCCCGCTGACACCGTCTGAACCCTGATCTTCGAGGTCGTTTATCAGCCGGGTGCCGGGAGCCAGCCCTGGGCCCTTCAGTGTCGCCGCGGGCACGAGGATCAGTTTCCTGGCAATGCCCAGGGCTCCTGCGGGCGGCAGCCACTTCGGGTTCGGCCGGCGACAGGAGGCAGCCAGATGCTGACGGAGACGCAGGACGAGGAGCAGATCATTGCGCGGGTGGCGGCGCTGGATATCGGCAAGGCCGAACTGGTGTGCTGCGTGCGAGGTGCCGGATGAGGACCGGCCGCAGCGGCGGCTGCAGGAGGTGGAGACGTACTCCACGATGACCCGGCCGCTGCTGGGCCTGGCCGGCCGGCTGCGCTGCTTCGGGGTAACCCGGGTGGCAATGGAGGCAACCAGCGACTACCGGAAACCGGTGTTCTACCTGCTGGAGGCGCACGGATTCCAGGCCTGGCTGGACGGCGCCCGCGACGTCAGGCACCTGCCCGGCCGCCCGAAGACCGGCAAACTGGACGCGGTCTGGCTGGCGAAGATCGCCGAGCGGCAGATGATCCGGCCGGGCTTCGTGCCGCCGCCGCAGATCCGGCGGCTGCGGGACCTCACCCGCTACCGCGCCGGCCTGGTCGCGGCCCGCACCGCGGAAAAGCAGCGGGCCGAGAAACTGCCAGTGGACGCGCAGATCAAGCTTTCCGTGGTTGTCTCCGGCATCTTCGGGGTGCAGGGCCGCCAGATGCTGGCCGCGCTGATCCGCGGCCAGCGCGACCCCAAGGCGCTGGCCCAGCTGGCCCGGGGCGTGATGCGCCGCAAGATCACCACCCTGCAGGAGGCGTTCACCGGCTACTTCACCGATCATCATGCGTTCCCGCTCGCCACGATGCTGGCCCGGGTCGATGCGATCGACACCGACCTCGCCACCCTCGACGCCACGATCGAGCAGATGGCCGCCCCCTTCACCGCGGCGGTCCAGCGGCTGGCGGAGATCCCCGGCATCAACGCCACCGCCGCGCGCGCAATCCTGGCCGAGACCGGCACTGACATGGATCGGTTCCCCACCGCCGGGCACCTGGTCTCCTGGGCCAAGTTCGCCCCCGGCGTCAGGGAATCGGCCGGGAAGAAGAAAGGCAAAGGCACAACCGGGCACGGCAACCGCTACCTGGCCCGGGTGCTCGGCAACGCCGCCGCCTCTGCCGGCCGCACCGACACCTTCCCGGGCGAGCGGTACCGGCGCATCGCCCGCCGCCGCGGCAGCAAGAAAGCCGTGGCCGCCGCCGGCCGGTCCATGCTGGTCATCATCTGGCACCCGCTCGCCGACCCCGGCACCCGCTACACCGACCTGGGCAGCGACTTCCACGACACCCGCATCAACCCCGAACGCCGCAAGCGCAACCACATCCGCCAGCTCGAGGCCCCCGGCTACCAAGTCACCCTCGAACCCGCAGCCTGACCCCTGCGGCAATCTCACCCGGTTCCGCTGCGCCCCGCCGGCCGCTGCCGCCTGCCCGCTAACTCTCCGATTTTCGGATCAGGGATGAGCCCACGTGGCCGCGACGTGCTGCGATCCAGGTCGCGATGCTGAGCCGTTGGCCGCGAGTGACCGTGGTGACCCGCAGTTGACCACCCGTTCGGGCAAGCGACGGGCACGACCATCTGACCTCGACCACCGTGCCTGCAGGCTGTACGATCAAGCCATCTGATGCAGGGGCAGACAATGGGCATGGGTAACAGCCCCGCTGACAAATACTTCAATTAGCTCAGGGCCAAAGCCGACGCCGACCGGGCAGCACGCTTGGCGGGACACAAATCGCTCTTCCGGCGCCTGCTCGAACGCCTCCGGCCGCACGAGCAGCAACCGGTAAGCGACTCGGGCCCCCGGCCTTCTGACGTAGCAAGATTCCGGCCGTCCAGATCAGTCCGAAGTTGTCAGATTGGCCTGCTCGCAGGGACCGTGGGCGGTTGCCTGATCCAGCTGCATCCGGGATTGTCCAGATCCGGTGGTAGCAAATCCGGTAGCAGTGATCATTTGTACGGTCGGGCCAGGCCCGCCACGGCCGGATCCCCGCTGACTTCAGCGATCTACGACGTGTTGCCCCGCGCATCTCCCTTCGTCGCTTGATCCGATTGTTGGGGTAGATGAACGTCGAGTTGCTCCGAGGTTGTCCCGAGTTCCGTGGAACTTCGGTAGCGGCCCCTTTGATCATCAGGCTGCCTTCTGGTCCTCATTCTGGCTTGCGGCAGTGACATTCTTGAAATGCGCGTCGGGCCCGGCAGCCTGCGCCCGCTGGGCCGCCCGAGGCCTACACGGACGTGCCAAGGCGGGTGCTCGGCCGCGACGGGGCACGGCCACCCGGGTAGAGGGGTACCGCGCTAGCTCGCGGGGCTTCCCCCCAGGGCGGGACAGAGGGCAGTGGCGAAGCCCGGCTCCGGATTGGGGAGGTGAGGGGTAAACCTCAGAACATTGCCCTCGCCATCGATGACCGTTAGCCCGGCGTAGACCACAACGAGCTTTCCGTCGGGAGTCCGGAAGGTAAGGTGAAGCCCGACCTCCTTGATCTGGCCGTCCGCAGCGGTGAACTCGTTGACGCGGTCTCTCTCGGTCAGCGCGAAACCGGTGTCCACATTCGTGTCCACGAATTGAAACGTGAAGTGATGGATCGACCTGTCCGGGAAGATGACCGCGTCGTCGGAAAACGTTCCCGCGACGTTGAGGGTAAAGTCGCAGAACTCGCCAGCCTCGACTGTGAATTCACCTGTTTCGGTGAATTTGACGTGCTCGGGGCCGCCGGCCCACGCTGCCGTGCTTCCAGCGACGGGAGCAAGCACTCCCAGCACGGACCCCATCGTCAACACTGCCCCCACCATAGCGAATCGCCTCATGGCAACCCCCTGCATCGTGCCAGGGCTGCCGAATGCAGGCCCCGGTCCGAGGAATCCGCCCCGCAGAAGGAACGCACCGGCATGTCACTGCTGAACCATGCCGCAGATTCCCCCTGCGAGCCCTTGGCCCTTGTCACCCAGACCGCAACTCGCGTCTGTGCAGAAGCGTTGCAGAACGTATGGAGATGGTGCGGAGACCTGCCGGCTGGGCATATGGCGGTGTTCTGTAGATCAGCCAGCTAATCTCGCCAAGACCCTCGGCCATCCGACTGGCGAGATGGAATTGGTTCCCACAGATACGCCATTGACAGCTTCCTAGTTCCTGCCGCTGTTCCTCGCAGGTGCCAGCCCTGGCGAGATCAGTGCCTTTCTCTGTTACCTGCGTGCTATCAGCCCGGAGACGCCGCTGGAGGAGCGCATCCGGTTCTTCGAGCGCAAGGCTGACCTGCTGTCGCGGGTCGCCGCCGACCTGGACACTACCGAGGCCCATCGGGTGGCCGCCGACGCCTGGCACTACGCCGGGCAACTGGCCCGCCAGCGCGACCAGGGGGAGGCGAGGCCGTGAAGACGACCGCGTTCTCGGGGCAGCAGCTGGCCCAGATCGACAACTCCGACCCATTCGCCGCGCCCGTCTGGCGATCGCCCGTCTACCACACGCCCGGCTGGGTGATCACCATCGTCCAGCTGATCCGGGCGATCGTCGCCGTGCTTAAGTTCCTGGCCCGGCACCCGCTGCTGGACCTGGAGATAGCCGTCCTGGTTCTGGCCTGGCGGCTGGCCGGATGGACCGGTCCGGTCATCCCCACCAGCGCCGTGACCGTGATTCTCATCGGCTGGCGGGTCCGCTGGCCAGCCACGTTCGCCCGGTTCATCAGCTCCCCGGCGAGGGGGAGATGGCGGCGCTGGCACTACCAGCGGCACTGGCTGGCCGTGCTGACCATCGCCCGCCTGTTGCCGGTGTTTCGGGGCCAGGTCCTGGTCCCGGTGCTCGGCAAGGTCCGCTCCACCCGGTACACCGACCGGGTGCCCGTCCGGCTGGTCTCCGGCCAGGCCCCGCCGACTTCGCCGCACGGGCCGAGAACCTGGCGCACGGGTTCGGCGCCTTGCTGTGCCGGGTTCGCTCGGCCCGTCCCGGCTTCCTGATCCTGGAGTTCGTCCGCCGTGACGCGCTCGCGCAGATCATCTCCGCCCTGGCCATCCCGGAGCACGCCGATTTCAAGGCCCTGGCCATCGGGCGACGCGAGGATGGGTCATCGTGGCTGGTCCGTTTGCACGGCACTCACCTGCTGGTAGCCGGGGCCACCGGCGCTGCGAAAGGCTCCATTCTTTGGTCGCTGATCCGCGCCCTCCTCGGCCTGCTCCAGGTCGGGCTGGTGCGCATCCTGGCCGCCGACCCGAAGGTGATGGAACTGGCCTACGGTCGGACCATCTTCGACACCCACGGGCATTACGCCGCCGATCCCGCCGGGATCGTCGCCATGCTCGAAGGCGCGGTCACCGACATGCAGGCCCGGGCCGTGCAGCTGGCCGGGAAGCAGCGTGACCATTCGCCGACCACCGAATTGCCGTTCGTGGTCGTGCTGGTCGATGAGGTGGCCTTCCTGACCGCCTACCAGCCCGACCGCCAGCTCCGCGAACGGGTCAAGGCCGCGCTCGCCACGCTGACCACGCAGGGCCGGGCTGTCGGCTATTGCGTGGTGGCCGCGTTGCAGGACCCGCGCAAGGAGGTCATGAGCATCCGGAACCTGTTCCCGGACCGGATCGCGATGCGGCTGGACGAGCCCGAGCAGGTGGACATGGTGCTCGGCGACGGCGCCCGCGACCGCGGCGCCACCTCGGATTTGATCTCGGCCGATCCGGCGACGGGCGCCGGGGTGGCATTCGTGGGCTTGGAGGCCGATCCCGACCCCCTACGGGTCCGGGTCGCCTGGGTCTCCGATGAGGACATCCGGGCCATGGCTAGCAAGTGCGCTGCCGCGCCCTCATCCGATCGCGAGCTGCGAGCCATCGACAGGGAGGCCGCCTGATGAACCCGACCCCGGCGAGCTGGCGGACTGATGACCCGTGCCCGTGCTGCAACACGGCCCTGACGGCTACCGACGACGGACAATCCGAGGTCACCCTGGACTGCCCGCTGTGCGGCTGGTCGGACACCTGGACCGGCGACCATGGAACCGAGGCGATCGGATGACTGACACCTCGACCGGGCCGAGCGGATGGCCATGCCGCAGGCCCGCGACTCGATCCGGAAGATCGCCGAAACCCTCGGCGGATGCCTGCGCCCGGTCCAGCTCCGCTGTACCGATACCGTGACCGGCACGACCGAGCAGGTGATGATCCCGTGCGGGGCGACGCTGGCCAGCATCTGCCCGCCGTGCGCCGAGCGGGCCAAGTCGCTGCGCATCGCCCAGTGCCGGGAGGGCTGGCACCTCGAGGACGAGCCCGATCCCGGCCCGCCTCCACCGGACCAGACGCAGGAGTACTGGTTGACACTGCGCGCCGAGGCCCAGGTGCAGCACGACCGTGCCGAAGCCCGAGGCGAGGACACCGGCGACTATGACGCGCTGATCGGCGAACTCGACACCGAGATCACCCGGGCCGGTGTGCGGGGTACCGTCACCGGCAAGAGCAGCGCGAAGGTGAAGGCGCGCCGGTCGCGGTCTACCCAGCACCGCCAGGACGCCCCGGACCTGCCCAAGCGCAAGATCGCCCCGCAGACCACCGGCAAGGTGTTCACCCCCCCGGACGGCAAGTCCTACCGGCCCTCGATGTTCCTCACCCTCACCTGCGACAGCTACGGCAAAGTCAACGGCGACGGCAGCCCGGCCGACCCCGGCACCTACGACTACACCCGGGCGGCGCGCGACGCGCTGCACTTCTCCGCACTGGTGGACCGGTTCATCCAGAATCTGCGCCGCGTCCTGGGCTATGACGCTCAGTACTTCGGCGCGGTCGAACCGCAACGACGGCTGGCCCCGCACCTGCACCTGGCCGTCCGGGGCGCGGTGCCCTGGGCCGTGGTGCGCCAGGTGATCGCCGCCACGTACCACCAGGTGTGGTGGCCCTCGACCGAGACCGTCCGCTTCGACGGAGACGACCTGCCGGTATGGGACGAGGACCTCGGCACATACCTCGACCCGGCGACCGGCGAAGTGCTGCCCACCTGGGACCAGGCCCTCGACGCCATCGGCCCGGCAGATGATCCGCTGCACGTGGCCCGGTTCGGAGCCACCTTCGACGCCCAAGGAGTGCTCGCCGGGTCTAGGGACGCAAACCGGTGCATCCGCTACCTGACTAAGTACCTGACCAAGCACGTCGCCGACTGCCACCAGGCCGAAACTGGCGCGCAGCGGACGCATGCCGCCCGCCTCGCCGATGCGCTGCGCTACGAACCGTGTTCGCCGACGTGCGCGAACTGGCTGCGCTACGGCATCCAGCCCAAGAACCCGAAGGCCGGCCTGCTGCCCGGAGCGTGCAAGGGTAAAGCACACCGGCCCGAGAACCTTGGCTATGCGGGCCGCCGAGTGCTGGTCTCCCGCAAGTGGTCCGGCAAGACTCTGGCCGACCACCGCGGCGACCGTAAAGCCTGGCTGACCAAAACCCTCGGCCTGGAAGCCAGCCCCGACCCGGCCCGCTACAGCTGGCATGTCGTCACCCCATCCGACCGCGACTACCTGCCACCGGACAAACGGCTGCTGCATGTCGTCGCCGACCGCACCCGGTTGAAGGCAGTACTGGATGAGGCCCGGCAAAGAGCCCGCGACCGGCAAACCGACCTTTCGGCAAGTACGGAGGTGGCCGCATGACGCGTAAGTCGACTCCGCTGGTCGAGCGGCTCATGACAGTTGGCGAGGCCGCCGAGCTGCTCGGCACGACCGAGCGGTTTCCCCGGCGCCTGATCGCCGAGCGGCGCATCCGGTTCGTTCACGTCAGCCGCTATGTACGTATTCCCGAGTCGGCCCTAGGCGAGTTCATCGCGGCGGGCATCGTCGAGCCTGTCACCCGCAGGCGCAGGCGGGTGGCGTGATGGCTGCCCGGCGCCGCTTCGGACGGGTCCGCCGCTTGCCATCCGGCCGATACCAGGCCCGCTACCTGGGTCCCGATGGCCTAGACCGCCCTGCTCCTGGCACGTTCGCCTCCAAGACCAGCGCGGAGAAATGGCTCGTCCGGAAAGAGGCGGAAATACACGATGATCAAAAGAAGGACACATCCGCCGCTGGCGGAGCGAGCTGCTCGACTCCGGCGTCAGTCCCGCATCGGTGGCCAAGTCCTACCGGCTGCTCAAGGCAATCATGAACACAGCCGTCGATGACGGAATCATCCGCAGGAACCCGTGCCGGGTTGGGGGCGCGAGCCAGGATCGATCACCGGAGCGACCCGTCCTGACGGTGCGCGAGGTCGTCAGCCTGGTCGAGGCGATGGGCGAGCGTTACCGCGCCCTAGTGCTGCTCGCGGTTTTCGGCAGTTTGCGCTGGGGCGAGTTGGCCGTGCTGCGGCGCCGGGATGTTGACGTCCAGCTCGGCACCATCCGGGTGGAGCGCTCGCTATCCGAGTTGCCGGGCGGCGGGTACCTGTTTGGCCCCCCGAAGTCCGCCGCAGGACGCCGTGTTGTCGTCCTCCCGGCCGCGATCAGGCCCGCCCTGGCTGATCACCTCGCGGCCTTCGCGGTGGATCACCCTGACGCGCTGGTGTTCACCAGCCCGGCCGGTATGCCGCTGCGGCCCAGCAACTTCCGGCGCCGCGTCTGGTATCAGGCGCTGGCCGAGGCTGGCCTGCCGGGGATTCACTTCCACGATCTACGCCACACTGGGAAAGCGTTCACCGCCGCGACCGGGGCCACGTTGCGCGAGCTGATGGACCGGATGGGCCACAGCAGCACCCGGGCCGCGCTGATCTACTTGCACGGCAATGATGATCGCCAGCGGGCGATCGCTGACGGCCTCAGCAAGCTCGCCCAGCGGGAGCTGCGACGGCAGGAACCGGGGTCTCCGAGGCGGGCACGCGGCGGGCGATCGGGCACGCGGCGGGCACGAAAGGCCGGGAACGGATGACTGGTGTCAGGCTCTGAATGCCGGATGCATCCTCTGGCCTGGTCTTTTGCGAAGTGGGCCTGCCTGGACTTGAACCAGGGACCTCTTCCTTATCAGGGAAGCGCTCTAACCGAGCTGAGCTACAGGCCCGTGCGCGCCCGGTTCGGGCGCAAAGAAGTACGCCGGGAAAGGCTACCGCATCTGACGGCGCGCGGGATCAGTCGCTCTCCTTCAGCGTGACCTCTATACCGCCCGCCAGGTCAGCGGTGATGTTGTAGAGCACCGCACCCACCGTGGACAGTGCCGTGATGAGCACGACGTTGATCGCGCCGAGCAGGCCCGTGTAGCCGAGGACGCGGGAGGCAGACAGGTAGTTGTGCAGGTTGAAGCCCGACGAGCTCTGGCTCGACGTGATGCTTTCGATGGTCCGCTGCAGCGCGTCGAACACGCCGAGGCCGGACAGCACGGCGTAGAGCACGGCGACGGCGACGAACAAGACGATGAAGGCGACCAGCGAGATGACGAAGCTGAACTTCATCACCGACCAGGGCTCGAGCCTGGCCAGGGTCAGCTGTGCCTGCCTGCCACCCCGGGCGGCGCGCTTGGACCTGCGGCGCCGCCGCAGCGGTGACCGCAGCGTGGGCTTGACCTTGGGCCGACGCGGCTGCTTGACCGGCGGCGGCGGGTACTGCCCGGGAAGCGGAGGTGCCGGGTCCTGCAGGCCTGCACCGTTTTCCTGCCCGGCCATGTAACCGGCCCCCACAGCTGCGGTGCCGTACACCACGCCGGCCGCGGGACGGGCCCCGTACGGAGCATCGGCAGGTCCGAACGAACCGTCAGGACCACCGAACGAACCGTCAGGACCACCGAACGAGCCAGCGGGACCACCAGCGAACGAACCGTCAGGACCACCGAACGAGCCAGCGGGACCACCAGCGAACGAACCGTCACCCTGGGGCGGAGTGAACCCGCCTCCCTGATACGTGCTGACGTAGTCGCTCGGGTAGCTTCCGCCGAATTCGGCGCGCGGCCCGGGCTCGTAGCCCGCAGCGGACTCGGCCGGGGGAACGAACCCGGGATCGGCCGGACGGGGAGAACCGAAAGGATCGGTGTCTGGTGCGACCCCGAACCCGGGAGCGGGCGCAGGAGCCTGCCCGAAGCCCGGGGGCCCGCCCGCGGCACCGAAGCCCGGCTCGTCGCCAGCCGGTAGGTCGCCCCACCCGGTGCCCGGCGGGCTGTCGCTGAATCCGGGTGCGTCGTCTTCGTCGGCCCCGCCCATGTCGGAGTGGGTAACCTGCCCGTTGCGGTCCTCGGCGGCCTCCTGGTCCTCGCTTGGCGGCCCGGCCCCGGTGCCGACCGCAGCCGCCCCGGACATCCAGGACGGTGGCTCCGGCTCGTGGTTCACGTCACCCTCCTCCGTACCGTTCCCTAGGTCGAGGTTATCCCTGGGAAACGCGACGAAACGCGGCCACGTGTCACTGCCGCCTTCTCTTGTACTCATGAGACGTCCCCGTTGACCATTTCGTTGCCTTCGTCCTCAGGCTCATCGGACGTCTCGTCAGCGTCCACGTCCAGCGATTCGGCGTTGCGCGCGATCGCGACCACGCTGTCACCTGGTCCCAGGTTCATCAGCCGGACTCCCATGGTCTGCCTGCCCGAGAGCTTCACCTCGCCGGCCCGGGTCCTGATCACCCCGCCGGCGGACGTGATGGCGAACACCTCGTCCTCCGGCCGGGTCATCAGCGCTCCGACCAGCTCGCCGCGCGAGTCGGTGATTCGCGCGGAGAGAACGCCTCTACCTCCCCGATGATGTACCGGATACTGGTCCGCCGGGGTGCGCTTGGCAAAACCGCCCCCGGTAGCCACGAGCACGTCCTCCTCGCCATCTCGCACCACGTGCATGTCCAGTAGCTCATCGTTGTCGACGAACCGCATCCCGATCACACCCGAGGTAACCCGGCCCATCGGGCGCAGCTCCTCGTCGCTGGCCCGGAACCTGATCGCCTGGGCGTGCTTACTCAGCAGCAGCAGGTCCTCGTCGGACGAGACCAGCCGGGCCGCGATCACCTCGTCGTCCTCGCGCAGGCTGATGGCGATGATGCCGCCGGTCCGGGGGGAGTCGAAGTCGGTCAGCCTGGACTTCTTCACCAGTCCGGCCTTGGTGGCCAGCACGAGGTAAGGCGCCACCGTGTAGTCGCGCAGCGCCAGCACCTCGGCGATCTCCTCGTCGGGCTGGAACGCGAGCAGGTTGGCGACGTGCTGGCCGCGGGCGTCCCGCCCCGCGTCCGGCAACTCGTACGCCTTGGCCCGGTAAACCCGGCCCTTGTTGGTGAAGAAGAGGATCCAGTGGTGGGTGGTGGTGACGAAGAAGTGCTCGACGATGTCGTCGGTCCGCAGCTGCGCGCCGCGCACACCCTTGCCGCCGCGGCGCTGCGCGCGGTAGAGGTCGGCCTTGGTCCGCTTCGCATAGCCGCCGCGGGTGATCGTGACGACCACGTCTTCCTCGGCGATCAGGTCCTCGTCGGACATGTCGCCGTCATAGGCGATGATCTCCGTCCGCCGGTCGTCCCCGTACTTGGCGACGATCTCGCCCAGCTCGTTCCGGATGATCTCCCGCTGCCGGGCCGGGCGGGCCAGGATGTCCTCGTAGTCGGCGATCTTCCTGGTCAGCTCCTCGAACTCCTCGGTGAGCTGCTGGCGCTCGAGCGCGGCGAGCCTGCGCAGCTGCATATCGAGGATGGCGCGCGCCTGGAGATCGTCGATGTCGAGCAGTTCGATCAGGCCCTGCTGCGCCGCGGCGGCCGACGCGCTCGCCCTGATCAGCGCGATGACCTCGTCGATGGCCTCGATCGCCCGCAGCAGCCCGCGCAGGATGTGCGCCCGCTCCTGCGCCCTGCCGAGCAGGTACCGAGTGCGCCGGACGATGACTTCGATCTGGTGGCTGACCCAGTGCCTGATCATCTGGTCCAGGCGCAGGGTCCGCGGCACCCCGTCGACCAGGGCCAGCATGTTCGCGCCGAAGGTGTCCTGCAGTTGGGTGTGCTTGTACAGGTTGTTCAGCACGACCTTGGCCACCGCGTCCCGCTTGAGCACGATGACCAGCCGCTGGCCGGCCCGGTTGCTGGACTCGTCCCGCACGTCGGCGATGCCGTTGATCCGCCCGTCCCTGACCAGCTCGGCGATCTTGAGCGCGAGGTTGTCCGGGTTGACCTGGTAGGGCAGCTGGGTGGCAACCAGGCAGGTACGGCCCTTGATGTCCTCCTCGACCTCGACCACGGCGCGCATGGTGATCGAGCCGCGGCCGGTCTGGTAGGCATCCCTGATGCCGCGCCGCCCGACGATCTGCGCCGCGGTCGGAAAATCGGGCCCCTTGATCCGCTCGATCAGCGCGTCCAGCAGCTCCTCGTCGGTGGCCTCGAAGTTGTCCAGGTACCAGCGGGCCCCCGCGGCGACCTCACGCAGGTTGTGCGGCGGGATCTTGGTGGCCATGCCCACCGCGATCCCCTCCGACCCGTTGACGAGCAGGTTGGGGAAACGGCTGGGCAGGACGACGGGTTCCTGGGAGCGCCCGTCGTAGTTGTCGCGGAAATCGACGACTGCCTTGGTGTCGATGTCCCGGAGCATCTCCATGGCCAGCGGCGCGAGCCGGCATTCGGTGTACCGCATGGCCGCGGGCGGGTCGTTGCCCGGTGAGCCGAAGTTGCCCTGGCTGTCGATCAGGGGATAGCGCATCGACCAGGGCTGGGCCAGCCGGACGAGCGCGTCGTAGAGGGCGGTGTCGCCGTGCGGATGGTAGGTGCCCATCACGTCGCCGACCACGCGCGCGCACTTGAAGTACGACCGGTCCGGCCGGAATCCGCCGTCGTACATCGCGTACAGGATGCGCACGTGCACCGGCTTGAGGCCGTCCCTGACATCGGGCAGCGCGCGGCCGACGATCACCGACATCGCGTAGTCGATGTAGCTGCGCTGCATCTCGACCTGAATGTCGACGGGCTCGGTGCGGTCGCCTTCCGCCGGCGCGCCGGTGTCCAGCTCAGTCACTTGCTGACCTTTCGGTAATGAATTGGTGAGCGACGCCTAGATGTCGAGGAACCTGACGTCCTTGGCGTTGCGCTGGATGAACGACCGGCGCGCGTCCACGTCCTCGCCCATGAGCACGGTGAACAGCTCGTCGGCCTGGGCCGCGTCGTCGAGCGTCACCTGCAGCAGCACCCGGTGCGCCGGGTTCATCGTGGTCTCCCACAGCTCGGAGGCGTTCATCTCGCCCAGCCCCTTGTACCGCTGGACGCCGTCCCGCGGCCGCGGGTCCCTGCGGCCGGCCGCGATGCCCGCCTCGATCACCCGGTCCCGCTCGGCGTCGGAGTAGGCGTACTCGGGCTCCACCCCGCGGCCATCCCACTTGATCTTGTACAGCGGCGGCTGCGCCAGGTAGACGTAACCCTGCTCGACCAGCGGCTTCATGAACCGGAACAGCAGGGTGAGCAGCAGCGTGCGGATGTGCTGGCCGTCCACGTCCGCGTCCGCCATCAGGATGATCTTGTGGTAGCGGAGCTTCTCGATCGCGAACTCGTCGTGGATCCCGGTGCCCAGGGCGGTGATCAGGGCCTGGACCTCGTTGTTCTTGAGCACGCGGTCGATCCGGGCCTTCTCGACGTTCAGGATCTTGCCGCGGATGGGCAGGATCGCCTGGAACATCGGGTCCCGGCCGCCCTTGGCCGAGCCGCCCGCCGAGTCGCCCTCGACCACGTAGATCTCACACCGCGCCGGGTCCGAGGACTGGCAGTCGGCCAGCTTGCCCGGCAGCGAGGTGGACTCGAGCAGGTTCTTGCGCCTGGTCAGGTCCCGCGCCTGGCGGGCGGCGATCCGGGCCCGCGCGGCCTGGGTGGCCTTGGTGATGATGTCCTTGGCCTCGCCGGGGTTGCGGTCGAACCAGTCCCGCAGGTGATCGTTGCAGACCTTCTGCACGAACGACTTCGCCTCGGTGTTGCCGAGCTTGGTCTTGGTCTGCCCCTCGAACTGGGGCTCGGCCAGCTTGACCGAGACGATTGCGGTCAGGCCCTCCCGGACGTCCTCGCCGGTCAGGTTGTCGTCCCTTTCGCGCAGCAGCCTCTGCTCGCGGGCGTACCTGTTGATGATCGAGGTCAGGGCCGCGCGGAAGCCCTCCTCGTGGGTGCCGCCCTCGATCGTATTGATCGTGTTCGCGAACGTGTGCACCGACTCGGAGTAGGAGGCGTTCCACTGCATGGCGATCTCGACGGCGATGCCGTCGCCCTCGTCCCCGAAATCGATGATCGAGGCGTGCACCGGCTCCTTGGAGGCGTTCAGGTACCGGACGAAGTCCGCGATGCCGCCCTCGTAGTGGTAGCTGACCACGCGCGGCTCGCCGTTGATGTGCTCCGGGCGCTCGTCGGTCAGCGTGATCCGCAGCCCTCGGGACAGGAACGCCATCTCCTGCAGCCGGCGGGACAGCGTCTCGAAGCTCCAGTCCAGGGTCTCGAAGATCGAGTCGTCCGGCCAGAACGTGGTCGTGGTGCCCCGCTCGGCGGTGGCCTCGCCCTTGGTCACCGGGGTGACCGGGTCGCCCTTCTCGTACGCCTGGCGCCAGACGTTGCCCTCCCGGCGCACCTCCACCTCGAGCCGCGAGGACAACGCGTTGACCACCGATACGCCAACGCCGTGCAGGCCGCCGGAAACCGCGTAGGACTTGCTGTCGAACTTGCCGCCGGCGTGCAGGGTGGTGTGCACGACCTCCACGGCGGGACGCT
>Ga0070717_10001609_pt1 | contig 15629 bp, 7 predicted proteins | sample LARL113metaG_FD_71366 | JGI IMG/M metagenome (GOLD analysis project Ga0070717, IMG submission 71366) | Corn, switchgrass and miscanthus rhizosphere microbial communities from Kellogg Biological Station, Michigan, USA - LAR L11-3 metaG | ecosystem: Host-associated > Plants > Roots > Rhizosphere ... | reverse complement strand
GGGAATCAAAACGAAACGAGTGGTGTTCTCTGTGTTCACCCTGAACGGTGTCCTCACCGGGTTGGCCGCGGCGATGAACGCAGTCCGCTTCCATCAGGTCCCCAGCAATGCGGGGTTGGGGCTGGAGATGAAGGTGATCGCTGCGGTAGTGGTGGGAGGAGCGGCGATCACCGGCGGTTCGGGCACAGTGCTGGGAACCCTGCTGGGTGTAATTCTGCTCGGTTCCATCGGCACCAGTCTCACGTTTCTGGGCATCAGCGCCTATTGGGAGAAATCGGTACAGGGCGCCATCATCCTGATTGCGGTCGCGATCAGTCTGGCAGGACGCAATCGTGACTAGCATCAGGAAATTGTCGGGGATCTTCAGGACCAGCTCGGACGGCCTTCCGGCATTTCCTCACAGAGAGCGATGGTTGCTGCTCGCCTTGATCGTCGAGGTATTTTTGTTTTCGCTGATTGCTCCCCGGTTCCTGGCTTGGACCAATCTGATTGAAGTGCTCCGCTTCAGCGTGGAGCTCGGGCTTCTTTCTATTGCCCTCACACCCGTTCTCATTACAGGTGGTATCGACCTTTCCGTCGGCTCGGCGCTCGGACTTACAACTGTTGCCGTTGGCGTCGCGTGGAGCGAATATCATCTTTCCGTTGCCGGCCTCGTCTTGGTTGCATTGCTTGTCGGATCCCTCTGCGGAGCACTGAATGCTTTCCTGGTCGCCTGGCTGCGGCGGCCAGCCTTGATCGTGACTCTCGGAACCTACACCCTCTATCGGGGTGTCGCGGAAGGAATCACGCACGGCGCCGCGAGCTATACCGGGTATCCCGATTCGTTTCTGTTTCTCGGCCAGGGTTATTTCTGGAAGGTTGTGCCCGTCCAGTTACCCATCCTTATTGCCGTCGCGGTCTTTTATTACATCCTGCTGCATCGATCGATTGCCGGCCGCGGTCTTTACGCGATTGGGTTGAATACCCCGGGAGCATTACACGCTGGGATACCGGTGCGAAAGTATTTGCTTCTGATCTACATGCTTTCCGGCGTTGTTTCCGGCCTGGCAGGCATCATCCTGGTTGCACATCTCGGGTTGGCCAAGTCGGACCTTGGCACGGGATACGAACTCGGGGCCATTGCAGCCGTGGTGCTGGGTGGAACTTCGGTCTTCGGAGGCCGCGGCACTTTATTTGGCAGCCTGCTCGGCCTCGTCTTCCTTTCGGTCCTGCAGAACGGCATGCACCTCCTTGCGCTGCCTTCCGAGTTAACCGGCGTCTTTACTGGAGTACTCCTGCTTGGCATCGTGGGTTTTGAGCAATTGGCCATGCGATCCCATCGAACTAGGCTGCAAGAAGGTGTTGGCGCGAAGAGTGGAATTCGACTGCGGAGGCGAATCGCTCTTTGGGGCGCCATTGTTGCCATCGCCATCCTCGCTGCTGCCTTCCCCATCCTCCATTCCCGCTTTGTTGCCCGCGCCGGGGGGTTGCCGAGCCAAGAGATAAAGTCCCATCCCCTGAAGATTGCGGTCATGCCAAAAGCCAAGGGCGATCCATACTTCATGAGCGCCCGGGCCGGGGCCGAAGAAGCGGCTCGAGAACTGCAGGCTGAACTTATCTGGGATGGACCAACAAGCCTGGATGCAGCACAGCAAAATGAACAGGTTGAAAACTGGATTGCCATGCATGTGGATGCAATCGTGGTGGCGGTCGCAAACCGAGGCAGCATTTCCACGGTCTTGCGAAAGGCCCGACGGCTCGGAATTGCTGTCCTGACGTGGGATTCGGATGCCGACCCCGATGCTCGCGACTATTTTCTTAACCAGGCCACTCCGGTGGGAATTGCCAACGCACTCACCGATGAAGCCGAGCGTCTTCTTCCCCTTGGCGGGCAATTTGCGATTATCACCGGTCCATTGAGCGCCGAAAACCAGAATGAGTGGATAGCATGCATCAAGCGGCAATTGGCGTTACGGCACTCGCGTTTGACGCTCGCGACCGTTCGACCCAGCGACGATGACCGCGACAAAGCGTTTACCGAGACGCAAAACATTTTGAAGGTGCTTCCCGAAGTCAGACTCATCATGGATATATCCGCCCCCGCGGTTCCAGGATCTGCGGAGGCCGTCTTGCAGTCCGGGAGACAGAACGTAGACGTCATCGGATTGTCGCTTCCCAATATCTGCAAGCCTTACATTCATGGCGGTTCGGTGCAGAGCATCATCCTTTGGAATACGCGCAACCTCGGATACCTTACTGTTTACGCCGGTTGGCTTGACGCTCAACACAAAATCGAGAAGTCGGAGACTTTACTTTCAGTCGGCCGTCTGGGCAAGCTTTCGGTGCGCGGCAGCGAAATCGTCCTTGGGAAGCCGTTGATTATCAACAAGGCAAACATTGACACGCTGAATTTTTGAGTCGATGGTGCACGGGGCGAGACTACGCAAGTAGGAAGGAAAAATTTCATGGGGAAAATAACTGAAACCAGCGCATTGACTTCGAAAACCGTCCAGGCCACGCCACATTCTGCAATCGCCGACGGAATTGAGGGAGAGAGCCTGGATGCTATTCGAACTGCCGTCAAGCATGGACGCATCCGGCAGTCGCTCGCGTACTGGTGCCTGAACGCGCCGCCCTGGCAATGGGATATTGAGCGGATTTGCGCGGCTGCCGTTGGCCTCGGCTGCGAGAGCGTCGAACTTGTTCCACCGGAATTATGGCCGGCGCTGGGCAAACATGGTCTGACCTGCGCCCTGGCTCACAATGGCATGCCTCACCCCGTTTTCCAAAGGGGTCTCAATAACCCGCGCTATCACGAAGAAGTCATCACCCGCACCAAAGATGCGATCGATCAGGCGGCGGACTTTGCTGTTCCTAACGTGATTGCATTTACCGGCTATAAGTGGCGAGATGCAGAAGATCCCACGAGCGGCGAGATATCGCTCACAGACGGAGCAGCTAACTGCGCAAAGGCTCTATCGGAATTAGGTGATTATGCCCGAAAGAAGAACGTAACTGTGTGTCTCGAGCACCTCAATACTCGCGAAACTTCAGATCCCATGAAGGGCCATCCCGGGTATCAGGGCGACGACATCGATTACTGTGCGGACATCGTGAAGCAGGTCAATTCGAATCACGTTAAGCTCTTGTTTGATATTTACCATGTTCAGATCATGAACGGTGATGTCATCCGGCGTCTGCGGCATCATCGCGACCTGATTGGGCACGTGCATACAGCGGGCATTCCAGGCCGCGGTGAGCTGGACGATCAGCAGGAAATCAACTTCCCCGCGATCATGCGGACATTGCTCGATTTCGGCTATAAGGGTTACGTCGGACAGGAATTCATCCCTACCCGCGACCCACTCCCGGGCCTACTGCAAGCGGTATCGTTGTGTGACGTAGCGTAGGAGAAAGATGAAGACTGTCGCTGAAGGGCGCCATTCCCTATTAAGTTCCCATTGTTTGTGAAATGTGCTAATCGGAGGCCCGAAACTCGATGTTGAAATCAAGTCGTACCTGCGCTCGCGTCGTCCTTGTGTTTCTCATGCCACTTGCCGCCCTGAGTGCCTTTTTCCTTGCGCTTCCGACGACCCTTAGCGCTCAGTCAGTTCCGCCGGCGCTGGTGTCTCCGCCTGTCGGGCCGCCGCAAACGGGTTCGAATGGCGAGAAGTTAGTTGGCATGCCGAAGTTTCATGATCCCGCGCCCTACGACATTAACGAACACACCGGTTATAAGCAGATCTTCGACGGCAAGAGCTTGAACGGATGGGATGCCGACACCAGCATCTGGCGCGTTGAGGATGGCATCATGGTGGGGGAAACTCTTGAGGGTAAGCCGAAGGGAAACAATTACATTGTGTACCGCGGCGACAAGACTCGTGACTTCGACTTGAAGCTGCAGATGAAAATCGAAAAGGGCGGTGGCGGCGGGATTCAGTACCGCAGCGTCACGGGCATACCGTGGACACGGCCGCAACCATCGGGCCAGCCCCCGTATGACTTGAAGTTTATGATGACCGGTCCGCAAGCAGACTTCTGGTTTCCGGTCACTGCGCAGACGGCCGAGTTTACTGGCCAGTGGTACTCCGAAAACACCATGCAGGGTATCCTTGCGTACCGCGGACAGGTAACGCAGGCACTGCCCGGCCAAACTAACCGCCTGGTCGCCAGGATCGGAGATATCCAGGCGCTGGGTGGCTACGTGAAGGTAAACGAATGGAATGACTATGAGATCATTGCCCGCGGGGGCGTCATGATGCACATCATGAACGGCCAACTGATGGCGATCTTTATTGATGACAATAAAGACTCAGTCAATAACCAAGCGGGACTGATCGGCTTCGAGATCGAAAGCCAGCCGTGCAAAATCTCTGTCCGAAACATTTGGCTTAGGAAATTTGATTAGGCGGCATTAAGTCGAACTGACGAGTAAATGGGTTCTCTGATCAACCATGGCATCGGTTTCCCTTGTAGCCGCTCCCGCGAGATCTGGGACGCGCGGTCCGGGCGGGCGCTACGGGCAGGGCGCGAACAGAGTGCAGATCCTGAAGTTGTAGGTGGTGGACAGCGTGGTCTGAACGCCGTTCGCGTTGGTTTCATACACGGTAATGGGACCGCTGTGGGCAAAGTTGGGAATCTGGACCGTCATATAGGTGTCGCTCCAGATCGACACAGCGAATTTTGTTCCCCACGCAACCGGTGCGCCGCCGAAGGTCACGCCGGTGGCATTGAGGAATCCCTTGCCGAGGATGCCGACGTAGGTGCCGGCCTTGCCGTAGCGCCGGGTTACGGTGTTGATGAAAGGGGTCATTCCGGTGTGGTATTTGAAAAGTTCCCCGCCATCGTCGTAGTACCCGGATTGGCTCCCGGAGGTGGCGCCATTGGTGCTGTATCCGCCATCGTAGGTGAGGCCATAGAAGTCTCCGCTGGTGTGGAGCAGCGGTGTCGCGGCGGGGTAGCTGCCCGAACCCTGGCCGGTGCTCGGGTAACGGGAAAACGTGTAGAGCGACGTGAAATTGGCCCCGGACAGGCTGAGCCTGAACATGGTGCCCGCCGGAGAGAAGCCCGCTTGCACGAACTGCTGGGTGAGCACGCCGCCGCTGGATGTAAGTCCGTAAAGATAGCCGTCGCTGCCCTGGACGAGACCTCCCTCCGGAATGGTTCCATCCGAGTTCTGGAAGTTGTGAATGACGGTAAAGCCGGTTCCATTCAGGCCGATCGCGTAGACCACGCCCGTCGGCGTTCCGTAGGCTCCGCCTGCGCTGTTGGTGCCATAGAGATTGCCATCGGACGCCTGAATCACCCCGCCCCAGGGATTGCTACCGTCGCCTTTGCCCCCGTTATTTGAGGAGAAGGGATTCATGTTGTAGTACCACGTGATGGCGCCGCCGTACGTGATTCCGAAAACTCCGCCGTAGCCGCCGGAGCTGGCAAGCGTATAGGGGGGCTTAGTGATGAAGCTCCCATTGGGGTAGGTGCCGTAGAGGTTGCCGTCGCTGCCCAGGAAAAGGGGAGCGCGCGAGCAGGAGGGTAAGGGACGGACCCAGCCGAGTGTGGCGGGGGTGGTGGAAGTCACGATCTGGTAAACGTGCCCGGTGGCGCCGGGGTCGCAGGTGACACCGTAGAGATTGCCGTCCGTCCCCTGCACCGGGGGCGCGTAGGGATAAGAACCCCCGGTACCGCCGGTGAACTTGTAGACAGGGGCGACGACTCCGCCCGACATCTTGAATATCGCTCCGTATGTGGACCCGCTACCGGTGGGAAGTCCGCCGTGTACCGCGGCGTTGTAGTAGTTGCCGTCCATACCGAGGATGAACCCGGCGTAGGGGTTGTACATGCCGGTGTCAGGGAGGTTGGTTCCATTGCCGGCCATGGCAAGAAACGTGGGGAAGGAGCCGGGGACATCCTGGAACCACGATCCATCGTTGTATCGCGCGCCTGCCGGCAACGTACCGTAGACATTGCCGTCGGTGCCCTGGGCCATCAAGTCGGCGTAGTAGGGGGTTTCACCGTCGACGTTGCCGTTGAAAGTGTAAATCTGCGAGAACTGCGCGCGGGCGAGAGCGCATACAGCGCCCAGCATCAGGACGAGGATGAGCGAGCGATAGAATTTGCGGTTCATGGCTTTTCTCCTTGTGGATTGAGGAATTCCGCGGAGAAGAGCGCGACCGCTGGCGCGGATGGAGATCTGGGTCGAGCACTTCAATCGCCGGTGAAACGGGACGACCGGTTCGGCGTGTGCCGGGCTGGCCGGATTGCCCGTCTATTAGCTACTGTGAAAACCAGGCGGCGAATTGGTTCACGGGCGAGAAAATATTTTTTGATACCGGCCGCAGCCGCCGTCAGGCACCCCGGATTCTCTTTGACTATGCTGTCGAACGTCTGTATTCTGCCGACCATCGGTGTTGACTTCGGGATGCCGTAACCCGAGGCAGTCCCTTGCGCGAACCCACCGCCACCCCCATCACCGAATTGCTCGTCCGATGGCGATCAGGCGATCGCGACGCGCTGCAGGCGCTCATGCCTCTGGTCTACGAGGAAATGCGGCGCCTGGCGCATCGCTACATTCGCCGCGAGCGGCCTGGACACACCCTGCAAAGCACAGCCCTGGTGCACGAAGCCTTTGTTCGCCTCACCGGCAATGCCCTGCCCCAGTGGGAAGATCGTGCTCACTTCTTTGGTATTGCGTCGCACCTGATGCGGCAGATCCTGGTGGAATACGCCCGGAGCCGCAATGCGGGCAAGCGTGGGGGCGGGGCGGTCAAACTGGCCATCGACGGCGTTGAAGAATGCTCCCCTAAGCTGGATCTCGACGTTGTCGCCCTCGACGACGCTCTCAATGATCTGGCCAGAATAGATCTCCAACAGAGCCGTGTCGTCGAACTGCGCTTCTTTTCCGGTTTGTCGATTGAAGATACGGCGCACGTGCTCGGCATCTCTGAATCGACGGTCAAGCGGGATTGGAATACCGCGCGCGTCTGGTTATATCGCGAGTTGGATCGGACTGCTCATCATGACGCCTGAACGCTGGAAGCAAATCCGCGCGGTGTTCGAAGAGGCGCAGTCCCTCGCCTCAACGCAGCGCTTCCGGTTTCTTGACCATGCGTGCGCCGACGATTTGGAATTACGCGGTGAGGTCGAATCACTGCTGGAGGTGGACTCGCGGGCCGGCAGCGATTTCATGGGCGTTCCCGCGGTTGACCTGATGCAGCCGGAAAGCAATGGGGCTGCGGCTGGTTCGTGGGTTGGGCGCCGGCTCGGGCCCTACCAGATCGTCGCGGAAATTGGACATGGCGGCATGGGCGAAGTGTACAGCGCCAGCCGGATCGACGGACAATTCGACCAGCAGGTCGCTGTCAAGCTGGTGCGCGTGGGTATGGGATCCGCCTTCATGGTGGACCGTTTTCTCCACGAGCGCCAGATTCTCGCCACCCTGAATCATTCCAACATCGCACGTCTGCTCGACGGCGGCGCCACTGAGGATGGAGTGCCCTATCTGGTGATGGAACTCGTCGACGGAGATCGGATCGATGCGTATTGCCAGGCAAACAGCCTCTCGATCACGGAGCGTTTGCGGGTCTTTCTCCAGGTCTGCGCAGCCGTCGAGTACGCCCATCAGCGGCTGGTGATTCATCGTGACATCAAGCCCAGCAACATTCTGGTAACCAACGACGGCAGTACCAAACTGCTCGATTTTGGGATAGCGAAGATATTCGATCCGTCGGGCGATTCCGATACAACGGTCGCGCGGCCGATGACCCCGGAATACGCCAGTCCCGAACAGATTCGCGGAGAGCCCATCACCACTGCCACCGATGTCTACTCGTTGGGCGTGGTGCTGTACCAATTGCTCACCGGGCGATCTCCGTATCGCGTTTCCAAAGTACCGGGCCAATGGTCGCATGCCATCACGAATACCGATCCGCAACGGCCCAGCAGCGCGGTAGTGAGTCCGATGCCCGCTGCGGATGGTCTTTCTCCGGCGGCAGTGCGCGCAGAGCCCCTGTTGAGCAACCGGGAGCCCACTCCGGCCCGATTGCGGCGGCGCCTCTCAGGCGATCTCGACAATATTCTGCTCATGGCATTGCGCAAAGAGCCGGAACGGCGCTACCGATCGGTCCAGCAGTTCGCCGACGATATCACTCGTCATCTCGAGGGCCTCCCGGTGACGGCCAGCAAAGGTTCCTGGAGTTATGCCGCGGGCAAGTTCGTATCGCGTCACCGGGCCGCGGTGGCTGGGACGGCTCTCGTGATTCTCGCCCTGTTGGCGGGAATGGTCGCGACTGAACGCCAGGCGCGCATTGCTCAAATCGAACGAGCGAAGGCGCAGAAGCGATTCGACGATGTTCGCCAGTTTTCCAATTCACTCATCTTCGACATCCACGATGCACTGCAGGATATTCCTGGGACTACACCGGCGAGGAATCTCCTCCTGGACCGCGCAGTCCAATACCTGGATCGCGTGGCGAAAGACGCTGACGGCGACTCCGATCTGCAGCGGGAACTGGCATGGGCTTACCAGCGGCTTGCGACCGTGCAGGGAGATGCGACCGTCTCCAACATGGGCCAGGTGAGCGCTGCGGAATTGAGTTCGCAAAAAGCCCTTGCGCTGTTTGATGCGGTCGCAAAAGCCAATCCGAAAAACACGGTCGATCAGCTCAATGTGGCCATGATTCACAGGCAGAAAGGGTATTCCGATCTTTACTATCCCGCGGGGCGGCCCGAAATCGAAAAGGCGCTCGCGGTAACCGATCGCCTGATGCGAACCGACGGAGGCAATTCCAAGGTGCGCATCGAGCGAGCGATCGAACTGCAGGTGCTCGGTGATTCGCTCAACATATGGGGAGAACGCCAACAATCCGCAGCGATGTTTCGTCAGAGCCTCGATCTCGTGCAGGCGGTTGCTCAGCAAGACCCCGGGTACAGCAAGATTCGCGAGCGGTTGGCCAAGACTCATGTGAAACTCGGATACCAACTGGCTCTGACGGCGGTGCTGAACGAAGGCCAGAAAGAGATCGAGACCGGAATCGATGAATACACGAACCTGCTCGAACAAGGCGGAAGGCCCGACATGATACGCGACCAGGCGCAATCAAGATACCGCCTTGCATTTGTTCAAGCGTTGCGCGGCGACTTTGATGCCGCCGATGCAAATTTCCGATTGGTGCGCGTTGCCGAGGCTCTGCTTGCCAAGGCTGATGCGCAGAACATGATGCTCCAGATGGACCTGATGAGCACCGAATTCGAACCGCTTCGCCTTTTAATTCTGAAAGCACGATTCCGCGAAGCGGAGCCCGCTCTGGCAAAATTGATCGCCGCGTACGAAGCTCTGAACGCGGAGGAGAACAGCGGGCCCGGAAACGAGGTGCTGTACCAATGGCTCGGAGAAGCGCAGTTCGGACAAGGAAAGCACGAGCAAGCGCTCAAGTCTTTCAAGAAGTCGCTGGAAATTCTCGCCGATAATGGGGGAAACGACGACGCCATCTGCGGCATCATGACCGCATATGTCAGAATTGGCGATATTCTTGCCACACTGGCCCGCACCGCCGATGCGGAGACTGCCTACAGGTCTGCCCTCTCCAAATCCAACGCTGATGTCGCGATCAAGTACGCTGACCTGCCCGTGCTTCTCGTATTAGCCGCTGCGCACGCGGGTCTAGGCAATCTGAAATTCGCATCTGCTTCCGTGGTCAAGAATCCGGCAGAACAGGATACCCTTCGGCGGGATGGATGCGATGAATACGCTGAAGCCCGGAATTTCAACAAACACATCCCCGTCCCGTTTGCATTCAGCCCGGTGAATTTTCCGGCTCCGCGCGTGAACATTGCGGCACAGCGGCAAGCTTGCGCCAATAATTCGTCGCCATGAATTCAAGTGGCCGATAGCGGGCAGCTTGGAAGGCGAGTTCTCAGTTGTCGGGTTCTGGAACTCGGCGGGGGGAGCAATGTTGTGATTCTGCTGGGCCGGACCCTGGCAACTGAAAACTGACATCTGACAACTGCATCCGATAAGATGGTGCACATCTTCTGAGCTCTGGTCCGGAGGTCGTTGTGCGCTCGGTTCGCCTTTCTGCATTTGCGTTTCTCGTCCTGGCAACTCTCGTTCTTTCCCCAGCCCGCGCGACGGCGGCCGCAAAACCGCATATTTTCCAGCGCCCCGCGCTGAGCCGCGAACTGATCGCCTTCACTTACGCGGGCGATTTGTGGACCGTGCCGCGATCAGGTGGTCGCGCGACGAGGCTGACGGTTGGCGTCGGCATTGAGACTGCGCCGATCTTTTCGCCGGATGGTAAGACCCTGGCCTTTACAGCCGACTACGACGGCAACACTGACGTCTTCACCGTACCCGCCACAGGCGGCGTGCCCATCCGCGTCACCTATCATCCCGCGGCCGACTTCGCCGTGGGATGGACCCCCGATGGCAAGCACATTCTCTTCCGCTCAAATCGCGAATCGGTGAGCCGCTACACCCAGCTCTACACGGTCCCCGCGAAAGGCGGCATTGCCACGCCCCTTCCGCTGCCGATGGCGTACCAGGGACAGTTCTCTCCCGACGGCAAACAGATCGCCTATTCGCCCCTGGGACCTGCTTTCGGATTCAACTACACCGCGTTTGTGGCTTGGGGCAACTATCACGGCGGCCTCGCCAGCACCATCTGGATCACCACTCTTCCCGAACTCGACTCAGTTCAGATCCCGCATGAGCAGGCGTCCGATTTCGATCCCGTCTATGCAGGGGGCAGAATCTATTTCCTTTCCGGGCGCAAGGGGCACATCACCATCTATCGCTACGATCCCAACTCGAAAAAGTCTCCGGTCACTGAAGCCCTGCCCAACGACGGGCCCGACATCCGCACGCTCTCCGGCGAGGGTGGCACCCTCATCTATGACCGCCTCGGCGATATTTATCTCTACGACACCGCAACCTCCAGCAGTCACGTCGTCCCGATCGAAGTGGATGCCGATCTTCCCGAGGTCCGCCCCCATATCGAGACGGTCGCGGCCCAGATCGAGAATGCCTCGATTTCCCCCACAGGCCTGCGCGCGGCTTTCGAAGCGCACGGCGAAATTTTGACAGTCGCGGCCAAGCACGGGCCCACGCGCGACATCACCAACACGCCCGGCGCCATGGAGCGCGAGCCCGCGTGGTCGCCCGACGGGCAGTCGATTGCGTTCTTCTCCGACGAGTCCGGCCTCTATGCACTGCACGTGGCTTCGCAGTTTGGCAGCGCCGAAGCGGGCGGCACAGCGGTGAAGAAATTCGAACTGCCCAAGGAGGCTGCGTACTACTTCCATCCTCAGTGGTCGCCCGACTCGAAGAAGATTGTGTTCCATGACAACCGGCTGAACACGTGGATGGTGGACACAACTACCGGGAAGCTTGCCGAAGTGGGTTCACAGGATGTGTACGGCGGCGCATCGGACATTTCATGGTCACCGGATTCGAAGTGGCTTGCCTATATACACGCACTACCTAATCATCTGAATGCGCTATTCCTATATTCAGTGGATTCGGGGCAGTCGACTCAGATTACGAGTGCGATTGGCGATGCGCGTCTCCCCGCATTCGATCGCGAAGGGAAGTATCTGTTCTTCACGGCCAGCACCAATGGCGGCGCGGCATGGTTCGGCCTGGACATGAGCACCGATCTATACCAGGTGACTTCGCACATCTATGCAGCCGTACTGGCGGCAAACCAGCCCTCGCCGATTGCGCCCGAACTCGAAGACGAGAAGCCAGCCGACAAGGATGAAGGGAAGAAGGACGACGCCAAAAAGGAAGGCGAATCAAAGGAAGCGGCCAGCGACGAGAAGGCGCATGGCGGCAAAACCGCGCCGGTGAAGCCCATCAAGGTCGACCTGCAGGGAATCGAGTCGCGCATCGTCGCATTGCCTTTGCCGCCCGCTGCCTATACCGCGCTCGCCGCGGGACTAAAGGGAAGTATCTACTTCATTGAGACCCCGGAGTCGGGGCGATTTGGCGACCACGGCGCGACCCTGAGCCGCTGGACGCTGGAGGACAAGAAGACTGAGAAATTGGCCGAACACGTGGATTCCTTCGAACTCTCCGCCAATGGCGAAAAGATGCTGCTGGCGCTCGGCCACGGATCAGACGAGGGCGGCGGGAGCCCCGGCGGTGGAGGCCCTCCCACGTGGATCATCGCTTCAGCCAGCGCACCGGTGAAGCCCGGCGAAGGTGCATTGAACCTCGGCGACGTCAAGGTGCGCGTGAATCCGCCCGAGGAATGGGAGCAGATGTATCACGAGGTGTGGCGCATCGAGCGCGCCTACTTCTATGACCCCAACTTCCATGGAACCGACACCGTGGCCGACGAGCACCACTTCGAGCCGTACGTCGCCTCCATCGCCTCCCGTGCCGATTTGAATTACATCTTCCAGGAGATGCTAGGAGCGTTTTCTGTCGGCCATCTGCGCGGGAACGGGGGCGCAATTCCTGAAGCGAAGAAGGTCCCCGGCGGCCTGCTCGGCGCAGACTACGAAATCAAGGACCATCACTATTGCCTGAAGAAGATCTACACCGGCGGTTCGTTCAATCCGCAAGCCAAAGCGCCGCTCGCGCAACCCGGGTTGAATCTTGCGGCGGGGGAATGCATTCTCGCCATCGAAGGCCAGGAACTCACCGCCGATATGGATATTCAGCAACTGCTCGAAGGCACTGCGGGCAAGGTGATCAGTCTGCGCGTCGGCGCGGCCGACGGCAAGAATGCGCGCGATGTTTCCGTCACTCCGGTGGGCAGCGAAGCGGGCCTGCGCAATATCGACTGGATCGAAAAAAATCAGAAGAAAGTCGACAAGCTTTCCGACGGCAAGCTGGCGTATGTCTACTTGCCCAACACCGGCGAAGAAGGATTTACGAACTTCAATCGCTACTACTTCGCGCAAACCGACAAAGAGGGTGCCGTCATCGACGAGCGGTTCAACGGCGGCGGGCAGGCGGCGGACTACTTCATCGATGTGATGAACCGCCATCTTCAGTCGTACTGGGCGCCGCGGTATGGAGTTATTGCCCACACCCCCAGCGCCGCGATTTTCGGGCCCAAGGTCATGCTCGCCAATGAGAGTTCGGGTTCGGGCGGCGACGCGCTGCCGTGGTACTTCAAGCAGGCCAAGCTCGGACCGCTGGTGGGCAAGCGCACGTGGGGAGGCCTTGTCGGCATTGGTGCTATCCCGGTCTTGATGGACGGCGGCCACGTAACTTCGCCCAGCTTTGCGTTCTTCTCGCCCTCCGGCCAGTGGGACGTGGAGAACCACGGTGTCGATCCCGATTATCCCGTGGAGCAGGATCCCAAGCTGGTGAGCGAAGGCCACGATCCGCAACTTGAAAAGGCAGTCGCGCTGGCCATGGAGGAACTGGCAAAGCATCCTCCCACCAAAGTCGACAAGCCCACCTATCCCAACTACCACCAGGAGGGCGCGACATCCAAAGTTAGCCCGGGCTCCACGCCCAAGTGAAACATCGCGCAGTTACCCCGGCCCCAGCGGAGGACCTGCTTCTCGGCACGCAGAAAGCTACTCGTCGCGCAGCACGACCAACGGATCGACACGAGTGGCCCGCAGCGCTGGAAGCAGGCTGGCAACGAACGAGACCAGGATGAGCAGAACCGTTACGGCGACGAACGTGACTGAGTCTCGCGCACTAATGCCATAGACGAGACTCGAGGCGAGGCGGCTCAGGGCCAGGGCGGCAGCCACCCCGATAGCCACGCCGGCCAGAGTCGGCTTCATGCCCTGAATCACCACCAGGGTGGCTACGTCGCGCATCCTGGCTCCGAACGCCAGCCGTAACCCGATCTCGCGCATGCGGCGCTTTACCGAGTACGCCAGCACGCTGTAGATACCAATGGTGCAGAGCACCAGCGCCAGCAATCCGAAGATGCTGAGCAACTGCATATTGAAGCTGTGCTGCGTGAGCGTGCTGCCCACGAAGTCTTCAAGGGTGATTACGTTGTCCACTGGGATGTTGCTGTTGTCCTGTGCGATGGCGCTGGTAATCGCGTTGGCCAGCCCCTGCGGTGGAACCGACGTGCGCACCACGAGTGAAAGGCCGTACGGACGCCACGGGCCCTGAACCGAGTCTCCCACCTGCGCTGCGGGCCAATACAGGGTCGCAATTCCGGCCGTGCTGTCGAGCCCGAACTGCTTCACGTCACCCACGACACCGACCACCACGCGTTCGCGGTCGGGGAAAAATGAAAGCTTGACATGACGGCCTAGAGCACTGCTCCCAGGCCAGAACTGGTTAGCCATCGCCTTGCTGATCACTACCACCGATGTGTCCTCCGCGGTATCGCTCGACTCGATGTCGCGGCCTTCCAGCACGGGAATACGCATGGCGCGAAAATAGCCGGGACTGATTACGCGAACAGAGACCTCGGGCTGCTCGGACATGGGAACCACGGGGCGGCCTTCGGCGGCGACCGGCTGGTTGGAGCCGCCAAGCAGTGGCAAGTCATCGACCGTGCCGGCTGCTTCGACGCCGGGGAGCGAGCGGACCCGCTGCAGCACATCGGCCAGGTACTGGGTTTCCTGCGCGGGCGCAGTGAACTGGCGGCGGGGGATTTCGAGAGCAAGAGTCAGCACGTTTCGTTCGTCAAAGCCGGGATCAGCGGACTGGAGTTTCCAAAGGCTGCGGATCATGAGTCCCGCGCCCATCAGGAGCACGAGTGACAGTGCGACCTCGATGGTGACCAGAGCCGAACGCGTGAGGCCGGTGCCCGAATCGGTATCCATGCGGCCCAAGCCTTGCTTGAGCGACTCGTTCACATCGCCCCGAGTCATGCTGAGCGCAGGCAGCAGGCCGGCGATGAGTCCCGTGAATATCGACAGAGTGAATGTAAACAGGAGCACCGGTCCACTGAGGCCGATCTCGCCCATGCGCGGCAGTTTGTCAGCGAAGAATTTCAGCAGAAGGTCAATGCCGTAGTGCGCCGAAATCAGGCCCAGCGCTCCTCCGGTGATGGCGACGATTACGGATTCAATGATCAAAAGCTGAATGACATTGCTGCGGCTGGCGCCCATTGCGGAGCGGATAGCGATCTCCTTGCGGCGCGCAAATGCCCGGCCGAATATGAGATTGGCTACATTGGCGCAGGCAATCAGAAGCACGAATGCCACGGCTCCCAGCATCATCAGCAGGGCCGGACGAACATCGCCCACCAGGTCTTCGCGCATGGAGAGGACCACGGCTCCCCAGCCCTTGTCATCGGCTGGATAGAGCTGTTCCAGATGCTGCGAGATGATGTTCATCCGGGCTTGCGCCTGTTCGAGCGTGACCCCGTGCTTGAGCCGGGCGATGGCGAGAAAATGATGCTCCCCGCGCACCGCGGCTTCTGCGGCGGTAAGGCCGAGCGGGGTCCAGATTTGGGCGGAGTCGGGCTTGTTCATTTTGGGCCCCATCACGCCCACGATGACGTAGGGGCTCCCATCCAGGTTCATGGTCCGGCCGATGACGTTTGGATCTGAACCGTATCGCTGTTGCCACAGCCTCCAGGTGAGGATGACTTCGTGATTTTTGCCCGGCTCGTCTTCTTCCGCGGAGAATACCCGGCCAAGGATGGGCTGGACACCGAGGACGGAGAAGAACCCGCTGCTGACCACGCCGGCACGGATCGATTCCGGCTTGCCCG
>Ga0070717_10001608_pt1 | contig 15629 bp, 16 predicted proteins | sample LARL113metaG_FD_71366 | JGI IMG/M metagenome (GOLD analysis project Ga0070717, IMG submission 71366) | Corn, switchgrass and miscanthus rhizosphere microbial communities from Kellogg Biological Station, Michigan, USA - LAR L11-3 metaG | ecosystem: Host-associated > Plants > Roots > Rhizosphere ... | reverse complement strand
CTTCTCGATCGCCTGCTGCACGTACCAGCGGCCGGTGGCCAGGCTGACTCCCAGCTTGGTGGCGATCTGCTTGGTCGCCAGCCCCTGCGCCGCCAGCCTCAGCGCCTCCAGCTCGCGCGGCGCCAGGCGCGTGCGGTCCGCCTCCATCTGGGTGCGCTGGATCTCGCGGGCGCGCATCTGGGCCGCGCTGACGCGGCCCGGTGGCATCACCGAGACCCCGCGCGCCGCCTGGCGCACCGCGTCTGCGACCTCGGACGGCGGCTGGCTCTTGAGCAGATAGCCGCGGGCGCCCGCCTCCAGCGCCGCCAGGAGGGCGCTGTCGCTGTCGTCGCCGGTCACGAAGATGACCGCCGTCTCGGGCGAGGCCTCCTTGAGGAGAGCCGCCAGCTCGGCGCCGGTGGAGTCGGGGAGGTTGAAATCGAGGACGGCCACCTGGGGCCGGTGGCGGCGCGCGAGCTCCAGCCCGTCAGCCGCCGTCAGGGCCGCGCCGCAGACGTCGAGACCCGCTCTTTCCAGGGAGACCCTGAGGCCCTCGATCATCATCGGATGGTCCTCCACCAGCAGAACCCGCACCGCGTCCACGGCTCGAAGGATAGGGGCGCCGGCTGCCCCGTCATCCATCGGCCGCGATCTCGTGCATCAGCTCTCCCAGCATCAGCAGGCCGCTGATCTCCGACCACCAGCGATGGTCGCCGGGGATCTCGCCGGGCTGGTGAGCGACCCAGGCCAGGGCGGCCGCGGCGCGATCGGCCGCGATCCCGCCATGGTCGGCGATCGCAAACGGCCCCCGCGTGAGCTCGCTGGCGGCCCGCCGTAGCTCCTCCGGCAACCCGCCTCCGGCGGCGCAGAGAGCCGCCGTCACGCGGGAGCCATCGCCGTGCAAGACCAGGCTCACGGTGGCGCTGCCGAGCGCGCTGCCGCGGACGTCGATCACCGCTGAGTCGCCGCTATGGCCTGGAGCCAGGCCGCGCACGTCGAGGTCCGCCCGCGCCAGCCGCCGCCGCAGCTCCTCGGGCAGGACGGAGGTGACCAGCCGGCCGGCGGTCGATCCGGCGCCCAGCTCCGCCAGCGCCTGGACCACGGCCGCCCGCAGACCGGGGGATCCGCTCACGTCCGCAGGCGGGTCAGGTCTCGCGTTTCCCCTGCAGCCACCCCAGGCGCGATCGCAGAACGACCAGCAGCTCGCGGTCGGGCAGGAGCGCCTCGACCTCCCCCTGGAAGCCATGGTCGGCAAAGGTCGACACGGCTCGGTCGTAGGCGGCGATCAGGTCATCGAGCGCGGCCACCACCGGGTGTTCGCTGTCGGTCCGCGCGGCGGTCATCATCTCGGATCATTTCCTTCGGGCTGGCTGACGATCGCCATCCAGCATCCGAAACGAGCGGGCAATGACGCCCTCTCCGTTCGAGAGAGCGTGTCTCGGCTTAAAGCATACGGCGTAGCTTTGAAGCCAGAGGCATGAGGCCGGCAGCGGTTGCGCTAATCACGACGGCGCTGCTGGCCGCTGCCTGCGGGGGCGGCGGGGGATCGGCCGCCGGTGCCTCGCCGGCCCGCCTGTCCCAGCTCCGCTACGTGGCCCAGAGCCACCTGCTCTCCTGCGAAGCAGCCAGCCTGCAGATGGCGCTGACGCATGCCGGCATCCAGCGCACGCAGGACGCGATCCTGGAGCTGATCGGCATCGACCGCACGCCGCCCGAGCTGGCGGCCGACGGCAGCGTGCTGCATTGGGGCGACCCCTTCGACCGCTTCGTGGGCGACCCCGACGGCAGCGAGATCGGGCTCACCGGGTACGGCGTCTACGCGCCGGCGTTGGGCCGGGCGGCGACCGCGAGCGGCGCCCACGTGCTGGTGGCGGCGCAGGGCGTCGCCGCCGCCCAGGTGTACGACTATGCCGCGCACCAGCACCCGGTCATCGTCTGGGTCTCGATGTCGGGCCACGGCGATTACCGCCCGCAGCCCACCTCCTCTTATGTGGCGTTCGACGGCCGCGAGATCGTCTTCGGGCCCGGGTTCGAGCATTCCGTGGTGGTGGTGGAGTCGACGCCGGACTCGGTTCGCCTCTACGACCCGGAGCCGGACGTCGGGCCGCACTGGATCTCAAGGGTCGAGTTCGAAGCCTCGTATCAGGTGTTCGGCGAGATGGCGGTCGCGCTCAGCTAAGGCTTTGCGGGAGGCTCCGCAGGCGGCTCGGGCGGGCGGAACTCACGACCCCACAAGGAGTCGACGACCTCGATCTCGCCCTTCTCGACGAGGCCCTCGACGAGCGCGCGGAATCCACTCGCCAGCCTCCGGTCCCCGAAGCGCCGGTCGGGCTCGTGAGGTTCTCGCTTGCGGCGCCGCTCTCTTGTCAAGCGCTCCCCGATCGAGATGCTACGGCCAGGCGTCAGCTGGAAAGGTGAGCGAGCACCCAGAAAATGTATGCAGCCGTCATCCAGGACGACAGACCAGCTGCCATAAGGAGGTAGCGCGTAAGCCCCACAGCCAGGGGGGATAACGCCTCAGCCAGGCTCGACTTGCGCGCCGCAGGTAAGCTCTGTCGGCTCAGGTGGGCGCCAACCCTCCGCTGACCGGCTGGTCTCCCGACGCTAACTGGTTCTGGGACGGAACCAAATGGAGGGATGCCGTTTCACCGGACGGCAAGTGGCGCTTCGACGGCAGTGCCTGGCTGCCCTTCACCGGCCTGCGGTCCCCGATGCCGTTGGCGTCCTTCCAGCCCGCGCCGCCGCCACCTCCCCTCGCTGCCGGGTTGCCCTCCTGGGTGGCGGCCTCCGAAGTCGAGCGCCTGCAGCCCCGACAGGAAGCTCGAGAGCAGGCTTCTGTGGGGCCCCCTCCAGAGCTGCCACAGGAGGTCGACCCGTGGAGTGTCCACCAGGTCATAGGGAAGGTCCTGCTCTGGGCCGGCGTGGTGCTGGGTGCGGGCGTCCTCGTCTTCGGCCTGCTCGGACTCGCCAGTCCCACACTCCACCAGAGCACGGTGCCGTTCGCGGTGTTCGTCGTCGTCCTCGGCGGCACGGTCGCGGCTTCATGTCTGCTGCAGCTCTTCAGCCCAGGGCTTTTGGCCGACTCGTTCGGGGCCGTCGGCATGGTCGTGCGTTCCCTGGGGATCCTCGGCTCCCTGGTAATGCTGGGGATGATCGTCAACACCTGGATCTCCCTCAGCCGCCCGGTGGGGAGCGGACGCAATGTCATCCCTTGAGCCACCGTGCTGGTGATCGCGTTCAGGGCGTGGAGGGGGCGCTGGCTGGCGGCCGTCATCATGGGTGCCACCTGGGCAGTGTCCCTTCTGCTCACCTCGACGCTGGGGCGCTGAAAGACCCGCTGGTCGTCGGCGGACGCCACCGACCGACAGTCGGTCTGTTATGATCTGCATGAGATGGCGCGAGCCGCGCAGGCGACGGGGGTGCGGGAGCTGCGCCGCGAGGCATTCCTCGACGTCGCCCAGCGGCTGATCCAGTCCAAGGGCTACGAGCAGATGACCGTCCAGGACGTCCTCGACGCGCTGGACGCCTCCCGCGGTGCCTTCTACCACTACTTCGACTCCAAGGTCGCGCTTCTGGAAGCCGTTGTCGAGCGCACCGCCATCCAGGGGACGGAGGCGGTCGCGCCGGTGGTGGCCGATCCCAACCTCAGCGCTGTCGAGAAGCTGACGCATCTCTTCTCGGGCATCGCCAGCTACAAGGCGGAGCGCAAGGAGCTGATGCTGGCCTTGCTCGAAGTCTGGTACTCGGACGACAACGCGCTCGTGCGCGACAAGCTCCGGCAGAGCAGCGGGACCCTCCTGGGTCCGCTCCTGGCCTCGATCCTCAGGCAGGGCAAGGCCGAGGGCGTCTTTTCGGTGAGCTCTCCCGAGGACTCCGCGCACGTCCTCCTCTGGCTCCTGCAAGGCGCGCAAGACCTGGCCGGTGAGCTCTTCTTCGCCCGCCAGGCCAACACCATCACCTACGAATCCGTCCAGGGCAGGCTCGCCGCTTACCAGGACGCGCTGGAGAGGGTGCTGGGCGTTCCCGCCGGTGCGCTGGGCCTCGTCGACGAGGCCACCCTGCGCGAATGGTTCGGCTGACCGCCGGAGGAGACCCCAATGACCTCGATCATCAAGACCGAAAAGCTCACCAAGAACTACGGCGCCCACCGCGGGATCGTCAACCTCGACCTGGAGGTGGCGCAGGGCGAGGTCTTCGGCTTCCTCGGCCCCAACGGCGCCGGCAAGACGACCACCATCCGCACCCTCCTCGACCTGATCCGGCCGACCAGCGGCCGCGCCTTCGTCTTCGGCATCGAGTCGACCGCCGACCCGGTCGCCATCCACTGCCGGGTCGGCTACATCCCGGGCGAGTTCAGCCTCTACGACCGCCTCACCGGTGGCCAGACCATCAGGTACTTCGCCAACCTCCGAGGAGGCGTCGACTCCGCCTACCAGGCCGACTTGATGGCCCGCTTTGAGGTCGACCCGTCCCGCCGCTTCAGGGAGTACTCGAAGGGCAACAAGCAGAAGATCGGGCTGGTCGTCGCGCTCCAGCACAGGCCGGACCTGCTGATCCTCGATGAACCGACCTCAGGCCTCGACCCACTGGTCCAGCAGACCTTCTACGCCGTGGTCCGCGAGGCGAAGGCCGAGGGACGCACAGTCTTCCTCTCGAGCCACATCCTGGGGGAGGTCGAGCGCACCTGCGACCGGGTCGCGATCATCCGCGACGGAAGGCTGGTCAAAGTCGACCGGGTCGACGCGTTCCACGATCTCGCCAATCACCAGGTCGAGCTGCGCTTCCTGGGCCCCGTGCCCATCTCGGCCTTCCAGGCGCTGCCGGGTGTCAGCGAGGTCACCGCTGAGGATCACACCCTCCGGATGCGCGTCAGCGGCCCGATCACGCCGGTCGTGCAGGCGGCGGCCCGCTATGAGCTGCTCGACTTCGTCAGCCGGGAGCCGAGCCTGGAGGAGTCCTTCCTGGCCCAGTACGAGGCCGCACCGGCGAAGAAGGCGGTCAAGCTGTGAGTGCCCAGCTCGCGCACGCGGCACCGCGGGCCGCGCTGTCTCGGGTCTCGATCTGGGACCGGATCTACGGCTTCGGCAGCATCTACGCCAAGACGCTTCGCGACTCCAGGCTCGCGATGCTGGTCATCGGCGCGGTGCTGAGCGCTCTCCTCCTGGCCGCCGGCTCGCAGTACGCCCAGGGCTACAAGACGCTGAAGTCCCGGGTTGACTTCGCCAACCTGGTCGGCCAGCTCCCGGCCGTAATCGCGGGCGTCTACGGAGACCCCTGGCCGGCGCACCTGACCAGGCTGGGCGGGATGATCTCGCTCAAGGACGCAAGCTCCGTCGCGGTCATCGCCGGCTTCTGGTCGATCGTCGCCTTGTCGGCCACGCTGGCGTCAGAGGCGCGCCGAGGGAGTCTCGAGATCGTGGCCGTGGGCCGCCTCGGGCGGCGCCGGGTCGCGGTCGAGAAGCTCGCCGCGCACCTGACGGCGATGGTCCTCGTGATGGCGGTGGTGGCGCTCATGTCGGTCCTGGCGGGCCGCTTCGGCACCCTGCCCGGTGACGCCATCTCACTGGCGGACGGGGCCGGCTTTGCGCTCTGGGCCGGCCTCCTCGCGCTGGCCTCCGGTTCGATCGCCTTCGCCCTGGCGCCGGTTATCGGCCGCGCCGGCGCCGCGGGCATCGCGGGCGCAGTCTTGATGGGCGGCGACCTGGTCAACGGCTACCGCGCCGCGGTCCCTGCCTTCGCTGGACCGGCGAACGTCACCTGGTTCGGCTGGACCGCGCAGCACCAGCCGCTGGCCGCCCAGTTCGATTGGCCGTCCCTCATTCCGGTGGCCCTGGTCGCGGTGGCCTTCTTCGCGGTCGGCGTGGAGGTGTTCGCGCGCCGGGACCTCGGCCGGACCACGGCCATCCCCTGGCTCCGGTTCCCCGCCGCCACCCTCGGCCTGGGCGGCCCGCTGCGCCGCTCGCTTGGCGATCGCCTCCCCCTGGCCCTGGCCTGGGGGGCAGGGATCGGCATCTTCGGAATGGGCCTGGGAGCCGCCGCCGGGTCATTGAACGCGACCCTGGCCAAGACCTCGCCGGACTCGCTGAAGATCTTCCACACCCTTTTCCCGAAGATCGACATCGCCACCGCCGGCGGCTTTCTGCAGCTAGCCTTCGTGGAGCTGGGCTTCATCATCATCGGCTTCGCCGCCATGACCCTGGTCACCGGCTGGGCTTCCGACGAGTCGCGCGGCCGCCTCGAGCTGCTGCTGGCCGCCCCTCTGGGTCGGTCACACTGGGCGCTCGCGGCCGGCCTTGGCGTGCTGGCCGCGATCGCAGCCATGACCGCGGTCGCGGCGGTGGGCATCGGCGCCGGCGCGGCGCTGGTCGGCAGTGACGCCACGACCCCGATGCTGGGAACGCTAGTGCTGGGGCTCTACGCCGCGGGCGTGGCCGGCGTGGGGCTCGCCCTGGGCGGTCTCTTGCGGCCCTCGATCGCCGGCGGCGCCGTGGCTGTCCTGGTGACCGCCACCTTCCTGATCGACCTCCTGGCTCCAGCGCTCCGGCTGCCGGACTGGGTCGACAAGCTGGCGCTCACCACCCACCTGGGCCAGCCGATGATCGGGAGCTGGGACTGGACCGGCATCGCCGCGTGCCTGGCGCTGGCGGCCGGCGGCCTTGCCCTCTGCGCCTGGGGAATGGGGAGGCGGGACCTGGTGCCGGGAGACTGACGCGGGGCCGGCTTCCGGCAGGGCCGCTGAGAGCCACCGAAACACCGGGGCGATTTCGAACCTCGGGACACTAGTTTGGGTGCACGATTTCAGTGCAGCTGCAGCGCTGGTCAGTATCTGATGGGCCAGGTCAGCGTCGTCGACTGCTCGGGCCATGGAGTTCGCGCCCACCAACACAGCGAGGGTGAGGACCGCTTCGCGTTCTCCGACCTGGCGGTCGGGGCCGATACAGCGGAATCGAGAGAGGGTGCCCCGCGAGAGATTCGAACTCCCGACCAACTGCTTAGAAGCGACTAGGCTTTGGCGAGTCGAATACAGGTTGATCTTACCTCAGAATCGATGGTATACGGTGTCTAACAACTGCCCAAGGGCCATCAAAATGGCTTATGAGACCGGTACGTTGTCTTTCACAGTCTCCTCAGAGCAGAAGCGCACCACCTGCCATCGGAGCAGTTGTCGTCGCCTCGGATTAGGCGATAGAGGAACGCGATATGTCGCCGCCATCACGGGCGGCGTCCCAAAGGAGCGGTCGTGCCGAACGACAAGGACTCATTAACACGTCGCGAACGGGAGATAGCCGAGCTGTATGTCCAGGGTCTGAACCCGCGCCAAATCGCTATGGAGCTGCACCTCACCTACAGATACATCGATGTTGCGCTCCTCGTTCTCAGGGAGCGCCTGAAGTGCCAGAGCCGGGTCCAGCTCATCGAGCGCCTCAAGCAGATCCTTGGGACGCCTGATTCAGGGTGACCTCTATCCGCAGACTCGTCGCCAAGATCAGGTTCGTAATGGACGTCTTCACAGGGCGACCAGGCGCCAGGGGGTGCCGACGCGATGGCTGAGGACGACCGGGCGACCCTGCGGTTGCTGGGTCAGGGTTTGTCGAATCGCGCGATCGCTAAGCGGCTCCACCTGCCGAGGCGGTACGTTGCCCACGGCGTCGAGCGCCTGCCACACAAGTTCTATTTGGACAATGGCTGACCGAGCCAAGCTGTACCCGGTCCTCGTACCCTGCGGCTCGGGCCAACATGACCGCGCGCTGGGTTTGGCCTCGGCTCGAGTCAAAAGCTACATCGAAGGACGAGGCCAGACCTTCTCCAAGCTGGTCGCCAGCAAGCGCTTGCGACTGGTCTAGGACCTCATCGTGATTCGCGTCAGCTCTGACCGGTTGCGACATGAGGCGGCGATTCGCGGCTGGGACCAGCGGCGCTTGGCGCGAGAAGCGGGAGTGAGCGAAGGCACCATCTCGCGTGCGTTGGCTGGGAATCCGATCCGGCGTGACCGCGCTCTCCGTTGTTCAAGCGCTGCGCCGGGCACGGCCGGTCCCCGAGTTGGAGCGGCTCATCGGCGACCCCTAAGACGAGGCGCCCCAGCCGTATCCACTCGTCAGAACATTGGCGGCCCTCCCACCGGCGCCTCTAACTTCGGCAGGGGTGTCCCTTCGTTGAGCGTCGCCAGGAAGGCGTCGATCTCCTCGTGGCTGGGGGCGGCGATTAGGAAGCCGACCAGCGGGCGGTCCTGGCGCTCGGGCTCAGACCCAGCCCCTTCGGCCGAATTTGGGACAGCTGCTGAGATCCGCCTTCACCTGCATCCTCCCTTGACAACGCAGGTCCGGAGAATGAGGTTCTGGACCGACACATATAGGTTGCCCTTGCCATCCATGGCCATTCCCGTATGTTCATCGAACGCCGGCGTCGAAGGCCCTGCCCATTGCGCCAAGTACTGACCGGCAGGTGAGAACTCTTGAATGCGGTTGTTGCCGCTGTCGACTACGTAGAGGTCGCCGCCGCTGTCGACCGCTATATCCGTTGGGTCGACAAGATTGCCGGGATTCCTGCCGATAGCGCCCCACGTGGCGATAAGAGAACCCGTCGGCGAAAACTCTTGAACCCGGTCGTTTCCAGCGTCGCCTGGCTTGCCCGTCTCTGAAACGTAGACGTCCCCTTTAGCGTCCAAAGCGAGGCCGAAGGGGTAGTGGAACCGACCCGGCTGGGTTCCGTCACTACCCCATTGCGCGATGGGTTTACCACTGGAAGAAAGCTTCTGGACGCGAGAGTTATCGGCATCGGCCACGTAAACCTCACCAAGGCCATCAATCTGGATACCCACCGGGTTGCTGAACTGGCCAGGATCTGAGCCCTGGCTTCCCCAGACTGCCAGAGACTCACCAGCTGCAGAAAACTCCTCGACCCGGTTGTAGAGGGCCTCGGTCACGTACAAGTTACCCCGTCCATCCGGAGTTACCTTGGTCCGCGAATACTGGTGCAGTCCAGCAGCAGATCCGTGAGTTCCCCAGTTCCTGGTGAATGTTCCGCCAAGCGAGTAGTCCGCGATTCTCGCGGGCCCGTACTCGGCCAGATAGATGTGGCCATATCCGTCGAGTGCCAGACCGGTGACAAAAGGAGTGTCTTCCGCGGTGATGACGACCTGCCAGGTTGTCCCATTACCGGCCAGCACCCGCGGAGTTGGGCTGCTACGGCCCGGTGGAGCGGGACCTGACCCTCCACAAGCCGCGAGCCAAACGGCAGCGGTAGTGAGAACACAGAGGCGCCTCGCTCCAACGAAGTCTCCAATACTCCTCGGATTCCCGGACATGACTACCCACCTCCTTCGATGACGTCAAGGCGACGAACCAGCGCGGGAGCATCAGCCCGTGCGACAGTGCCAGAAACTGATCACGCCGGCCCTTCAGTAGAAGGGGTGGCCAGCACCCTCCAGGTTCGGCCTCCGTCGTCGGTCGCGCTGGGAGGTCCGACACTGCTTGTCGACCCAGCGAACCCGTGCCGCGCATCGACGAACTGGAGGCTTCCTCGGCAGCCGCCTTGGGCCTCCGGGTCGGTGCACGAGATCTGGTCGACCCTGGTCCAGGTGCGGCCGCCGTCGACGCTGCGCATTAACCCCCGGTCGCCGGAAACCCACCAATGGGTGAGATCTGCAGCCGCGAAGGCGAGGACGGGTGGGGGCTTGGCCGCGAAGCCGAACGGCAGGGTGCGCGGGCCGGTCCACGTCGTGCCACCATCCGAAGTGGTCCACACCTGGATGCCGATGTCAGCGACGTAGTTGAACACGCCGGTGGAACTGGTGAAGAAGTGCGGCAGGTCCAGCGCCGGATTGAGAAGCAGCGGTCCACTGTCGGGAGAACAGATCGAGCAGTAGCCGGGATATGCGGCGAGAAGGGCATTGCTGTGCAGTGGAACCTCCCTCCACGTGGCCCCCCCATCGGCGGTCGCGAGCAGGTGCGGGTGCTCCTGCGGGAACGTCCAGGCCACGAAGCCACGGCGGGCGTCCCAGAAGCGCACGCCGGCAATGGTTGCTTGGGTGGGCTCCACGATCGGCAGCGAGCCTTGGGGAGACCAGCTTCGGCCGCCGTCGACGGTGTGCCAGAGCGGAAGATTCGCGACATCCGAGTTCGGTTGAACCTGGAACAGGCCCCACCCCTCGGTGTCTGAGATGAAGGAGATCCCGAAGGCGGCCAGGGTTCCAGGTGGGAGGCTGCGCCTTCCCCAGTGCGTTCCATCTGAGGTCGCCCAGAGGCTGGTCGGGGTTGTGGCAAGGGGGCCATCGCCCGGGTCGATCAAGAATCCGTGCTTTGGATCGAGGAAGGCGAGGTCCCGGTCGAAAGTGAAGAACTGCGCGAACCTGAAATCGGCCGACCAGTGCTGACCTCCGTCGCTGGTGTGTTCGAGCACGGTGGTACCCGCGGAGTCGAACAGCCACCAACCGTCGGTCGGTGACACCCACCACTGCCGGGCGTAAGCCGAGGGCTGGCTCGGGCGGTCAGCCGAGACGGCCGTCGCAGGGCTGGGAGGCCGCAGCGCATGGGCCGCCGCGTAGACAACGCCGATCGCAGCCGCGGCCAGCAGGACTGCGAGGGCGCCCGCCACCCAGGCCTCCAGCCTGCGTGTGGCGCGCTCGGGAATGCCAAAGGCCGCAGCGGCCAGGTTGTGTGGGGGCCGGGTCTCCAGCTCCAGCGCCCGCCGCAAGCGCCTTTCGTCCAGGCTCATGCCAACTCCTTCCTGAGCTTCTCGAGTGCACGGTAAAGCCGCGTCTTGGCTCCTGCCGGACGCAGGCCCAAGACCGCGGCCACTTCGGGCAAGGGCATGTCCGCCAGGTAGTGGAGCACCAGTACGGCGCGATCCCCTCGCTCCAGACGGCGCAGCGCAGAGCGTAGATCGGCCAGCTCGTCAGGATCCGGCTGCGGAACGTAGACGGGCGGTCTCTCAAGCCGCAGCACGGAGGCCCAGCGCCGCCTCCGGGCCGAACGGCACTGGTTGGCAACGATGCGCAGATACCAGGCGCGCACCGCGGTCATGTCGCGCAGCTGAGCCCAACTCCGCCAGGCGCGAAGGGTAGCGTCCTGGAGCACGTCCTCCGCTTCCTGGCGATCACCGGACAGCGTCAAGGCCAACCTGAAGGCCGGTTCCAGCAGCGGCTCGATGCTGGCTTCGAACGCCAACCGCTCCGCCACCATTCCCTGTGACTCGGCTCGCACCATCTAGAGATCAGACTCCCGAACAGTGCCGAAAAGTTTCACCCCATCCTGGTGCGGTGACCGCCCCCGTCATCCTCCTCCGTCGATGGCCCGGTTGCGGTCCTCGGCGTCCGGCGGCTTCTGTGCTTTTGCGGCGAAACTTGTAGCAGTTGCTGCGATTGAGATCGATAAAGAGAGATTGGTGCCCCGCGAGAGATTCGAACTCCCGACCCATGATGGGCCATCCGCTATGACCGACCCCCCACTCACGGTGCGATCATCGCCACGCATTCGACGGCACAGCGTGCTGCCGTCATTGGAACTTCCATACGACCGCGGAATCCCCGCCCTGCCGCTTTTACGCGCCGGTCAAGTAGCCCGCCGTTACCTTTTCAGGCTGGACAGGGTCTAACAGGCAGCCATGCATCTGCTCGCGCGCGAGATGCCGGCGGCGTCGGAGGAAGCCGAAGCGCGGCGTGAGTTCGAGCTGGAGTTTGCCGAGGTGAGCCGCTCGGCGTTCCTACTCGCGAGGCACCTTGGCCGCGATACCGACGCCGCCAGGGACGTGGTCCAGGAAGCGGCCTTGCGTGCCTGGCGCTACCGGTCCTCTCGCGCTGGCGACTTCCGCCCGTGGTTCCTGGCGATCGTCTATCGCCTATGCCGTGGCCCGATTCCCGACTGGCTGCCGCTGCCTCGAGCGTGGGACCCGCCGGCGCCTGATCCGATCGAGTCGGCCATGGACCCGGAGCTCCTGACCGCTTTGCGCTCTCTAGCTCCGCGATAGCGAGCAGCGCTCTGGCTCCGCTACTGCGACGACCTCGCGACCGCCGACGTCGCCCGCATCCTGCACTGCAGCGAGACGGCGGCCAAGCAGCTGCTGCTGCGCGCCCGCGACGCGCTGCGCGAGCGGCTGAGATCCGAAGAGGAGATCGACAAATGAGATCGATTGAAGAAGTCGAAACGCGGCTGAGCTCGCTGCCGGCCTCGGTCGAGCTCCGCCCGGCGGACGATCGCGCGCTGGCCGAGATTCACCCGTGGCCGCGTCCGGACTCGCGAAGGCGCGTAAGACATTTGGCCTTCAGGGTTGCCAGAGGTGTCGCCGCGGCCGTCATCGCGATCGTGCTCGTCAACGTCGTGGCTGCCTATTTCGCGCCGACGTACGAGCGGGCTCTCGCGGACTCGGGCGTCGGACCGATCTCGCAGCGGCTACTGTCCGCCGTCGGCCTGAAAGCAGGCGACGTAACAATCGTCGGTGACTCGGCAACGTCCGCCGGGCACACGCTCAAGCTGGTCGGCGCCTACGCGGATGGCCTGCGCACCGTGCTTTTCGTGACCATCGACGGTGGAGGCATCTCAGGCAACCCTAAGGGGTATGGATTGCAGCCAGGAGAGTGGGGGATCAACTATGACGACATGACCGTCACCGATCAGTTCGGTCAGTCGTACGGTGGAGTCGGAACTGGTGGGCCGACGGACCTGCAGTTCCAGCCGCTCGTCTGGCCTGCCTCAGAGGTTGGTGGCCGGCTCACGCTGCACATCACGGGGATATGGGCGATGTGGAAGGCTCGGGAGCAGGACACTAGCAAGGTGATCGACACCGAGGCACTCACTACCCATGGCGACTGGAGTCTGCACGTGACCTTGATCTCCGCTCAGTACCACACGATCGCGCTGCCAGCGCCGGTGCACACCCCGATGGCCGACTATACGTTCACTGGGATCAGCGCGTCGGAGACGGAGATGGTCCTGAACTGGACGGTCGGCGGCCCGGCGAACGACCAGATTCGCGACCAACAGTCCATTTCGCCGTCGCCGAACACCGACCCGATGGCCAACCCGTTGATGCGCGACTACTTTGCGCCGCGTGTCTTCAATGCGGCCGGCACTGAGCTACAGATGCAGGACTGGGGCTTTACCTGGCCCAAGACGGGGCCGGCGCTGGGTGAGATGACGGTCTTCATCAACGGACGCGGCCGCTATCGCATCCAGCTCGGCGCGGCAGTCGACTCACGCTGGGTCGACGTGCCTTAGTTGTCGATCGCCGAGTACGCCAGGGTCCAGAGTCGTTGTAACGGGCGGCGGGTACAAACTACTGGGAGCGAGTCGGCCGAGCCTGGTGGTGGAGAGGACTGACGTGGTGGGGTAACACCCGGATCAGAGACACGCTTTAGCCACCGGCCTCCCGCCAACGTCGACACCAAGCTCGGCGGGGCTTTGTCCGCGGCCGGCGGCGTCACGCGCCGGCAAGACGTTCGCTCACCGCCAGCTGGTTAGGGCCGTGTCCTGGAGAACACTCCACGGCGTGTCGGGCGACGAGGCATGCCCCTCCCAGCGAGGGTGAAGTCCAGACCCCAGCCTGCCCCCGCTGAATCTACGGTATCGACGCATTCAGCCATATCGAAGTCGTCGAATGTCGGTCGCCACGCCGGCAATCTCGGCAACCGCTCTGGTACTGCCATGGCTCTCTACGCCGAGGACAGTCGGTCAGCGACCAGCACCGAGGATCGATCGGATCAGGCCCGAGGTTCTGGTAGAGGCCCTGCGTTAGGACGAACCGCTTGAAGGCAGGGCTCCCCGTAGCTGACCGCTCCGTCGGGCCGTCGGTGGGGCTGGAGATACGCCGCGCCACGATGCAGATGGCGACAAGGTGCAAAGGCGCGGTCGGCTGCATGCAATAAGCTGATCGCCATGGCCGATCCTCCGACCAGCCAGGGGCCGCCGGCATCAGACGGGGCCCGCGCGCTCCGTCCGGCGCGCGCGCTGATTGGTTGGATGGAACCCGAAGTCGCCGAGCGCGCTTTGCTTCAGTATCGCGTCGGTGGACCTCCAGATCCAGCCGCGTTGGCGCGCGTCCAGTCAGCCAGGGCTGCCGTACTGACCCGATCAGAGGGGGTCGATCAGGCCAGCCTGATTCATGACGCGCCGTCGGAGCTAAGGAGCCACTTATCGAGGCTCAGCGATTTCCCTGGTGCGGCGGCCTATTTCAAGGAGGGCTGGTCCGTCAAGACTGTGGACTTGCCACGAGTTGCTGCCTTTCAGCCACAGGTCTTCATTAGCAGCGCGAGCGAACGCGTAAGACATGCGAAAGCAGGCGATCTGCCTACTTTGGCCGAACTCGCCCTGCCGACTGCAAATCTCAGCGAGGCACTCGCTCCAACGTTCGATCCTCGGCAACAAGCCTGGAGTGCATCGTCTTCGAATCCCAACCTACGCATCGTCGGTAATGTTGCTGGGCCACTTGAGGGAATCCCCCCCGGCTCCATCGCTTTAGGCTTCTTTGTCGCCTTGTTGCCGTCCTTCATGCAGGTTGCACGGTTTCAAGGCCGCTATTTCCTGCGCGATGGATACCACCGGGCTCTGGGTCTTCTTATGGCCGGCATTACGCGCGTGCCCGCCTTCGTGAACGATGTGCCTGAGATTGAACGACTTGCGCCACCGGGGATGTTGCCACAAGCGGCGTTTCTCGGGAATCGACCGCCGACGCTGCAGGATTACTTAGATGACACGGTCGCCGCTAGTGTCCAGGCGCCTTCGACGAGAAAGCTCGTTCTTGTGCAGGGGATCGAACTGAACATTTAGGTCATCCCTTACGCTTCAGTTTGCTGGCTCGACCCACAAGTAAGCCCAGCAGGGCGCCAAATCCACTACGGAATCCCCAGTTTGCAATATCGAACGCTTGCGCAGCTTGGTTAGCATTGGTCGGCGGAGGCAAATAGGGGTCTATTTGCGTGGTGATATAGCAGATGAAGGTTATCGCCGTCACTAGTGAGATCGACAGCCACCACACGGATCGGACCTACGTTAAGGGGCCGTGGCGCTAGCCACTCGGCGTGCCCATTGCCGGTGTCGACCCCGCCGCATAGTGACGTCGAACGGATTCCCGACCCGGGGCCACGCCGCCACTTGCGATGTCGTTCGTGAATACGCCCACTTTGACTCTTCGCTCGTCCTCGTCTTCCCGATCCTCCTCAGCGACGGCCCAGTCAGGAATGCTCCCTGGCCTAACAAGATCGATCAACACCCACCGCAGCCGCTTGGAGAGGAGTGCCGCGGCCGCCAAACCGGCTAGGCCGAGGATCAAGAAGATCGTGTTCGCAAGGGCGTCACCAGACACTGTCGATTCAGATCATAGCGGCCCAGCCTGCGATATCGACCACAGTCAGGAACTGCGCGCAGGTCTCGGCCAGCGGCGAAATACAGAAGCGGAAGCGGCGTCGGGCTGACCGTGCAGCCGGACGCGCGGTCACGGCCGGCAGCACACGGACTGACCACCTGCCAGCGTGACTCCCGATCGTCGGGGTCCCGGCAGCCAGCTAACCTCGCATCCGTCGCCTGACCGCGCGAGCGGTCCTTCCCCTGAAAATGGTCGGACTACGCGGCCGCGATCGTAACTCTGTAGCCAAGCTCCTCCAAGCGCTGCACGCTTCGCCGGACCACGCGCTCGCGTCGTTGCTCGTCGTGGAAGTGCGG
>Ga0070717_10001606_pt1 | contig 15636 bp, 17 predicted proteins | sample LARL113metaG_FD_71366 | JGI IMG/M metagenome (GOLD analysis project Ga0070717, IMG submission 71366) | Corn, switchgrass and miscanthus rhizosphere microbial communities from Kellogg Biological Station, Michigan, USA - LAR L11-3 metaG | ecosystem: Host-associated > Plants > Roots > Rhizosphere ... | reverse complement strand
CTCGAGGCGCGGCTGGCCACGATCACGTTGGGCCACTCCAACCAGATCCCGCGCAACCAGCCGGCCTGGATAGTCGTGCTCCGCTTCCAGCCCAATGGCCTGGCCGCCCTGGGTGGCTGCCGGGCGGACGCACCAGGATGCTCAGGAGCGCCCGCGTTCTCTGGTGAGACGGCCCAGATCGTGATCGTTAACGCGTACACCGGCCACGTGCTGCTCGACGTCCCGGTCCTGCCTTCGGACGGTCGCCGCCCGCGACCCTAAGAATCGGCGCCGTACCGCCGTAGGTGTAGCCGACCCCAGCCGCGCCCCCGATCCACCGCCGGGTCTCACCCACCCCTCTCGCGCGAGTACTTCTCGTGAGAACTCCACACCCGAACCCCCGCCCGACCGCGCCGCGGCCCCGCGCCCTCCCGCCTGGCTGGCCGCCGTCCTGGGCAGTCGTTCGTGCCACACGAACGACTGCCGCCGCGCTCGCCCTCGCCCCGCTCCTGCTGGCCAGCTGCACCGACGACGTCACCGCGAACTGCCCGCCGCTCGCGCACCCCGTCGAAATGATCCACGAGACCTACGGGCACGTGACTCCGACGATGCGGGTGGCGGCGGTCAAACGTCTCGCGGCGAGGCTGGCCGAGACGACGGTCGGTGACCGACCCGTGACCGATTCTGATAGTGCCGTTGTCGGAGACGACCCGGGAAGCTAGGTCTCCGAACTCAAAACGGTGGTCGGGGGCCCGGGATTCGAACCCGGGGCCTCACGGTCCCGAACCGTGCGCGCTGCCGGACTGCGCCAGCCCCCGCACAACCTGAGATCCGCATTCTAGCGGCACGTCGGGCTTCGCGCCTGCCACCATGCGGGCATGACCCCTCTCGCGCGCAAGCTGCTCGTCAGGTCTGGCCAGCGTCTTGGCCTGGTGAACCCTCCTCCCGGGTACGCGGAGCGCCTCCTGCCCCTTCCCGATGGCGCCGAGATCGTCGACGTCCAGCCCGGGCTGGACGTCCTCCAGGTCTTCGTCCAGGACCGCGCCGCCCTCGACCGCGAGACCGCCGCCCTGCGCTCGGTCCGGGACGGCGGGATTCTCTGGGTCTGCTACCCCAAGGGCGGCAGGAAGGCCGGGACCGACCTCAACCGCGACCTCCTCTGGGAGGCCCTGGGCGCCGTCGGCCTGACCGGCGTCACCCTCGTCTCCGTGGATGACACCTGGTCCGCCATGCGCTTTCGCCCGACCGCCGAGGTCGGCACCTAGCGCCTACGAGCGCGCTACGCCTCCCAGGTCCACCCCACCCCGTCCCACAGTCACGTGTCCGCCAGGTCAACGCCGCTCAGCCGCGCGGCGCCGTCAGCTCCGTGGGCACCGCCATCAGCGTGGCCGTCGCCTCAGCGATCCGCATGCCGTCGGACAGCCGGTCGATCGTCGCCTCCGCATACACCAGCGTCCGCCGGATCCGGTCCACCCGCCCCACCACGCGCACCCGCTCCCCGATCCCCAGCGGCTGCCGGTAGCGCACCTCCAGCTTGCCCGTCAGCCCCGGGCGGCCGGCGTGCCAGCCGGCCCAGCCCACGGCCTCGTCCAGCATCAGCGCCACCATGCCCCCGTGCACCATCCCCCGCCAGCTCTGGAACCGCGCCGGAACCTCGTACTCGCAGACGGAGCCCTCCTCCGTCGGGACGAACCGCATCTTGAGCCCGTCCTCGTTCTGATCCCCGCAGCCGAAGCATCGGCCGTCGTACGTGACACCCACGGGGTATAACGGTAGCCATGGCAGTCGTGCTGGAGCATCTGCTCGCGGAGGACGCGCTCCCGGCCGTCCTCGTCACCCTCAACCGGCCCGAGCAGCGCAACGCGCTCTCCATGCCCCTGATGCGCGAGCTCACCGAGGAGCTGGAGCGCCAGAGCGCCCGGCCCGAGGTTCGCGTCATCGTCCTGCGGGCGAACGGCCCGGCGTTCTCGGCCGGCCACGACCTGCGCGAGCTGGTCGATCGGACGCTCGAGGACGAGCAGGAGATCTTCGAGGTCTGCACCCGGATGATGGAGACGGTCCAGCACATCCCGCAGCCCGTGATCGCGGCGGTCGGCGGCATCGCGACCGCGGCCGGCTGCCAGCTCGTGGCCACGTGCGACCTGGCCATCGCCGCCGAGGGCGCCCGGTTCGCCACGCCCGGCGTCCGGATCGGCCTCTTCTGCTCGACGCCGATGGTCGCCGTCAGCCGCAGCATCGGCCGCAAACGGGCCCTGGAGATGCTGCTGACCGGCCGGCCCATCGACGCCCACACGGCCGCCGACTGGGGCCTCGTCAACCGCGTGGTGCCGGCGGCCGAGCTCGACGCCGCCGCGCTGGAGCTGGCCCGCCAGATCGCGTCCGCCAGCCCGCTCACCCTGCGGATCGGCAAGCAGGCCTTCTACCGGCAGATCGATGTCGGCCAGGACGAGGCCTACCGCCTGATGTCGCGGACGATGGCCGAGAACGCGATGACCTGCGACGCCCAGGAGGGCATGACGGCGTTCCTCGAGAAGCGCCAGCCGACCTGGCGCGGCGAGTAGGAGCGCGTCAGCCCGGGAACGTCAGCAGCGGCGTCGACCACAGGTACAGCGCGCCCACCGACAGGCCCAGCGCCAGCACGTCCACCACGAACACCAGCCAGCCCAGGCACCCCAGGCAGCCGCCGGACCGGGCCGAGGACGTGGCCGGCTGGACCGGCGCGACCGCAGGCGTGGCGTAGTACGGCTGCTGCGCGGCGCCGGGCACGTAGCCCGACGGCGCCGGCGGCGTGTAGCTCGGGCCGAACGTGCCCTGGGGCGGACCCGCCGCCGGAGCCGCGACGGTTGGCTGCGGCGGCCCACCCGGCGCGGGCGGATAGCCCCCCGCCGGCGGGTAGCCCGCGCCCGGCGGGTACCCCCCGGGCTGGGATGGCTGCCACTGCTGCGGCCCGTACGCCCCCGGCGGCCCCGGCGGCACGACCACCGTCGTGGCCGGCGCGGCGCGCCGGCCACGACGCCGGAACGGCCGCGTGATCAGGCCCAGGAACCACAGCACGACCAGCGCGCCCGCCACCACCGCCGTTACGTTGCGCACGAGCACCAGCCGCTGCACCGTCTCGTCCAGCGGCGCCGCGCCCGAGCCCCGCACCGCGTCGCGGTGCGGGGCGCCCGTGGCGCCCTCGGTGGCGGCCGTGGCCACGAACAGGTCGCCCCCGGCGGCCGTCTGCACCCCGGCGATGCCCATGCCCCAGTGGCCCGCGGCCGGGTTGCTCACCGTCAGGACCGCGAAGCCCGCGCCGCGGGTGATCGACGCCCCCGGGTAGCCCTGGCCCACCGCCCTGCCCGCCGGGTCAGTCACCCGCAGGTCCAGCTGCGAGCCCGGCCAGCTCAGCGTGACCGACAGGCGATGGCGGCCCGCCGGCACCGTAAAGCCCTGGCTCGGGGCCACCTGGCCCTGCGTCACCGTGCCCCGCTGCTCCGCCAGCAGCTCGCCCGCCAGCGACTGGTGGCACGCCAGCAGGTCGCCGCCCAGCGGCGACGTCCCGTCCACGTACCGGAAGCCGCCTCCCGTCCGGCTGGCGATGTTCAGCAGCAGCTGCTGGTCCACGTCGGCCGGCGTCTCGCCCAGGCCGATCGTGCAGATCGGCACCTTCCCCGTCGCCGCGCGCTGGACCGGGCCGGACAGCACCTCGTCGTCGCTCATACCGGTGTTGTTCCAGCCGTCGGTCAGCATGATGATCGACGGGTTGGCCTGGCCCTGCAGCAGGTCCAGCGCCGCCGCCAGCCCCGCGCCCATGTTGGTCGAGCCCTCGGTCTTGAGGCCCTGGACCGGCGCCGTCAGGCCGCTGACCGAGGGCGTCAGCTGCGCCACCACCGCCGAGTCGTCGCTGAACGTCACCAGCCCGACCCGGTCGTCGGCCCCGGCGTGGTCCCGCTCCAGCTGCACGGCCGTCAGCAGCTGCGTCGCGGCCACCTTCAGCGCCGCCAGCTTGCTGATCGAGGCCGGGTCCACGTTGTGCTGCTGCAGGTACGTGTCCAGCTGCGACTGGAGCTGGAGCAGGTCGGGCAGGCCCATCAGCCCGCCGGCGATCACCGACAGCGGCACCTTGTGCCCGGGTTTGGCCTGCTCGACCAGGCGGCCCAGCGCGTCCTGCTCCTGCTGGAGCTTCGCCGCCTGCGGGAAGTCCGGCGGGATCCGGGCCGGCTCGTCCATCGACCCGGACACGTCCAGCACCAGGACCGTGGTGGAGCCGTCGGCCGCACCCGCGGGCACGGCCCCGACCCACGCCGACCAGGGCAGCGCGATCGCCGCCACCGGGATGAGCAACGCGCGCCGCAGGGCGGTTTTCACGGCCGGGAGTATGGGTCAACGGACCCACCCTCGTACGCGCGCTTCCGAGGTTGCCCACCCGCGGCGGGACGAACGCCCATCTTCACAGCGCGGCAGCCTCGCAGCGGCCGCCAAAGGATCGCTGAAGGCGCGTCAGGTGTGGCAGGACCAGCGCCCGTCCAGGCGCAGCTTCGTGGCCGTGCTGGACAGGTTGGTGAGCGTCGCCGACAGCGTGCCGGACTCCTCGCCGAGCCCGACCGTGAACGTCGCCGCGTCGCCGGCCGACGTCTCCCAGACCGCAGAGCCGTCCGGCCGGGCCACCTGCACGACCACGTCCGGCGCCCGGTACGTGCTGGGCCCGCGGTACGGCCGCACCGTGACCAGCACCTCGTACACGTCGGCGCCGACCGGCCCGTACAGCGCCGACGCCCACGCCCCGGCCGACCGGGAGTTGCGGCCGGAGCACTCGCTGCGCGTCGCGTCGCTGTCCGGCAGCACGCGCGTCATGCCCCCCTCGACGTCGCCCGTGAACGTCAGCGCCTGGGGCCAGGCCCCGCCGGCGGCGGGCGCGAGCGCCGGCGAGGGCGCGACGGACGGCGGCGGCGCCGGGGCGAACTGGGCCGCCCGTCCGGAGCAGCCCGCCAGCGCGAGCGCGAGCAGCAGCGCGGCCACGCCGCGCGTGATCACCCTGGCCATGCAGGCGCGGACTGTAGCAGCCACGGCTCCCGGACGGCAAAGCTGTGATCTCATTGCTACTGATGGGTACGGAGCGAACCCCTGAGGCGCTGGGGACCGCGATGCGCTCGATCGAGGCGGCCTTCCTGGTGGACGCGCAGGGCGCGACGCTCGCCGGCGCCACCGAGATCTGGCTGGTCCGCCACGGCGACTGCTACGACGACATCAGGGACGAGGACCCGCCGCTCTCGCCCCGCGGCCGCGAGCAGGCGGGCCGCCTGGCCGAGCGGGTGCGGCGCCTGCACGTGGCGGCGGTGTACGCCAGCCCGATGCGGCGGGCGCGGGAGACTGCCGCCGCGATCTCCGCCGACGTGCGGATCGACGAGCGGTTGGTCGAGGTCCACACCGAGCTCGAGAACGGGCACGTGCACCCGGCCGAGCTGCCCGAGGACGTGCTGGCGCGCATGCGCGACGCCGTCGCGGACGTGGTGGAGGCGCATCCGGGCGGCCGGGTCGTGATCGTCGGCCACGCGCTCTCGATCATGAGCTACCTCTGCGACGTGCTCCGGCTGGAGTTCGGCACGCTGCGCATCCTCCCCTACTACACGAGCGTGAGCGTCGTCCGCGTGCTCGGCGACCGGCGGATGGCCGGCAGCCTGGCCGACGTCGCCCACCTGGAGGAGTGAGCGTGGAACGCGAGGAGCAGATCCGCGCCGACCTCGAGCGGTACCTGGGCGAGCCGGTCCGGGACGTCCGGCCCATCCCCGAGGGCCACTCCGGGTTCACGTACTGGGTCCAGCTGGACGGCCGGCGCACGGTCATGCGCCTGCCTCCGCCCGGCGCCCGCATCGCCGGCCCGGCGGACATCCCGCGCCAGGGCCGCCTGATGGACGCCCTGCACCGGCACGGGCTGCCGGTCCCCGCCGTGCTCCGCATGACCGACGAGCCGGTCGTGGACGGCCGGCCCTTCTACCTGCTGGAGGCGGTGGACGGCGACCGCATCGAGAAGGTGGTCGGCACGGTGTCCAACGAGCGGATCGCGGCCTCGGCCGTGGACGTGCTGAAGCAGCTCCAGCGGGTGCCGCTGGCCGAGAGCGGGATCGGCGAGGAGGCCCCCGCCAGCCTCGACTACGAGATCGGCCGCTGGACGTGGCTGATGGACCGGGCGCCCGAGGAGCTGACCGGCGAGGCGCCCGCCGTGGCCGAGCTGCTGCGGACCACGCGGCCGCCGGAGCGGCCGCCCGTGCTCGTCCACGCCGACTTCCACTACGGCAACATGCTGTTCCGCGACGGCCGGGTCGTCGCGCTGCTGGACTGGGAGATCGCCCAGGTCGGGCAGCCGCTGCTGGACCTGGCCTGCCTGATGGTCGTCGCCCAGGCCAGCCGCTCGGGGACCGAGCGGGTGCCCGGCGGCGGCGCGGTGGCGGTGCCGGACGAGGTGCTGCTGACGCTGTACGGCGCCGACCCCGCCGAGTTCCGCTGGTACCTCGGCTTCACCTACTACAAGTACGCGGCGATCTTCGGCTACAACCTGATGCTGCACCGGCGGGGCAAGCGGCCCGACCCCTCGTACGAGGAGCGGACGACCACGATCATGGACTTCATCGCGGAGGCGCACCGCCTGCTCCGCCGTGGTGACGGCGACCACAGGGAGGTGGGTTGATGGCCTGGGATTTCTCCACGGAGCCCGAGTTCGACGAGAAGCTCGAGTGGATGCGCGAGTTCGTCCGCGAGGAGGTCTTCCCGCTGGAGGTGCTGGAGACCGACGAGGCGACGTTCATGCGCGTCGTCCGCTCGCTCCAGGACGAGGTCAAGAAGCAGGGGATGTGGGCCGCGCACCTGCCCCCCGAGCACGGCGGCCAGGGCTTCGGCCAGGTCAAGCTGGGCCTGATGCACGAGATCGACGGCATGTCCACGTGGGCGCCGCTGGTCTTCGGCAACCAGGCGCCCGACTCGGGCAACTCCGAGGTGCTGGCGATGTTCGGGACGCCCGAGCAGAAGGAGCGCTGGCTGGAGCCGCTGCTCGCCGGCAAGATCCGCTCCGGGTTCTCCATGACCGAGCCCATGCACGCCGGCTCCGACCCGGTGAACATGTCCACCACCGCCGTCCTGGAGGGCGACGAGTGGGTCATCAACGGCCACAAGTGGTTCACGTCGAACGGCCTGATCGCCGACGTGCTCCTGGTGATGGCCGTCACCGACCCGGACGCGGCGCCGTACGAGCGGACGTCGATGTTCCTGGTCCCCACGGCCACGCCGGGCGTGAACCGGCTCCGCAACATCCCGACGATGGCGGGCGGCCACGAGCAGTTCGGCCAGGGCCACTCCGAGATCAAGTACGAGAACGTCCGCATCCCGCGCGACAGCATCATCGGCCGCCGCGGCGAGGCGTTCCGGATGGCGCAGCTCCGCCTCGGCCCCGGCCGCATCCACCACTGCATGCGCTGGCTGGGCCAGGCCCGGCGGGCGTTCGACATGCTGTGCGAGCGGTCGCTCCAGCGCGAGGCGTTCGGCGGCCCGCTGGCCCAGAAGCAGACGGTGCAGAACTGGATCGCCGACTCCGCGGCCGAGATGCACGCGGCCCGGCTGATGACGCTGCACGCGGCCTGGGTCATCGACCAGCACGGCTCGACGGCGGCGCGCCGGGAGATCGGGCTGATCAAGTTCTACGGGGCGAAGGTCCTGCACGACGTGATCGACCGCGCGATCCAGATCCACGGCTCCTGGGGCTACTCCAGCGACCTGCCGCTGGAGGCGATGTACCGCCACGCCCGCGCGGCCCGGATCTACGACGGCGCGGACGAGGTGCACCGGCAGACCGTGGCGCGGCACATCCTGCGCGACTACGAGCGGCCCGACGGCTGGCTGCCCCGCGAGCACATCCCGACGCGGCGCGAGGCGGCCCAGCGCAAGTTCGCCGCCCTGCTGGAGGAGGCGACCGCGAATCTCTGAGCGGCGATGCCGGCGGCTCCGCTGGTAGCTTCGTCCCATTGACCGGTCCACGTCTCTGGGGGAGGCTGTCTGCACATGGCTACTGAACGGCTCGGTGCCGGCCTGAAGGCCGGCGGAGGCATCCTGCGCGAGTTCCGCACGTTCCTGCTCCGGGGCAACGTCGTCGACCTGGCGGTCGGCGTCGTCATCGGCGTCGCGTTCACCGGCGTCGTCCAGGCGCTGGTCAAGGACCTGATCACGCCGCTGATCGCGGCGATCGGAGCCAAGCCCGACTTCGGCACGCTGGGGTTCACGCTGAACCGCAGCCTGTTCCGCTACGGCGACTTCCTCAACGCCCTGATCAGCTTCATCATCATCGCCGCCGTCGTGTTCTTCCTGGTGGTGATGCCGGTGAACCACCTGGTCGCGTTGTCACAGCGGAACAGGGCCGCGCCCCCCGTGACCACGCGCGACTGCCCGGAGTGCCTGAGCAGGATCCCGCTCAAGGCCCGCCGCTGCGCGTACTGCACCGCGGAGGTCGTGCCGGTCGGCGCCGACGCGCCCGCCTGAGCGTGGGGGGCCTGCGCAGGCCGGTGTTCCTGGTGGCGGTGGCGCTCGTCGCCGTCGCCGTCCTGATCGAGCTCGGCTCGCTGGCCCTGCCCCAGCAGGCGCAGCAGCCGGGGGCGGCGGTGGCCGCCCTCTGCGCGGAGTCCAGCCCGCCCCCCGGGTGCGCCAGCCCGGCCGGCCGGGCCGACCTGACCAACCAGGTCGAGCAGGCCCAGCTCACCCAGCCGCCGACGCCGGGCCTCGGCGTCCCCGCGATCGTGCTGGTGGACGCGGTGCTGCTGCTGGTCCTCCTGGTGATGGCGACCGCGCTCGTCGTGCCCGCGCGCATCCACGGGCGCCTGCAGGGCATCGTGGGCGCGGTCGTCTCGGTGCTGGTCATCCTCGCCGCCATCGCGACCGCGTTCCGGGCGCTGGCCCAGCTCGTGCTGATGGTCAGCCTCCTGCTCGCGTTCCCGTTCGGCACGATCGTGTACCTGGTCATCTGGGGCTTCTTCCCGCGCGGGGCCGCGGCGGTCGCGCTCGGCCTGCTGCTGCTGATCAAGATCGTCGCGGCGATCTGCCTGGCGGCGGCCCACCAGGCCTTCGCGACGGACAAGGGCCTCCTGCTGATCGTCGCCGCCTCGCTGGTCGCGGGCCTCGTCGTGAGCTTCCTGCACGGGTTCGTGCCCGGCTTCCTGGTCAGCATCACGGACGCGATCGCGGCCATCGTGGTCGCGATCATCGGCGTCATCGTCGCGCTGCTCTCGCTGGGCGGGTCCGTGGTGTCCGTCGTCCGCGCCGTCCGGCCCCAGGTCTGACCGTACGCACGGCGGCGTAGGCGGCGTACGTCACAAAGCGTCGTGCGGATTCCGCGCCAGGCCGGACGACGGCGCACGGCGTTCGCCCCTACGGTAGACGGCATGGAGCGCGTGATCGACAACCCGATCAGCGGCGAGCGCATCGTGATCCGGGAGAGCGGGGCGCAGACCGGCGGCGAGCTGCTGGCGTTCGACCTGTTCCTCCCGCCCGGCGGCCACGTTCCGGCCGGACACGTGCACCCGGTCCAGGAGGAACGGTTCACGGTGGTCACGGGCCGCATGCGCTTCCGGCTGGGGCGCCGGACGATCGTCGCGCAGGCCGGCGACACCGTGGTCGTGCCGCCGGGCACGGCGCACTGGTTCGGCAACCCCGGCGCCGAGGTCTCGCACGCCCGCGTCGAGGTGCGGCCGGCCCTGCGGACGGAGGAGCTGTTCGAGATGACCGAGGCGATGGCGGGGGCCGGGCGCTTCCTGGGCACCCGGCTGCCCCGCCTGACGGACCTGGCGCTGCTGCTCCTCGAGTTCCAGCGCGAGGTCGGCGTGCCCGACGTGCCGGCGTTCCTGGTCCGCCTGGTGCTGGCCCCGCTGGCCTGGCTGGGCCGCCGCCGGCGGCGGCCCGTGCCGGCTTAGCCGGGCGGCGGTCAGGCCGCGATCCGGAGCGCGATCGAGGCCACCACCGGCGCCAGGTACACGAGCGGGTAGGGGATGTGCGAGTACCAGCGCGCCCGCACCACGGTGACGACGGCGCCGGTGAAGTAGACCACCAGGCCGATCTCGGCCGCGACGCCGACGAGCGGCACCAGCAGGCCGGCGACGAGGCCGGCCGCGCCCGCGATCTTGGCGGTGCCCAGCCACGGCCACCACGACCGGGGGACGCCGTAGTCGCTCAGGGCCTGGACGACCCATTTGGCGCGGAAGAAGACGGCGAACGCCGAGTAGGCCACCCAGGCGGCGGCCAGGACGGTGACGACGACGTAGGCGGTGGACATCGGATCCTCCTCGGTGACGGTTGGTCGTTCACCGAGGGGACGGCGGCCGGGCGGAGAATGTGACGCGGCCCGCGGCCTCAGCCGGCCTTCGCGGCGCACCCCGACTTCTGGTCGGACCCGCACGACAGCGTCAGCGTGCTGCCGTCCTGGCGCCAGACCAGGTCCACTCTCGCGTGGCCCGCGTCCAGCGTCTCGGTGTCCGTGACCTCTGGCTTCGGCTGGACGAGCACGGCCGTCAGCGAGCTCCCCGCCGTCAGCCGGACGCTGAGCCGCTTGGCCAGGAACCCGCTGCGCAGCCGGTACTCGCACCGCTGCCCCGCCGCCACCGTCAGCGTCCCGCCTCGCCCGCAGCCCGCCGGCGCCACCACGTCCCCGCTCCCCGCCGGCAGCACCAGCACGCTCCCCAGACGCTGCGCCAGGCCGTCGCTCCGGACGTCGCCGCCGCCGCCCTGGCGGGCGCCGGCGGCCGTGGCCACCACGTACAGCACGACCGCCACCGCCAGCACCGCGAGGATCAGGAGCTGGCGCCGGTTGAACGGGATCAGCCGGCGGATGGCTACCGCCGCGTGCCCTTGATCGGCACCGTCTGAGGGCTCCCGGGCGCGTTGTCCACGACCAGGAGCTGGCCGCCGAACGTGTTGGCCTCGGCCGACCCGCCCTGCACGAACGCGTGCGTGAGGACGACCACGACCTGGCAGGTCTGCCCGCCCGCCAGCGTCACGCCGTCGCACGCGGAGAGGAGCTGGAACGCCGACGCGAGGGGGTTGCTCTCGACCAGCTTCACGCTGGCGATCGTGAACGGCGTGCCGCCGTTGTTCTTGACCGTGACCACGGTCGCCCCGGGCGCGTAGTTCGTCGAGTCCTTCGGGGCCGTGATGAACACGCTGGCCGGCGTGAACAGCACCGCGGCCGCGGAGCCCTGGCCGAAGCCCGCGAACGTCAGCGGCGCCGGGGAGACGGCGTTGGGCGCCTTCACGACCAGCAGCGCCGTCCGCGAGCCCTGGCCCGTGGGCTGGAACCCGAGCTGGAGCTGGCAGCTCGCGCCGGCCGTCAGCGGCGCCCCGGCGCACGTGCTCGCCAGCACCCTGAAGTCCGCGGCCTCCGCCCCCGTCACCGTGACGGTCACGTTCGCGTCCGCCCCGCCGCTGTTCTTGATCGTGACCACGCTGCCCGAGCTGCCCTGGCCGACGGGGATGTTGGGGAACGTCTGGGTGGTCGCCGACACCTCCAGGTTCGGCCGCGCCGGCTGGCGGATGAACCGGAAGTAGACGCCGGTCAGGATCGCCACCAGCAGGACGGCCGCGATCGCGACGATCCAGATCGGCAGCCGGCTCGGCTGCGGCGCCGGCGGCACGTCGATCGTGGCCCAGACGCCCTCGCCCTCGTACTCGTCGGGGTCCTCCACCCCGACCACGTCGAGCCGGAAGCGGTACGGGCCGGCGGGCGCCTCGATCGGGACGGCCACCTCCACCCCGAACTGGTGCGTCCCGTCGGGCGGCGACTCGCGCTGCGGCCCCACGACCGTGAACCAGCCCGGCTGGGCGCCGCCCTCGGGCACCACGTGGGCCCGCGCGGTCAGCTCGCGGTGCGCCGTGTTCGTGACGGTGAAGTCGAGCCGGCCGCGCCGGGTGATCGGGAGCCTCGCGCTGGGCTGGGCCGACGTGATGCTGAACGCGGCCATGCTATGGACCTCCACTCCCCCCCTGACCCCCCGGCCGGGGGGTCAGGGGGGGCAAGTCGTCTTCCTTACTCCCCCCCTCTTCTCCCGGGGGGGCGAACGCCAGCTCGTACGTGGTGTACGCCGGCTTCTCCTGCTCGATGATCGCCTCGACCAGCGTCCGGTACGGCTCGGCCTCGACGGGCGCGACGAAGCGCAGGTGGAACGGCCGGCCGCCCGCGTGCTCCTCGACGTCGAAGCCGCGCACGCCGGTGCCCACCTCCAGGTACGCGATCAGGCCCCGGCGCGTGCCCCGCCAGCGCGAGAACCACGCCGCCAGCGCCACCACCTCGCGCAGCCGCCCGTTGCCGCTCGGGAACTCGCCGGCCCCCAGCTCGTCGCCGACGCGGTCGAGCAGCGGGCCCTGGTCGAGCCAGCGGGCCAGCGTGGGCACGAAGCGCTCCGGCGTGCGCCGGCTGTCGAAGTAGCGGTCGAGGCTCGCCAGCACCTCCTCCGACGGCGCGTGGAGCGCCTCCATCACGTCGAGGAGCGCCGCCAGCGGGCTCTGCGGCTGGACCGCGCGCCGGAAGTTGGCCGGCAGGAGCGACTCGATCCCGGTCCGGTTCAATAGCCCACCACCTCGATCCGGTGCTCGCCCGAGCACAGCAGCCACGTGTCGGGCACGGTCACGTCCTGCGTGGTCAGCACCCGGCGGCACACGTCGTACGTGGCGCCCCGGTCCACCGTCTGCGCGACGCCGCGGGGGCCGGCGGCCATCACCAGGGGCCCGTCCGGCGCCACGTCCACGCTCGTCAGGCGGTCGAACCGGCCCGCGTCGCGCAGCGCCAGCCCGGCGTTCACGTCCGGCGCCCGCCAGCGCGCCCCCGCCTCCCGCGACTCCAGCCACAGCACGCCTCCGTGGTGCGACGCGGCCACGATGCTCGCGCCCGAGAACGCGATCTCGTAGCAGGAGCCCGCGCTCCAGCCGTCCCCGTGCGCGATCCAGGCGTCGGGCCGGTCCTCCTCCCCGAGCTCCCACGAGAAGCAGCCGAGGCCGGGGTCGTGGGCGTACTGGACCCACGCGCCGGCCCACAGGAAGCCGCGCGGCCCCTCGCGCTGGATCGCCAGGGTCCGGACGTCCTCGCCGCGCAGCCCCACCCGGCGGAACGTGCCCGTCCGGCCGGCCTGGCCGGAGACGTGGACGCCGCCCTCGTCGCGCCCGGCCACCGCCACCCACGTGGCGCCGCCGGCCGGGCCGGCGACCACCGCGTACAGGCCGTGCGTCGGGTACGCCGGGTCGACCAGGACCGGCACGGGCGTGGCGCCGGACTGGAGCGCCACCTCGAACAGGCCCTCGCCGGTCGCCAGCAGCAGGTGGTGCACGCCCTCCCGGGCCACCCAGGCCAGGTCGGCGACCTCCGCGTCCACCAGCCGGGCGACCTGCCGCCAGGTGTCGCCGCAGTCCTCGGAGACGTGAACCTCGGAGCCGGCGCCCGCCAGGTCCGTGCTGGCCGCGACCAGGCCGGCGACGGCGGGGTGGGGCCGCACCCGGCGGATCGCCTGGTCGGCGAACCGGGCGGCCGGCTCCCAGCCCGCCCCGTCGTTGCGCGACGTGAACAGGACGGGGCCGTTGGCCGCGTACCAGAGCCGGGGCTGGAACCGGTCGGCCGCGACCGTCGCCACGTCCTGGTCCGGCGCCTCGTCCAGCTCCAGGCGCACGTCGTCCACGTAGCGGACGCCGGGCTCGCGCTGGGCCACGTAGTACACGTCGGACACGCGCAGCGGCTGCCCGAAGGCCCAGCCCTGCGCGCTCTCGCCGCTGGGCAGCGGGCTGATCGTCTCGTACAGGCCGCGCCGCACCCGCTCGCGCACGCGCTCGGCGTCCTCGCCCCGGCGCACGTGCAGCCGGGCGGAGACGGTCACCGTCTTGTACCGGCTCCACGTGACCCGGCACTGGGTCCCGAGCTGGCGGCGCTCGTCGAGCAGGGCCGCCACCTGGCTCCGCGCCTCCTCGGTCTCGCGGGCGTGCAGCGCGGCCGCGGTCACCCGGCCGCCCGGCCGCTCCTCCGGGGGCAGGTCGGGGACCAGCGCCACCTCCACCTCCCCCGGGGCGGCGAACGTCCACAGGCCGGCCCGGGCGACGGCCCGCGCCCGCGCCACCGAGCCGACGCTGGTCGCCGCCACCTCGAAGTCGCGGGACGTGACCACGCGGTTGAGCGCGTGCAGCTCCTGCGGCCCGCGGACCAGGGCGTTGTCGATCGTCTCCGCCGCCCGGCCGCCGGCCGCCGCCTCCGGGTTGGTCACGGCCACGCCGGGGATCGGGTCCTTGAGCACCGTCAGCACGCCGGCGGGCACGTTGCCCTTGGGCCCGCCGCCGTGGCGGTACCACAGCCGGATCTCGCGGCCGACGGCCGGCACCGCCGCCAGCGCCCGGGGGACGTCGATCAGGTTGCCGGTGGCCGGGTCGGTCAGCCGGGCGGCCGGCGCGAACGTGATCACGCCCTCGCGCCGGTCCACGACGAAGACGTGGTCACCCGGGCCCACGTCGGCGAAGCTCTCGACCTCGTCCCAGATCCGGAACACGCGGTCGCCGAAGCGGACGGCCGTCACCCGCTCGCCGAGCTCGTCCGGCGCGGCCAGGACGCCGACCATCAGGTCCCGCGGGTCGCCGGTCGCCGCCACCAGCGGCGGCCGCCGCGCCGTCACGACCAGGCCCGGCTGGCCGGTGCCGAGGCCGGCCAGCTCGGCCTCCACGACCTCGCAGTCGTACGCCGTGACGCGGGCGCTCGTGGCGCCGGCGGGGATCGTGGCCACCTCCGCCGTCACGAACGTCGGCGGCTCGGCGCCCGAGGCGCTGACGCCGACCGTCACGCGCGTGCCGAGGGGGATCTCGACCGGCTGGGGCGCCGGCCGCTCGGTCGAGAACTCCAGCGCCACGCTGGCCGCGCCGGGCGGCAGCAGGCGCACGCCGATCAGGCGCAGGAACTCGACGTACGCCTTCTCCGGCAGCCGGTTGAGCCGGTACAGCATCACGTCGGTGAGGTGCGCGAAGAGCTCGACCAGCACGATCCCGGGGTCGGACGGGGTCAGGTCGGTCCAGTCCGGGCAGCGCTGCCGGATGATCCGCTGGGCCTCGTCCACCAGGTCGGCGAAGTTGCGGTCGTCCAGGTTGGGCGTGGGGATCGGCATCAGGTCGGCTCTCCCTGCAGGCTGATCGAGACCGTGAGCTGGCCGTCCTGCTGCGTGGCCCGGACGCGGTAGTCGAGGGTCACGTCCAGGCGGCCCGGGTCGTCCGGGTTCGCGCCGGCGTCCACGCGCACGACCTCGGCCCGCGGCTCGAACTGGTCCAGCGCCCGCCGCACGTAGTGGATGGCCAGGCCGGCGGTCGTCTCATCGTTCGGCGAGAAGACGAGCTGGTGCAGGTCGCATCCGTAGTCGGGCCGCATGACGCGCTCGCCGGGGATCGTCGTCAGGAGCAGGAAGATCCCCTGGCGGACGGACTCGCCCACGTCCACCATCGCCAGGTCGCCGCGGCCCCGGACCTGGAGGCCGGGGCCGGCGGGCCCGGCGATGTCCGGGTGCTGGAACGCGAACGTGCGGTACAGGGGAAGACGACCTGCCCCCCCTGACCCCCCGGCGGAAGAGGGGGGGACCGGCGCGGTCACGTGTCGGACCCCACCAGGCGCTGGCCGGGGTCGCGGACCAGGTAGTG
>Ga0070717_10001605_pt1 | contig 15636 bp, 14 predicted proteins | sample LARL113metaG_FD_71366 | JGI IMG/M metagenome (GOLD analysis project Ga0070717, IMG submission 71366) | Corn, switchgrass and miscanthus rhizosphere microbial communities from Kellogg Biological Station, Michigan, USA - LAR L11-3 metaG | ecosystem: Host-associated > Plants > Roots > Rhizosphere ... | reverse complement strand
GGTCGATCGAGCCGTCCCTTGCTCGATGTGAAATCATGGCGGCGAAGCCGCATTTATTTTAGCATCGCCCGCAGAGCGGCCGATCCACCTCTCAAACCAGCTCACAAAAGATGCTCGACAGCGTGATATGTTCATGCGAACTTAGTACATGAGGGCTGGAAGTCAAAAAAAGTTCCGGCCCATCGTAAATGAGACGCCTCAGAGTCGTGCGCGAATTCATGGTCGCGGCGCTTCGTGGAGTCCGGCGAACCGTTTCGAGAAACTTCATGTCGATGTTAACGATGTCGATGTTGCCCAGATCGATCAGGACGACGACGGGGAACGGGCGCGCCGGGAGACGCAATTCTTTCGCGATGATTCGAAATCAATCATCACGCGCAATAACAGTCCCGATGTCGGTTTCGAAACGAGTCTGAATCCATATCGCGGGTGTGAGCACGGTTGCATCTACTGCTATGCGCGGCCGACTCATGAGTATCTCGGGTTTTCGGCCGGTCTCGATTTCGAGAGCAAGATTATGGTGAAAACCGATGCGCCGGCGCTTTTGCGCGCGGAATTGGAATCGCCGCGCTGGAAGCCGCAAGTACTGGTGATGAGCGGCGTGACCGATCCCTATCAGCCGATCGAGAAGAAATTGCGAATCACTCGCGGTTGCCTTGAAGTGCTCGCAGAATTTCGGAATCCGGTTGCGATCATCACGAAGAATCGCCTGGTCGCGCGCGATGTCGATCTCTTGCGCGAGCTTGCCAGTAACAATGCGGCTGCGGTGAATATTTCGGTGACTTCGCGCGATTCAAAATTGCAGCGGCTGCTTGAACCGCGAACTTCACCGCCGCAAGCGCGTCTGGGCACGATTACGCAGTTGCGAAGCGCTGGCATTCCAATCGGCGTGATGGTTGCGCCGATCATTCCTGGTCTAACGGATCACGAAGTGCCAGGAATTCTTGAAGCATGCGCCAAAGCCGGTGCGCAATTCGCCGGCTACACAATTATCCGCTTGCCGTGGGCCGTCGCGCCATTGTTCGAGCATTGGTTGGAAGAACATTTTCCAGAGCGCAAAGATAAAATTCTCGGACGTATTCGCGATTTGCGCGGAAACGGACGGCTAAATAATTCGAAATGGCACACCCGAATGACAGGCGAAGGGATTTTTGCGGAACAGATCGCTTCGCTGTTCGAGGTAAGTTGCCGTCGCTGTGGCATTGGCGAGCGTCCGCAACTTTCGACAACATCTTTTCAAAGGGCCCAGGAACAGCTTGATTTGTTGTGAGTCAGAGAATTGTAAAGGCGATTGTGTCAAGCGCCTATTTAATCGCTCGGCGCCTGACACAGCGCCGCGACAACTTCTTAGACTTCGTCAAAGTCACTCGACCCAAGACCGAGACCATAAGTGCGCCGCCGATGATGCCGAACGGCGCCATGAAGTAAAAGTACCAGCCCCAGCTTAGATCGAGCAGTTTGCCCAGAAAAAACCCGGCCAAGCTTCCGCCGAAATATTGAAATGAATCGATCAGGCCGGAAGCGAAACCGGACATACGCGCGCCGCCCACATCCATCGCGGCGGCGGTGCCGAGGATGGAGTGCGTTGCATTCGCGGTGAGCGAGATGAACACGAGAAAGAAAATCGCCGCGTTCGCACTGTGAAATTGGGCAGCCGCAAGGATGATCATCGTCTCCAGAAAATAAAATCCGGCTGCGACCGGCGCGCGTCGCCCTTTTAAAATGGTATCTGAGACGTAGCCGGAAATCAGCGATCCGATCGACGCGACCAGAGGGATGGCGACGCCGAGAATCTTGAAACGCACATCGCCGAGATTCAGGTAGTGCACTTCCTGCATCAGGCGGACGTACCATTGATCGACACTTTGCCGAACCGATCCGGTGCAGGCGTAAGCGCACGCAATGATCCAGACGACGGGATTGGTCGCAATCGTCAAAAAAACTTCGCGCATAGGCGCACGGACTTGCTCGGCGCCATCCGGTTCGTCGCTTTCGAAATGGGTGAAGCCAGCGTCGCGCGGAGTCGGTTTGGCGACGAGGACCATGCAAATGGCAACGCAGCTGGTGAGCATCGCCGGAATCCAAAACAACCAGCGCCAATGCAACGGTGGCACATACCAAAGTCCGAGAAAGATGAAGCCGGCCAGGAGCGCGGGCCCGAAGGTGTTGATCAGAAATCGACCGGCATTAATCACAAACCCGAAAATGCCGGCAAACCGGCCGCGCTCGGTCTGCGCGAACCAGGCGGCATTAATTTTCACCATCCCGGGGGCACCGAATGATTGCATATAGCCATCGATGCCGCGGATGAGGACGAAGAGCCAAAGCAAACCCCAGAAGGACGCGAATCCGAAAATCGTGTTCATGATCGCGGTGCCGGCCGCACCGATGAGCATAGCGCGCTTACCCCCGAGGCAATCGGTCAGAAGACCGTTAATAATTAGTCCAAAGGCATACGCAAGAAGCGCAGTCGTAATGATGGTGCCCATTTGCGCCTTATTAAATCCGAACTCGTCGGTGATCGATTTGTTCGCGATGGCAAAGTTGTACCGGCACGTGTAAAACGACGTGTAGAGCAGGCCGACAAATGTCCAATTCAGTCCGCGTCTGGCTCGGAAACCGGGCGGATGTGAAACGAAAATTGGCGTGCTCTCTCGCTCAACCATGCGCGAGGATGGGCTGAAAAAATTCTGCCGCGCAACGTTGAAATCGATTCGTCGAAGCGATGAAGCGTTAAAGCGGGGCGTGCAATTTTCGCTTCAACTCCCTACGAAATCCAAATCGTCTTAATATTTGTGAACTCACGGATGCCGTGTGCGCCAAGCTCGCGACCGAAGCCGGATCGTTTCGCGCCGCCAAACGGCAGGCGCGGGTCGGATGCCACCATGGCGTTGATGAAAACCATTCCCGATTCCAGTTCCGAAGCGAACAATTCCTGTTCGTCGCGCTCATTCGTCCAGGCACTCGCTCCCAAGCCGAATGGGCTGTCGTTTGCAGTCTCAATCGCCTCCGCTGCGTCGCGCACGCGGAAGATTGATGCGACTGGGCCGAAAACTTCCTCGCGATAAGCCGGCGATTCCTTCGGTACATCGACAAGTACGGTCGGCTCGTAAAAAAGTCCGGGGCCGTGAATTCGATTTCCACCGGTCAACAATTTTGCGCCCATCGCGATTGATTTCTGAACTTGCTCGTGCACACCGTTCAAAATTTGCTCGGTCGCGAGCGGGCCGATCTCAGTCGTTTCGTCAAACGGATCGCCGATTCTCAAGGCGCGCATTTTTTCGACGAATTGCCGAACGAAGTTGTCGTAAACTTGGTCCGCAATAAAGAGGCGCTTGGCTGCGATGCACGATTGCCCGCTATTGATTGTGCGCGCTTTGACCGCCGTGCTAAGAGCGTTTTCAAAATCCGCGCTTGGCATCACGATAAATGCGTCGCTGCCGCCAAGCTCGAGGACCGCCTTTTTGATTTCGCGCGCCGCGGTACTTGCAACTGCACTGCCCGCCCGTTCGCTGCCCGTAAGGGTAACCGCCTTCACGCGTGGATCGAGAATTACCTTTTCAACCTGCTCGGATCCGATGAGCAGCGTTTGAAAAACGCCTTCATCGAATCCGGCGCGGCAAAAGATCTCTTCAATCGCGAGCGCGCATTGCGGCACGTTGGCGGCGTGCTTGAGCAAGCCGACATTGCCCGCCATCAACGTCGGCGCCGCGAATCGGAACACCTGCCAGAAAGGGAAATTCCATGGCATGACAGCGAGGACTGGTCCGAGCGGTTCGTAATGGACGTAGCTGCGCGCGGCGGCGGTTAGCGCGGGCTCGTCCTCCAGAAATCGCTCGGCATTTTCGGCGTAGAAACGGCAGGCCCGGGCGCATTTTTCCACTTCCTCGAGAGCCGCGCCGAACAATTTTCCCATTTCGAGCGTGATCGTGCTCGCGAAATTTTTCTTCTCCTGCTCGAGTAACGATGCCGCCGCCATCAGCAGCAGCGCGCGCTTCGGAAAAGGTTCGCGACGATGGTGGTCAAACGCGCGCTCGGCTCGCTGTAGCCGTTTCTCGATTTCCAATTCGGTGAACGCCGAAAACTCCTTGAGCCTTTCGCCGGTCGCCGGATTGATCGATGCGATGGGCATCCGAAAATGTAGCGCAAGCTTCCTAGCTTGCGACTCAACGCGAAACGCAAGCGAGATACTCGCGCTGCGTTACAATCGCAGACCTTTTGGAATCAAAACGCGATCAAGAAAATCAAAAAACCATTGCACGAGCAGCGCTAGGACCGCTGCCGGAATCGCTCCCTGCAAAATGGTCGCGTGATCATTCAAATTAAGGCCGCTCAAAATCGGCTCGCCGAGCCCGCCGGCACCAATCAAGGCGGCGAGCGTCGCCGTACCGACATTGATTACCGCGCTGGTTTTGATTCCGCCCAAAATCGAGCGTGAGGCGATCGGCAAGTAGATTTTGCGCAGACGCGCGCCGGGCTCGAGTCCAAGCGCGATTGCGGAATCCCGAATCGGCTGCGCAATATCCTGCAAACCGGTCGCCGTGTTGCGCACGATCGGCAACAATCCGTAAAGAAACAGCGCTGCCACGGCCGTGCGCGCGCTGATTCCGAAAAATGGCAGCGGCACAAGCAACGCGAGCAGCGCAAGTGACGGAATGGTTTGTACGATCCCGGTGAAGCCGAGGATCACGTGACCAGTTGCACCACCGCGGCTCGCAAAAATCCCGAGCGGAATTCCGATAAGCACAGATAGCAACAACGAAAATCCGGCGAGCTCGAGGTGACGCAATGTCCAGCGCGCGAGTTTGTGCGCTAACGATTCGTCCACGAAGGTGATTGTCGATCCTGCGCCGTGTTCGAAATACAAGTTCGCCGCGCGCGCGTAATTTTTCGTGCGCTCCGCTTCAGCGTTCAGGCGAATCATTTTTTCCTCATCAATTGTTCCTTCCAGCTTTCGAAGGGTCGCGATTGCCGAGATCGGCAGCGAAGATCGAAACAGAAATACCGAATCGTAGCGGGGAAAGAATTTCCGATCGTCTTCGAGCGCAACGAGATTGAACTCGGCAATCTTGGCGTCGGTTGAATACGCGTCCTTCACGTCGATCGAGCCGTTCTGGAGGGCGGCATAACCAAGCGCGTGGTCGATTCCAATCACGCCGCGCGGATTCAGTTGATATTCCATCGCGAGCGGCCGCCATCCATCGTGCCGGTCTAAAAATTCATGAGTGAGGCCGATTTTTAGCTCCGGATGTTTTTGCAAATCGCTTATCGCGCGGATTCCGAGTTGCTCCGCACGATCGCGCCGCATCACCAGCGCGTAAGTGTTGTTGAAGCCAAGCGGCTCGGTCATACCAATGCCAATTTTGCCCAGTGCGTTCTCGATTTGCTGAATCCCGACCTGCTGATCGGATTTCAAGATTTCCTGCGTGATCGTGCCGGTGTATTCGGGATAAATGTCGATCTGCCCTCCCCGCAATGCTTCCCAAAGAATGATTGTTCCGCCCATCCCTTGTCGATGTTCTGCTGGAATACCGCCGTCCGTCAGTTTTCGCTTTGCGATTTCGCCGAGCACATAAGATTCGGTAAATTTCTTCGAGCCGATGATGACCGGCTGCGCAGCTGCCGACAGCGCGGTCGCGAAGAGAATCAAGAATGGTAGGAACGGACCCCCGGGGCGTCCGATCCGGCGCCCCCGGCGGTCGCTCCCCGCCGTTACTCGATCGTGCGGCGTTTTCATGCGAGGGCGAGGGTCCGTTGTGCGTTGATGAATTCGGAAACAAAGTTGCTGGCCGGCTTTGCCCGAAGATCGACAATTGACCCTTGCTGGACGATACGGCCTTCGTTCATGAGCACGATTTCGTCGCTGAGATAAGCGGCTTCGGCCAGATCGTGCGTAACTAGCAGTGCGGTTTGATGCAAGCGCGCGAAAATTTCCTTCAAATCCTTTTGCAACGATGCGCGTACGAGCGGATCGAGCGCGCCCAGCGGTTCGTCCAGAAGGAGTAATTCCGGAGACAACATGAGCGCCCGCATCAAGCTGACCCGCTGACGTTGACCGCCGGAAAGTTCGACCGGATAGCGCGGCAGCAAATTCTCCGAAAATCGTGTCAACTCGCAGAGCTCTGACAGTCGCGGCTTTGTTTCACTTTCTGATTTTCCGAGGTGCCGCGCCATGAGCAGAATGTTCGCACATGCAGTCAGGTGCGGGAACAGCCCGCCTTCCTGGATTACGTAGCCGATGCGCCGGCGCAACATATCGATGTTGTCGAGCGTGATCTGCGTTCCATCGAAATAGATGTTGCCGGTATCAGGCTCAATTAAACGGATGACGAGACGAAGGAGGGTAGATTTACCGCAACCGCTCGGGCCGATCAGCACGGTGGTTTTGCCGCGCTCGATGGAAAGATTCGTCGGATGCAGGGCCGGCGTATCAGCGTACTGCTTGGCAACACCGATAAGTTGAACGAGCGCGCTCATCAAGGTAGCACAAGCCTCTAGCTTGCGACCCCAAGTAGATCGCAAGCGGGACGCATGCGCTACATTTAGTCGCGCACTGTGAAATAAAAAACGCCAAACAGGCGCGCGTCATCTGCCCACAATTTCTCGAATTGAAATCCGGCGTTGCGCGCAAGCGCGGCGAAACCCTCCGGCATGTATTTGTATGAATATTCGGTCAGGATTCTTTCGCTCGCTCGGAAATCGAACTCTCGATCTTCAACGTGCACCCGTTGGTCGCATTCGCTGATGAGGTACATTTCGATTCGGCCCTTGCTTGAATTGTAAATGGCGCAATGTCGCCACGCGTTGAGATCGAAATCGGCACTCAGCTCGCGATTTGCCCGCACGAGTAAATTCAAATTGAACTCCGCAGTAATTCCGTGGCTGTCGTTGTAAGCGGCCTCAATGATTCGTCGATCCTTCTGCAAATCGACACCAATCAGCAAGCCGCCGTCTTCGCCGCAAAGATCGACAAGACGCCGCAAAAATTCCGTGGCCGCATCTGGCTCGAAATTACCGATGGTTGAGCCGGGAAAGTAAACGATGCTACGAGCGGACAGTTTTCTCGGCAGAGGCAATTCGAATGGCTCGAGATAATCCGCGGCTATTGGCAGGATTTCCAGCTTGGGGAACATTTGCCGGAATCGCGCGGTAGATTTCTGTAGTTGTTCGTTTGAAATGTCGATCGGGATATAAACCGCCGGGTCATGTAGTTCTTCGAGAAGGATTCTCGTTTTTGTTCCAGCGCCGGTGCCCAAACCAATCAGCTCGACCTTTTTGCCGAGCGCGGCCGCCATTTCAGCACTGTGCAATCGCAGAATCTGCAGCTCGGTCCGGGTAATGTAGTATTCGGGAAGCTCGCAGATTTTTTGAAATAACTGCCCGCCACGCTCGTCGTAGAAAAATTTACACGGTAAAGTGCGTGGCGATCTCGAAAGACCGGCAATGGTTTCCGTGAGGAAACTTGATTTGGCAGGCGCAATTTCCAACAGCGCCGCGCGGATGCGCTGCGGATTCATGCCAGATCCCGCGCGAGTCGAATTCCCGTGAACTGCCAGCGTTTATCCGGTTGGAAAAAATTGCGGTAAGTCTTGCGAATGTGCGTGCGGGAAGTGGCGCAGGAGCCGCCGCGTAGCACGTACTGGTTGCACATGAACTTGCCGTTGTATTCGCCGAGCGCGCCTGGCGCAACGCGATAACCCGGGTACGGCGAATACGCGCTGCGTGTCCATTCCCAGGCGTCGCCGAACATCTGTTCAACGTGCTGGTCTTGCGGAGGCGGGTTTAAAGGTTTCGGGTGAAATCGCTCGCTCTCGACGAAATTTCCGTTGATGTCGATTTTCGCAGCGGCGCGTTCCCACTCGAATTCCGTGGGCAATCGTGCGTGCGCCCAGTTGGCAACTGCGTCAGCTTCGAAGTAACTGATGTGTGTCACCGGCTCGCTCTCGTCAACTGGCCGAAAACCGGACAGCGTAAAATTCCACCACTCGCCGTCGCGTTTCTCCCAGTACAGCGGCGCGCTCCAACGCTGCTCGTTCACAGTCGTCCAGCCTAACGACAGCCAAAATTCGGGGCGTGCGTAACCGTTGTCGTCCATGAATTTCAGATATTCGCCATTCGTAACCAGCCGATTGGCGAGCGAAAATGCCGGGACCAGCGCGCGATGACGCGGCCCTTCGTTGTCGTAAGAAAAACCGGAACCGTTGTGACCGATCTCGACGATCGCTTCGTCGAACTCAATGAAATCCACCGGGGCTATGTCGATGTTGTCTGCCTCAGGCCGATCGATCTTGCGTTCACGATATTCAGGATGCAGCGGGTTTTGAGCAAAGACGTGTTTGATGTCGGTGATGAGCAACTCCTGATGTTGCTGCTCGTGGTGAACGCCGAGCGTAATGAGCGACTCAAGTTCCGCGAGGGCTTCTTCATCAGCATCCGCCAAAAGATTGTCGATGTGCGAATCGATCGACGCACGATATTGTTTCGTCTCATCGACGGTCGGTCGCGAGATCAAGCCGCGCAGGTCGCGCCCATGCATATTGCCGGCGGCATTGTAATAGGAATTAAAAAGATAAGCGTACTCCGGAACGGCCGGTGAATAGGCGGTGATCCATTTTTTCAGAATGAATGTTTCAAAAAACCAGGTCGTGTGCGCGAGATGCCATTTGGTAGGACTGACTTCCGGCATCGATTGGACGACGCAATCCTCTGGGGCAAGTCCTTCGCAAATAAGCGTCGTAAAATTTCGGACTTCATGAAAACGCGCGAGCAAATTTTCCGCGCGTGAAGTTGCCGCCCAGGAACGCGGTGGTGCGCCCGGATCAAGACCTAGAGTCGCCGCCGCGGTGGAACTCAAGTAATTCCGCCCTCCTGCTCTAGTTCTTCCCTGCGCGCCTCGAGCATTTGATCGTGCGCTGCCTCTTCCAATCCGTCCGTGACGAGATGCTCGCCGACCGTTTCTTCGTCGTCCTCCGTGCCGGGACGTGGAGCGCGGTGACCTTTGGAACCCGCAACCACCTCCCATTCTTCGGTCACCTCCGCGTTATCCGGAGTTTCTTCTGGCGGCTCATGATTTTCGGCGCCCATCAATTCCTCCCGGGCCTGGGTCCAATCCGCATCCGTGAACTCGTCCGGATTGCGCTCATCGATCATCGCGATCTCGCGAGCGCGCCGTTCGATATCTTCAGAAGACGGCACGCCCATGCCGTTGCCATGCAACGAAATCTTGCCCGGTGGTGGATGTCGTTTTTCGTTCATCACAATTAATACGAATATCGAGATACTCTTGAGTGCAAAATTACAGCGGCAAAGCGTGGCCGCAAAGTGGATTTTGAGGGGCTCCGATTTGTAAAAATAGTCACCGTTATGCGTGGAGATAACTGCAAACTGCTCTCGCTCGATCGTGGTGGATACCTGGCGCATGCCGAATACGGCTATCCCGCAGGGCTGCCAGTTTTCTTTTTTCACGGTTGGCCAAGTTCGCGGACGATGGCGGAGCTGACTGACGCGGATGCGCGCAATCTGGGTGTGCGAATAATTTCGCCCGATCGACCGGGCATTTGCGATTCGACCTTTCAGCCGAAACGGAAGTTGCTCGATTGGCCGGACATCCTCAAGCAATTGGCGGATCATTTGCAAATCGAGCGGTTTCATATCCTCGCGATCTCGGGCGGCGCCCCATACGCTTATGCGACCGCATGGAAAATGCCGGAACGTGTGCGCGCAATGGCGGTGGTAAGCGGCGCACCGCCTATCGCCGAATTGCAAGATCGACAGGATTTGCTCGGACTTTATCGGCTGATGCTCCGCTGTTACGGGAAGTATCCGCGATTTTCTCGAACATGTTTCTATCTGGTGCGCCCCTTTCTCTCGCTGCGGCCGCCGCAGGGAGCACATCCGTTGTTGTTGAAATTACTATGGCTGCGACCGAGCGACGCCGCCGCGTTGCGCGACTCTGCTGCTTTTGAAGCATGTTTCGAGAGTCAACGCCGTGCCTGGCGAGCTTCGGCCGCCGGAGTACTGGCGGATGCTGAGATTTATGCGCAACTGTGGGGCTTCGCATTGGAAGATGTCGATGTACCGGTGCGGCTTTGGCATGGGGAACAAGACCGCGCGTTTTCAATTCGCACGGCCGAAAAGGTGGCAAAGCGATTACCGAACTGCGCGACGCGCTTCATAAAGGACGAAGGTCATTACTCAACTCCGATCCGGCACATGCGGGAAATTCTGGTGGATTTGATTGCACTGTAGTAAAGGATGTGTCGCCTGAATTTGAAAGAGCATCACAGCCGACACGGCTGCCTCTACCCATTCTTGAGAGATCCCATCGCAGGGTCCTGGCGCCGTTCGGATTGATTGGCTTTGCAGCGGGCACGGCTGCCTCTACAGTTCGCCGTGGAAGATTTCACCGCGGGCGCAATTCAGGACCAGCCAACGCGCCGGCAATGGAGTGTCGATGCGCCATTTGATGAGCGCGTCCGCGAACTAGTTCAGGATTGGGGCGCCAACAAGAATCCTGAGCTAATCGAAGAGATGATTGTAACAGCGCTGAAAATTGCGCGCGACGAAATGGGCGTGGCCGATCTCAAATTGATTAATCGTTCGCTCAAAGAATTGCGCTACGCGGCAAAGGTTTTCGCGCCGTATTCGCAATTTCGGAAGGTTGCTGTTTTTGGATCGGCGCGCATTCCGCCTGGCGCACCTGAATTCGAGGTCGCGGAAGAATTCGCGCGCGAAATGGTTGCGCATGGTTACATGATTATCACCGGGGGAGGCGACGGCATCATGAGCGCAGCGCAGCGCGGCGCCGGGCGCGAGCACAGTTTCGGTCTGAATATCCGGCTGCCGTTCGAACAGCGGGCAAACGTTGTGATCGAGGGCGACCCGAAGCTGATCAACTTCAACTACTTCTTCACGCGCAAGCTTAACTTCGTGAAAGAGACGCATGCCTTTGCTCTTTTGCCCGGCGGATTCGGGACGATGGATGAATGTTTCGAGGTGCTGACGCTCATGCAAACGGGCAAAGCGCGGATTATTCCCGTCGTGTTACTTGATCGCCCGGGTGGAACTTATTGGGAAACCTGGATGAAATTTCTCACCGAGCACCTATTCAAGATAGGCTTCGTGTCGCCAGACGATTTCAACTTTTTTAAGATCGTGCACGGTGTGGATGTAGCCGTGCAGGAGATTCTGCGGTTCTACAAGGTCTATCATTCAGCGCGCTGGGTTGGCCAGCAGCTGGTCATCCGCATTTACCGACGATTGTCCAACAATGCGATTGTCGATCTTAACGAACAGTTCGCGGATCTCCTTCGTGAGGATGAGATCGTGCAGGGCAGAGCGCTGCGCCAGGAAAAAAATGAGTCCGAGATTCGGGATCTGCCGCGCCTGATCTTTACACCGCACCGTCGCAGCTTTGGACGTCTCCGGCAATTCATCGACGCGATCAATTCATCTCCAACCGCCTAACAGATCGGAGATCAGGCCTGTTCGAGGTTGCCGCGTTTTTCGAGAATGTAATCGTGGATTGTGTTGACGGTCCGCAGTGCTTTCCCGGCCACTTCGGAGTTGGGCACGCTGACGCCGAAAATTTTCTCCATGCTTACGGCCAGCTCGAGTGCGTCGATTGAATCGAGACCAAGCCCGGTCGGTCCGAAGAGGGGCAGATCGTCGCCAATCTGATCGGGCGTGATCTGAAGCATCAGATTTTTGACGAGCATCTCTTTGATCCGGGGACGTAAGTCTGGGTCGGACATAAAGCGGATGCGGACATTGTCGCATCGCAGAGGAAAGTCAACCTCGCGAGTGCAAGGTCGACAATAAAGTAGCGCAAGCTTCTAGCTGGTGAATCGATAATCGCAAGCTCGCCACGGGACGAGTGCGTCCGGTCGGCGTACCAGAGGTTCGCGCTACACTTGATTGGCCTTTTCCCCGGGCGTGATGGCCTGGCTTGGGTCGGGCCGAACTGCGCTGCTCGGTGCTGAAGTCTCTGTCCGCGCTACCGTGGATTGCGCCGATTGCACATTCGGTTTGGATTGTGCCGAGTCGTTTTGGCCGGCCTTATGCAATTCGTCGGTAAATTCGTCCTTCGCTTTCTGAAACTCTTTGATCGCCTGTCCCATACCGCGCGCCAGTTCCGGCAGTTTCTTTGCCCCGAAAAGCAACAGGATGAGTAGGAGTATGAGCAGCAAATCGCCGCCGGAAAACAAGTTCGTTAGGCTGCCAAGAATGCTCATATGGAAACTTGAACATCAGACCGTTTCCGTAAGTTGCAAGGCAATTTCCAATGGAGCCCCGCTGAGATTGCTTAACAACGCGATCGCCCAAGCCGGATTCGTAAAGACCCCTGGGCGATAGTGACCTTCCACGCCACATCACCATTAACGTTTATACGTTGTAGTACATCGAGAACTCGTACGGATCCGCCTTCGCACGGCTTCCGCGCGACGACTGTGGCTGCTCGCGTTCGCGATCACACGTCATAATACATGCTGAATTCGTAGGGATGCGGCCTTAAGCGCAGCGCGTCGTATTCTTTTTGTTTCATGTCGATCCAGTTGGCGATGAAGTCGGCATTGAAGACGTCGCCGCGCAGCAGGAACCCGTGATCGGCCTGGAGCGCTTCAATCGCGCCGCGGAGTGAATCGGGTACACTCGCAATTTGCGCGAGTTCTTCCGGCGGCAGGTCGTAGAGGTTTTTGTCGAGCGGGTCGCCCGGGTCGATGCGGTTCTGAATTCCATCGAGCCCGGCCAGTAGCATGGCCGAAAAAGCAATGTATGGATTTGCCGAAGCGTCCGGCGTGCGAAACTCGATTCGTTTCGCTTTCGGGCTGGCGGAATAAGTGGGAATGCGAATGGCCGCGGAACGGTTGCGAGCGGAATAGGCGAGATTGACGGGGGCTTCAAATCCAGGAACGAGTCGCTTGTAGCTGTTCGTGGTCGGGTTCGTCATGCAAGTGAGCGCAGAGGCGTGTTTCAAAATTCCGCCAATGAAAAAGAGCGCCGTGTCGCTCAAGCCCGCGTAACCATTGCCAGCAAAAAGCGGCTTGCCATCTTTCCAAAGCGACATGTGCGTGTGCATGCCCGAGCCGTTGTCGGCAAAAAGCGGTTTCGGCATGAAGGTCACGCTCTTGTTGTGCCGCTTGGCGACGTTGCGGATGATGTATTTGTAATATTGCATCGAGTCGCTCATGTACTTGAGCGGCGCGAAACGGACATCGATCTCGGCCTGCCCGGCCGTGGCCACCTCATGATGTTGTTTCTCGATTGGAACGCCCGCTTTCTCCAACTCGAGGCACATTTCATTGCGAATGTCCTGCAGCGTATCCATCGGCGGGACGGGAAAATACCCTTCCTTCGGACGAATTTTGTATCCAAGGTTTGGAAATTCCTCGCGCCCGCTGTTCCAGTGGCCCTCGATGCTATCGACAATATGAAATGAAGAATTGCCGGTGTAGTTGAACCGCGCGTCGTCGAAAATAAAAAATTCCGCTTCGGGTCCGAAGAACGCCGTGTCGCCGATACCGGTGCTCTTTAGATAAGCTTCCGCCTTTTCGGCCACGCCGCGCGGATCGCGATCGTACGGCTCGCGCGTGATCGGATCGACAATCGTGCAAATCAAGCTCAGCGTCGGCTCCACGTTGAAGATGTCGATCCACGCCGTGGTGGGATCTGGGATCACGAGCATATCAGAGGCATTAATCACCTTCCAGCCGCGGATGCTTGAACCGTCAAACCCGATTCCGTCGGCGAAAATATCTTCGCTGTACTCGGTGAGCGTGGTCGTGAAATGCTGCCAGGTTCCCGCCAAATCGGTGAACTTGAAGTCGATCAACTTCACGTCGTTGTCTTTGATCATTTTGCTGACATCGGATGGAGTTTTGTCTTTGGCCATGTGTTGAGTTGGAGTGTTGGAGTTTTGGAGTGATGGGAGTGTTGGAAAATTACTCGCTAAATCCTTGAATTACTAAATCGCTAAATCGCGTGCGACGGCGTTCGCCGGGTTGGTTCGTTTGTCGGACAAGATCGAGAATCGCGCGGCGTTCCTCACACCGCTTTCTCGCCGATTTCTTCGGTTCGTATGCGCACCGCATGTTCCACCGGAAGCACAAAAACTTTTCCGTCGCCGATTTTCCCGGTCTTGGCCGCCGCCACGACCACGCTCACCGCCTTTTCTACCATATCGTCGGACAACACGACCTCCACCTTTACTTTCGGCAGAAAATCGACCGTGTACTCGCTGCCGCGATAAATCTCGGTATGACCCTTCTGCCGGCCGAACCCTTTGACTTCCGTCACGGTCATTCCTTCAATCCCGAGCTCGGCCAGCGCCTCTTTCACCTCCTCGAGCTTGAACGGCTTGATGATCGCTTCCAGTTTTTTCATGTCGATGTAAACTCGCGACCACGCGTCGCTTTGCAATCGAAAGCTGAGGGCGGCACGCGCTCTCATAGCAACGTCGCGTCACGTTTGCAATCACGAATTTTTTGCTCGTGCCGTGTCATCCTGAACGGAGCGAAGGATCTCACATGACCCGGCTGAGCACGCGAACTAGCTTGTGTGATCCGCAAGTTTTTGTGAGATCCCTCACAGCCGTTCGGAATGACCATGCAAAAGAATCTCGTGTAAGGGCCAGATGCACCGTAAGCCGCTTATGATGCATAAGCGACGCGGCTGAGGTTTTCTGAGTTCGACGTTGAGCGCCTGCTCGCGAATCCTTTCGGAGTTGAATGTTCAGCGTTGGACGTTTTCTATTCGTTGTGGCTTCTGTCGACCTCAAATGCCTCGTAAATTTGCGAAATTTTCTTGACGCTTATAATCCAATCGATGCCCCGCGATTCTTTTGTTCACCTTCATCTCCATACCGAATATTCGCTGCTCGATGGCGCGATTCGAATGAAAGAGCTGATGAAAAAGGCGCAGGAATTCAAGATGCCGGCGGTGGCGGTGACCGATCACGGAAACCTTTTCGGCGCGATCGAATTTTATCAGGAAGCGAAGAATGCCGGGGTGAAACCGATCATTGGCTGCGAAGCCTACATCGCGCCGCGCTCGCACAAAGACCGCTCGATCTCGCTGCGTGAGTCGGCATATCACTTTACATTGCTTGCGCGCGACGAAACCGGCTATCGCAATCTCGTGAAACTGATTTCGACCGCGCATCTCGACGGATTTCATTACCGGGCGAGGATCGATAAGGAACTGCTGGCCCAACACTCCGCTGGTTTGATTGGACTCAGCGGCTGCCTCGCTGGTGAAGTGAACTCCGCGATTCAGGCGAACAAGATCGACATCGCAAAACAAGCCGCCGCCCAGTATCGCGATATTCTGGGCGCGGAGAATTTTTTCATCGAGATGCACGATCACGGCATGGCGGAACAGCGGATTTGCAACCGCGTGCTGCCAAGGATTGCAAAAGATCTCGGCGTCGGCCTGGTTGCGGCGAACGACGTCCATTTTCTGCGCCGGAGCGATCACGACGCGCACGACGTCATGCTTTGTATCGGCACCGGCAAAATGGTCAGCGACGAAAACCGGATGCGGTACAAGCCAGAGTTGTATTTCAAATCGCCGGAAGAAATGCGCGAAGTGTTTAGAAATTTTCCGGAAGCGATCGTCAATACGTTGGACATCGCGGAA
>Ga0070717_10001604_pt1 | contig 15646 bp, 16 predicted proteins | sample LARL113metaG_FD_71366 | JGI IMG/M metagenome (GOLD analysis project Ga0070717, IMG submission 71366) | Corn, switchgrass and miscanthus rhizosphere microbial communities from Kellogg Biological Station, Michigan, USA - LAR L11-3 metaG | ecosystem: Host-associated > Plants > Roots > Rhizosphere ... | reverse complement strand
CTTCCGGAGGCAAGTAGGGGTGAAACCCCGAGGGGCGTACAGGAAGGGACCGAATCGCCTCCTGGCGACGCACTATGCAGAAAGCCTGGCTATGCACACCTAGCTCAACCCGCCGAACCGTCGTATGCGGACCCGCATGTACGTGGTGAGGGAGGGGAGGACAGGCGACTGTTCCCCCTATCCCGATTTGGAAGCGTTGGCTGCAAACTTAGGGTGCCAAGAGAATCTTGATTATTTTTCGGAAGCGCGTGGCCGGACTGAGTGAGGCGGCGCTCGAGAGATTTGTAAGGCGGGCCTGCCACGCCGCAGGAGTGAAAGGCGCGGTGGACGTGCTCGTAACTACGAGCCGCGAACTGCAGGCTTTGAATGACCGCTTCCGCAAAAGGAACAAAGCCACTGACGTGCTATCGTTCCCGCCTATACCGGGGATGCGTAACGAACTAGCAGGAGATGTGGCCATCTCCGCGGAAATCGCGAACCGGAGCGCACGGCAACTGGGACATTCTGTCGCGCAGGAGATCAAGATTCTCGCTCTTCATGGGATATTACATCTTGCAGGCTATGATCATGAAAATGATCGCGGGCAGATGGCACGTAAGGAAACGCAGTTGAGAACTCTGTTCTCATTGCCGAACGGTTTGATTGAAAGAAGCGAGCCGGCTGAGAATTTGAAAAATCGCCGAAGCAGGCGGTTTTATGCTGCTGATCGCCAAGATCGCCGCAAATCCGCGGGCGAGGCACGCCCGGAGGGCAGTCGAAGAGCCGCCCGCGCCACACCAGCACCATGAACTTTGCCATTGCAGTCGCGCTCTTGCTGCTGCTTGGGTTACTGACGCTGGTTTCCTACGTAGATCGTCTCTATACCGAAATCGGAAAATTCCTTTCTCGCGAATTTCAAGATAATATCAATGCCTTTGAGCAGAGAATCGAGCCGAAACTCCGCGTCAGCCGCGCGCGTGCTTCGCTTTCGATGGCAATTCTCACGCAACTTGTGATCGCGGCCATCGGCATGCTGCTGGGATTTGCCGTGTTCCGCGATCGAATGTGGAATGTATACGAAATCCTTCAGGCCGCGCTGAGCTTGATTCTGATCGTAATCGTGTGCAACCGATTTCTGCCCTTCGTCTTTTTCTCGAGAACAAATGGAGAGTGGCTCGCGAATTGGACCCTGCTGCTCCGGGGTCTCATCTACCTTGTACTTCCGGTGACGCTCGTGCTGGGATTCTTACAATCGGTGACTGCACTCACGCGCGAGCACGCCGAAGAAGCGCCGGACACCCAGGCTGAGGCCGTAGATGCTTTGCTCGAAGCCGGCCAGGAAGAAGGAATTCTGGACGAGAGTAATCGCAACCTGATCCAGTCGGTCGTGGAATTCAGCGAAAAAACGGTGCGCGAAGCCATGAAACCTCGGCCGGAAATTGTTGCCGTGCCCACCAATACTACAGTTGAGCAATTCATTGAACTGCTACGGACCAAGCCTTTTTCGCGTGTGCCAGTCTTCGAAGGCACGATCCACAACATCGTGGGAATAGTTTTCGCGCAGGATGTTTTGCAAGTACCCGATACGGAAGCTCAAACACGCACTGTAGACACATTGATGCGCAAAGATGTGTACTTTGTGCCGGAAAGCAAGCTCGGCAGCGATTTGCTGCGCGAGATGCAGAAGAACAATATCCGGATGGCCATCGTGGTCGACGAGTACGGCGGAGTCGCGGGCCTGGTCACAATTGAAGACCTAGTAGAAGAAATCGTGGGCGAGATTCGCGATGAGCACGAGAAGACGGAAGTTGTGCGGGAGAACGATCAGTCGTATATCGTGCCAGGCAACATGGATGTCGACCGGCTTGGCGACCTTTTCGGGATCAGGCCCGAAACAAGAGAATCTGCCACTGTGGCGGGGCTTGTCAGCGAGCTGGCTGGCCGTATTCCGCAAAAAGGCGAAGTGGTGGAAGAAGACGGATTGCGATTCGAAGTACTGGATTCGACCGAACGGCGAGTTCAGCGGGTGCGGATTTCACTGGGTCGTCCACGGCAGATGAAGCTGATCTAGTCTGGCGCGGGAGCGTCGACTGCGCCTGGACCGTGCCTCGCCCGCAAAATGAGCAAGGCTTAGCCCCTGACGCTACTTCGCTACTACTATGTCCTTTCATTCTGGATTCGTCTGCATTCTCGGTCGCCCGAACGCGGGCAAGTCGACACTGTTGAATGCGCTGGTTGGAGAGAAACTGGCCATAATCAGCCCCAAGCCGCAAACGACGCGCAATCGCATTCTGGGAATTCTAGAGATTCCAAAGCGAAAAGGCAGCGCAAGCGGGCAGGTCGTCCTTATCGACACTCCCGGAGTGCACAAACCCGACAGCTCGCTAGGCCGCAAGATGATGGCGGAGGTACGGGAGGCACTGGAAGGCTGCAATCTGATCTTCCTGATCGTCGATGCAACGCGGAAGTTCGGGCAGGGCGATCAGTTCATGTTGGAAATGCTCAAAAGGTCCGGAACTCCGGCATTCCTGCTGATGAATAAAATTGACCTGTTACGTGGACAAAAAGGAACGCTGCTGCCGATTATTGATGAATACCGGTGGCTGCATGACTTTCGGGAAATCATTCCAATTTCAGCACGCAAGCGGGATGGTCTTGATGTGCTGCTGGAAAAGACGCTGGCAGAATTGCCGCAAGGGCCGCGGTATTTTCCCGAGGATCAGGTTACGGATCAGCCGGCACGTTTTATGACCGCGGAAATTATTCGCGAGCAGATTCTTATGGCCACCAGCGAAGAGGTGCCCTACGCGACCACGGTACTAATTGAGCAGTTCGAGGAAGGAGCAAAGTTGACCCGAATTGCCGCAGCTATTTATTGCGAGCGGGAGGGTCAGAAAGCGATCCTAGTGGGGAAGCGGGGGCAGATGCTGAAGAAAATCGGCACTGCTGCCCGGCTGCAGATTGAAAAGATGCTGGGAACGAGAGTTTTCCTCGAGCTTTTTGTCAAAGTGCGGGCAAACTGGCGGGAATCACGGGAATTTGTGGATGGGTTGGACTGGCGCCGGGAACTGGAGCGCCTCGTAGGGAAGGCTGGGATCGAGGAATGAACAGACGAAGAACGGACGTTATGTGATCTGTATGTTGTTCCGAAAACAGGAAAGAAAAACGTCTAGTTTCGCGGTGATGGTATGCTCTTGTACAATCACGAGTCTTGAAATTGCCGATGTAAGCAGAACAGCCATGTCCACTGAAACTCCCGCCTTCAGTTTCGACGCGCACAAGCTGGCTCTGAAGCTGAAGATCACGCTCGCAGCGCACCCCAATCTGGTTGATCCGGTGGTCGAGAGCGTCATGGATCAGATCAGAAAAGCACGCTGCGCCACAGACAAAGCCGATGCAGTTGAGCTGGCCTTAACTGAAGCGCTGGCCAATGCCGTGGTTCATGGCGCTAAGGCCGATCCTTCCAAGGTCATCGAATGCGACTTGATGTGTGACGAAGCCCAGCGCGTGCTCATTGTGGTTCGCGATCCTGGCAAAGGATTCGATGTCTCGTCGATTCCCAATCCGATGAATGGCGATCATCTCTATTCCGACCACGGACGGGGCATTTATCTGATCAACCAGCTTATGGATGAAGTGAAGTTTATGAAGAATGGTACGGAAATTCACATGCTGAAACGCTAGCTGATTTCGATTGAAACGGCTGGCTATTCCTTGGCAGCGATTCCCAATGTTTTCATTTTCCGGTACAGGTGACTGCGCTCAAGGCCCAACACTTCGGCCGTGCGGCTGACGTTTCCGTGATTCTCGTCAAGCTTCTTCAAAATGTAGTCGCGCTCGTAAGCCGCGCGTGCCTGATGCAGCGTGGAGAACTCATTTCCAACTGCGCGGCGGCTGCCATCGCGGTGTACCAGCGGCGGCAGATGCTTCCGCTCAAAGCGGCTGGTTGTCGGATTCATAATGACGATGCGCTCAATCACATTGCGGAGTTCGCGCACGTTTCCAGGCCAGGCGTAACGCATAAGGGTTTCAATAGTGTCGTCACTGATCTCGCGCGGCCGGCGGCCATAGGCGGCGGAAAATTCCTTCAGAAAATAACGGGCGAGCAAAGGAACATCCTCTTGGCGCTCGCGTAACGGGGGAACCGAGAACGGAATCACGTTGAGCCGGTAGAACAAATCTTCGCGGAAGTTCCCACGGGAAATTTCTTCTTCCAGGTCTTTGTTAGTCGAGGCGATCACGCGAGCATCAACCGTGATCGGCTCATCGCTTCCAACCGGAGTAAAACGCTGCTCGTCGAGCGTGCGAAGTACCTTCGATTGTGTCTTCAGACTCATGTCACCGACTTCATCGAGGAAGAGCGTACCGCCGTGCGCTCTCTGGAACTTGCCTTCTTTATCCGTCGTAGCGGCCGGGAATGAAGATTTGAGGTGGCCGAAGAGTTCACTTTCAATCAGGTCTTCTGGAATCGCCGCGCAATTGACCTCCACGAACATTTCATCCTTGCGCAAGCTCTGTGCATGGATGGCGCGGGCCACGAGCTCTTTTCCTGTGCCCGACTCACCATAGATCAGGACGCGGCCGTTGGTAGGCGCCATCAGTTGAATCTGCTGGCGCAGGGCTTTGACCGGGATGCTTTCGCCGACGATCAGGCTCTTCGGGGTGAGCTGCTTTTTTAGATCCCGATTTTCCTGCCGCAGACGCTTCGAGTCGATTGCGTTTTTTACAAGAATCAGGGTCTTATCAACAGAGAGCGGCTTCTCCAAGAAATCGTAAGCGCCGAGCTTGGTGGCGCGGACGGCGGTCTCAATAGTGCCGTGGCCGGAGATCATAATTACTTCCGGGGCATTCTCTGTTTCGCGGACCTTTTCGAGCGTCTCCAACCCATCCATGCCAGGAAGCCAGACGTCGAGCAATACCACGTCAAAAGGTCGCTTGCGCAAGCTCTCGATGCAAGCTTCGCCGCTTTCGGCAACAGAAGCTTTGTAGCCTTCATCTTCGAGTACGCCCTTGAGTGATTGGCGGATGCCGGGCTCGTCGTCAACAATGAGAATGTTATGCATGTTGCGGACTGACAGGTGCCGTCAGGGATTCGGGGGCGAGCGGCAGTTCTACAACGAACCTCGCGCCCACAGGCTGGTTCTCTTCCACACGAATTGAACCGTGGTGATCTTCGATGATCCGGCTGACGATCGCGAGGCCAAGCCCGGTGCCGCGTTTCTTGGTTGAAAAGTAGGGCAGAAACAGGCGCTCCTTCAGTTCCTGAGTAACTCCGTGGCCCGTATCAGCTACGGTGATTTCGACCGCGTCGCGGCTGGCCACTAGGGAAGTGGAGATGTGGATTTCGCGTACCAGCGCTCCCTGCATGGCCTCGGCGGCATTATCCACCAGATTGGCGAGCACACGCTTCATGGCTTCAGAATCGGCCATTACCTTGGGCAGATCGGATCCAAGAAAGGTCTGCACCCGAATGTTGTCGAGGCGGCCATCGAACATTGCCAACGCGTTCTCCACGATTGAATTGATATCAGCCGCCTGAGGTTGTGCTGTAGGAAACCGCGCCAGCGTGGAAAACTCATCAACCAGGGTGCGAAGTGTCTCTACCGCTCCGGCGATCGTCTCCGCGCAACTATGTAACACCCGAAAAGAAGCAGTTTCGGGACGGGTATCGCGTTGCAAATGGCGTCGAATGCGCTCGGCCGAGAGCGCAATCGGAGTCAGAGGATTCTTAATCTCATGCGCGACCCGGCGGGCCACTTCGCGCCAGGCTGCCTGTTTTTGCGCACGGAGAAGATCAGAGAGATCTTCGAACACCACCACATAGCCCAGTTCTTTGCCGGCGTGCTGCAGTGTGGCCACGGTTACTGCAACATTAAATTTCGAGCGCTGCAGAATAATTTCCATCTGGGTGGTTGTCATTCCCATTCGATCGGCGCGACGCAATAGAGGTTCCAAGTCTTCCAACACATCGGGTGGGAACACCTCAGGAAGAGCGGCACCAATGAGCAGTTTGGGAGCTTCACCGGCTCTTCCAGGTGTGAACATGCGCAGCAGGGCGTGATTGACATGCGTGATCCGGCGATTCGCATCAAGTGAGAGCACGCCTGTGGGGATGCTTTCGAGTATGGTTTCAATGTGCCGCGAGCGTTGCTCTAGCGTCATGTTCGCGGTGCTGAGATCGCGGCTGGAAGCCTCGATCTGGTGGCGGCTGGCTTCCAACTCCGCGGCCATGCGGTTAAACGAGCGCACCAGATCGCCGATCTCGTCGGCGGCACTGACCTCAACGCGGTAATCGAGTCTTCCGCGGGAAATTTCCTGGGTGGCCTCCGCCAGCGCCGCCACTGGGCGCGTCACCAGCTTGGAGAGAAAAAGCGCCAGCCAGGTAGTCGCGAAGAGCACCATGACTGTCAGCAAAAGCAGCATGCCCATGTAAGTGCGGCGAAGAGTCTTGCGGCCGCGGCTAAGCTCCAGATATCGTTTCTCGCTCACTTCGGATTGTCTTACAGTCTCGGAGAACTTTTGCGGCAAAGGCATACCTACCAGGATCAGCCCACGACCACCCACAGCCGCCGCGCCAAGCATGTAATCCGTTTGCTCCCACGTCATGCGCACCGGAGCTCCCGAACTAAGCTTTTGGATGGGAACCTTCGTTTTCAACAACGGCCATGCGGCCGGAGCGCCGAAGCTCGCCTCGGCGTTCCCGTTTTCGAGCGCGAATATAAATCCGCCTTGCAATGTAGGTTCGTGACGGCGAAATTCGCTCATCACAGTCGAGAAACCACGGCCGGAAAATGCGCGTTGAGTCTCAGGAGATCCCGCAATGGACACTGCTTCAGCCCGCGCATTCTGCGCCGCGTAATTCGAGAGCAGCGAGGCAATGGCCGTAGTGTCGGCATGAACCTCCTCTACAGGCCGCGAAAACCATTTGTCGATGGACCGGTTCATCAGCCCGTAGGCAAACCAAAACATTACGATCACCGGCAGAAAGGAAAGCAGCAGACCAGCAACTACCAGGCGGGTGCGGAACTTAGATCCGAGTACCCCAAGCCGGCGTTCGGCAAATAGTTTGAGAAGATTACGTGCCAGCACGAAAGTGAGTGCTACAAACAGCAGAAAGATCAGGGCGGAAAGCGCGGCAAAAAAGAGTAGCTGCTGGTTGGTATCTGGATTAAGGAACGGCAGATCAAACGAAGATTGGGACAGAAGAATGCCAAAAAGCAGGATGATACCGGCGGCCAGCAAGAAGATAATTTTCTTGCGGCGTGCGTTTTCCCCAGTGCGAGTTAGGTTTGGTGCAGGCACTTCGCAAAATCCAAGCCAAACGCCGTCATCGAAAATGATGAGCGTCAGACCTAAGCGGTTTCATTATATGGCCGGATAGCAGAGATGAGCATCCAGCAATCGCGCGTAGCAGGTGCCACAGGCGGCGCATCTGCCTAGGCGGGAAGAAACCTCCGCAGCGGGCACCGCTCACAACGCGGCCTTGATTTCAGGCAGTAGTGCTTGCCGATTTGTACGATCAGTCCGTGCATATCGTTATATGCCTGAGCGACAGGTGTGCGTTTAGCGACGCTCATGGGAGAAGGATGATGGGAAAATAGGAATTGCTGTTTTCCACTCTTCAGTGGCGGAAGGCTATCCGGGGCTGCGACTCCGGCCAAAGCGCCCTCGCATAAGTTCCGCACGACCTCATACGGCGCATTTTCTGGCAGGATGCCATGACGTCCCAAGAGCCGGCGTGTGTAGGCATTCACAACAAAGATGGGATGCTGCCCCGCGTAGAGAAGGATGGAATCAGCGGTTTCTGGCCCCACTCCATTTAGCGCCAGCAGTTCCTGGCGAAGCTTTGCCGTCGGCTGCGCGAACATGCGTGTCAGCGAACCGCCGTATTGATCATCCAGGAAGGTTACAAACGTCCTTAGCCGTTGGGCTTTCTGCCTGAAATAACCAGCGGAACGGATCTGTGATTCCAATTTCGCCAATGACACCTCGCGCATCGCGCGAAGGTTGAGCAACCCAGCAGATCGCAGTCGTCGCAAGGCCCGCTCCACGTTTGTCCAGGAGGTGTTCTGGGTTAAATAGGCGCCTACGATTACCTCAAAGCGGGTAGGGGCCGGCCACCAATGCTGCGGTCCCCACACCTGAAACAGTGTGTAGTAATAGGCGCGGATTTGCTCCTCTTTGTCCATAACGGTTGCAAGACCCTTAGAGCTTCTTCCCTGAGTTTAAGGTATTTGTGGCGGCCACTGCTTCCTCATTTCGCACATAAGAGCCAATTCTCAGTTCTTTGTTTCTACTTTTCAGTTGCAAGTTTGCGAAACCGCCGTCCCTAGCAGCTCGAACACCATCATTTTTGTGGCGCCTCAAAGCCGACGGCTAGATCACAGACTGCCGGTCCGTTCAGAGATTTTAATGACATCGTAACCTGCTTTTAACCCACCTTTCACAATGCCGCACTACTCTGGGCGAAACATTCACCTACTGCGACTTATACCTTCAACCCGGAGGTTCGTATGCGTCGGTCTCTCTCCCGTCTGTTCGTGGCATTTGTGATAAGTGGATTCTGGCTTGTTCCCGCGCATGCTCAGGAACGAAGTGGTGCAATTGCTGGAACTGTCAAGGATTCAGGTCAGGGTGTTTTGCCGGGTGCGCGTGTCGAATTGCAGTCCAAGGGCGAGGCAGTGGTGTCGAATGCCCAGGGGCAGTTCGCGATCAGGGATTTAGCGCCAGGCCGCTATACGCTTACGGTCTCATATGTGGGGTTCAAGCCATTCTCGAGCGATGTGAATGTGGCGGGGGGACAGACGATGCATGTAGATGCCGTTCTATCGATCGCCACGCAAAGCGAGGCCGTTACTGTGCGCGGCGACCGCCAGCGCGGCGAAGTCGAGGCACTGAACATTGAACGCACCGCGGATAACATTGTGCAGGTCTTGCCCAATGAGGTCATCACCAGCCTGCCAAACACAAACATAGCCGATGCGGTGGGCCGGTTGCCCAGCGTTTTGTTTGAGCGCGATGAAGGTGAAGGCAAATACATCCAGATTCGCGGCACCGAACCGCGCCTGAGCAACGTGACCATCAATGGTATTCACGTGCCCTCGCCGGAGACGGTGCGCAACGTCAAGCTGGACGTCATTCCTGCTGATCTCGTGGACATGGTAGAAGTCAATAAGACGCTGTCGGCGAATCAAGATGCAGACGCCATAGGTGGTTCCGTGAACCTGGTGACGAAGAGTCCCACGGATCAGCCTTACGTGACGGTTCTCGAAATGGGAGGTACACGCCGATCAGCGGCGGCCGCAATCAGTATCAGTTCGCCGCAACCGCAGGGCAACGGTTTGGTGTGGAGAAGAAATTTGGTCTGCTGTTTGGCGGAAGCTACGACTATAACGCGCGTGGGATCGATGACATCGAGCCGGCTACGGAACTCCTCCGCCCTTGGTTCCTAGCACGGAAGATCTTCGCAACTACCACTATGACCGCTCAAGATATGGCTTCGGCGGGACTGCCGATTACAAGCTGGGCGAGATGTCATCGGTATATTTGCGGGGTCTGTTTTCCAAGTTCAAAGATTATGGTGAAGACTGGATTTACTCGCCGTCGGTCAATACGTTCGTCTCGGACCCGAGTTCCTGTAACCCTGGAGCACCAACTACAAGCTTTAGTGGTCCGACGGGTTGCGGTGGTATGGGCTTCACGGACGTATACCGCAAGCCTGGACAGCAAATTTTCAGCGTCCAGGCGGGTGCGCGACACGCTCTTAGAACCACTCTGATCAATTATGAAATTGCGCTCTCCCAGGCCCACTATACGGGTGGCTTTCCGCGTGCTGGATTCGACGGTCCGGGGGCAAGCGACAATAGCGTGGCTTTCGGCGTGGACACCAGGAATCCTTTTATTCCCAAGTTTCCCGTTCTCAACGGAGTGAACGTTTATGATCCCACGCAGTACACGCTCGGTTTTGCTTCCACTGAGAACGACAGCATCTTCGAGCGGGATGTAGTTGGAGATATTTCACTGAACAAGCAGTACTCGGTGGGCGGGCACTTCAGCTCGTTTGAATTGGGCTTCAAAGGCTGGGATGCGCATAAAAGCTCGCGGTTCGATAGAGAGGATTACAACGCGGCGGCTGGCCAGCCTATGATTCAGTTTCTGGGCAACTTTGTATGGAATGGGAATCGTGCGGCCTAACTTCGGGGATATTGCTCCCTATTTCATTGATGATCCCACTTCCAATCCTGAGTTTTCCCGGGGGAACCCCAACCTGAAGCCCACGCATGCCCAGAATTTCGACTTGCTGGCAGAACACTACTTCAGGCCACTAGGGCTGATTCAGGGCGGAGTTTTCTACAAAACTTTGGCCGACCCAATTTTCAACGTGACCGTGCCCTTCCAGACAAAGACTGAAGCGACCTTGATCAATGGTCCGAGCGCGCACATCACCGGCATCGAAATGGCCTGGCAACAGCGGCTCAATTTTCTGCCTGCGTTGCTCAACGGCATGGGAGTGCGAGCCAATTACAGCTATACGACATCGCGCGCCGCGTTCCCGGACGGGTCTGGACGCACCGACCATCCAACGCTCCTGCGCACGGCGCCAAACAACTGGAACTTCGATGTGACCTACGACAAAAAAAGGGATTTCTGCGCGCATGGGCTTGACCCACAATGACGGCTATATCTGGTCCTATCAATTCCAGGATGGGGCACCCGGAGGAATTCGCGGCCCGCTTGGTGATACTTATCTTTATCCGCACACACAGGTGGATGCGCAGGTAAGCTACTGGATTCCGCGCGGACACGGCCTGCAAGCGATTGTATCTCTGCTCAATTTGAACAATGAAGTTTTTGGGTTTTACAACGGTAGCGAACCGTTTCCGATCCAGCGGGAATACTATAGCCGCACGATCTCGGCCGGTGTGAGATGGACACTGTCGAGAGAGCCGAAGTGAGCTTATCTATCCACGCACACTGATCTTCGAGAACGACAACACCGCTTTGCCGGAGGTCGGCCTGCCCATCGATGTCGCAGGGCGGAAGGTAGTGAAGATGAGCATGTTCTTCACCTGTGGCAGCAACGATTTGGCCTCAGTAGGATTCGAGAGAATGCGGTAATCCTGCACCCGTCCGTTCGAGTCGACATAAGCTTCAATTACCAGCGAATCGTCGCTGATGGAATCGAGCGCTGTGCCAAAAGCCGCTTGCTGCAATTGCGGAGCCGTGTAGAGCATGAGCGGAACATCGGGATTGTCGGCCTGTAGGGGCGCGAGGAACCCCATTAGAAGGATGAAAATCACCACCGCTGTAGCCAAACCCGCGGTGGCCGGGACCATGAAAGCATTCAGCACATTCTCCAAGCGTACGAAAAAATTCTGGAGCAGCGGACGACGAGAATGCGCTGCTTCCTGGGAAACGGCAACCCGGAGTTTCAGCGCCAAATCGCTCGGAGCTTTCCGGGATCCAACCTTCGCCAGCAATTGCTGAGTCTGTTGCAAAGAAATGTATTTGCGCCGGCACAGAGCACAGAATTGGAGATGCTGACTAATGGCATGCATCTGCGCCCCGGTCACCGCGCCGTCCAAATAAGGCGAGAACAAAGATTCTGCCTGGGCACACGTCATGGCATCACCTCGATTGTCCTGCCACGCATAGAAACCCGGGAGTCTGCACTGGACGGGTCATCTTCTTCGGGGGCTTGCAAGCCGATTTGCGGTCCAATTTCGCGAACATAATCCGTCAATCGTCGGCGCAGCGCATCCCTTCCGCGGGTCAGCCGGGACTTCACCGTTCCCAGCGACACTTCGGTGATCTCCGCAATCTCTTCGTAAGACATTTCCTCCAGGTCGCGCAAGATTACGGTGGTGCGGTAGGGTTCGGGAACGTTGCGCAACTCTTCCTCGACGCGCGACCTGACCTCTTCGTGAACCGCATTTTCGAAAGGCGAGTCAGCTGGATCTATCAGCGCTTCTTCCAGAGCTGAAACACCAGGACCGGGATCGCTCAGCGGCGGCTCCATCGAGGTCTCGCGCGCCTTATGCCGGTACCACCAGCGGCGGCGGTTCGAAGCTTCATGCACCGCAATGCGATAAATCCAGGTCTTCAGGCTGGACTGGCCGTGGAAGTGTTTCATTCCTCGAAAGACTTTTAGGAAGACTTCCTGTGTGGTATCGGCGGCATCAGCAGGATCGGAGACGATGCGGTATACCAAGCTGTAAATGGGTTGGTGAAATTGGCCGATCAGCCAGGCGTAGGCTTCCTCCGATCCGGCCTTGAGTTCGGCAACGATCGCCGATTCCTGGCTCCGGATTGCTATCGCACTTGCAAGGTCGCCCAATGTGGTTGCCCCCGCCATAACTCTCATGGCGTCACCCCCATTATAGTTTCTTTCCGGACCCTAAGCCGGCCCGAAAAGTAGCCCTCGTTGCCCATAGCGAAGCCCCGCCTACTCTAGTTAGACCCCGCCGAATCATCCTGAGTTCCACAACATGGAACTCTTCTGTTTTCACTGGATTGCAGCGCGTGGTTTGGAAACCATAGAGAGCACAAAGAGTTACGGAGGAAAGGTGCGGCCGCGGTTGAAGGATTAAACAATTACAAACCAGCAGCGCCAGAATTTTGTATGGCGGCTCCTACTGCTGCTTTGGTTGGGGTGGGGGCGTTGTGGTGGCTGGGTTTGGATTTGGCTTCGTGGCGGGTGCCTTTGTCGTCTTTTTCTTTACCGGCTTCTTTGGCGGCTCAGTGTCGTCCACTACAACTTTCTTCGGCGGCTGTGCATTGGCCGCTTGGGCATTCTGTAGCGCAGTACGAAGGCGACTCAGTTCGACTTCTTTCTCGCCGGACAAATTCTCAATGCGTTCCGCAAATGAGCGGCGTGAACGCTCGAGAGCGCTCAGGTCATTCTCTAAAGATTGAAATTCATCCTTCGGGCCGAAAGCTCCCGCCGATTCGACGACCGAATTAAAGACGTCATATACCGCGTCGAGGTTGCGATAGAGCTTGAATGTAGAAGTAAGGTTCTCGGGAGAATTTCGCAACTGACCAATAATCTCAGGCAGCGCGGATTGCAGGTTGCGCTCAAGGGATTGGACGTTTGATTGTGTCTGGCGCTTTGTACCACCATCAGCTTTCCACTTTTCGATCCGCAGTCTGGCCAAGTCAGCCTGCGCCGCTTGCGATGCCTGTTCGAGCTCCGAAAGCAGCATATTGAGTTGGCTCACAGATGCGTACGGCACAGGTGCCGGCGATGCTTGCTGGTTGGCGCCGCTGACCTGGGCGGTCGCTGGCGCAAACGTTAGCGCCAGAAAAAGGCAGAGAAGACACACAGAGCTTTTTTTCATTGAGGTGTTTAGAAAATGCCGAAACAGAATACTAACTTTCGCCGTTTTCGCAAAATGCACTGAGAGGGATAGATGGCGGCCTGCGGCTGTCGGGTTTGACTATCGCCTGCCGGTGGGTGAAAATTAGCTGGGGAAAATTTCTCCTTTTCAACCGAGTGGGGCCTGTGGCGCAGCTGGGAGCGCGCTTCCATGGCATGGAAGAGGTCGTCGGTTCGATCCCGACCAGGTCCACCATATTTTCAATCACTTACAAGTTTGCCGACCAATCGGTTGGTAGCATTTGGTAGCAAATTCGAAAAACATTTTCAGTTTGCCCCCAAATCTTCCGGCTTCACTCGCAGTTCCTGGTGAATCGCGTTTACGGTTGCGCGCACGCTCTCAGGAATCTCCTGCATGTACACGTCGGTCGTTGTGGCCGCGCGTGAATGCCGCAAAAGACCCTGCACATCCTTCACTGTCCCTTTCTTCTGAGCGAGCGTTGCAATCGTTCTGCGTATGACCTGGAACGTGAGCTTCGGCAATTCGAGCTCACGCGCCAGTTTGTGCAGAACGCGTTTTCGGTAGTTGCCGGTGTCCATAAACCCGCCCTTCGCGTCCGGAAAGATGAACGCGTCGGGTGAAGCGTCTGGACACTCCTGCTTCCAGAGCCACAAGTCTTCCGACAGCTCTTTGGGCAGATGCACCCAACCCAGGCTTCTCTTGTTCTTGCCCCATGGCCGGATCGCGCCTTTGTAGACGGTTTCGACCACTTTCATTCTGGACTCTTCGTACTTGAACGAACTCCATCGAAGGGCAAACAGTTCGCTCGGACGCAAGGCGTTCGTCATGTCGAGTTCGAGCAAGATACGATCACGCAGCGCGAGCGCGCCGAGCGCATCCCGCAGTTGCTCCCACGTGAGCGTGGTCTTGTCCGTCTCGCGCAAATGAGCCGGAGGGCTGACCTTCCGCGCGGGATCCTTGACGAGAAAGTCCTGCTCGACTGCCTCAGCAAAGATGTCTTTCATGTACGCCTTGATCTGCAGCACCCTGTCCTTCGAACGCATGACGCCCAGTTTGTTGAGGTGCACTTGCAACGTGAACCGATCGAAGTTTTCCAGAGGGATGCCATCGAAAGCATCGATGAGATCCTTCTTGATGATCAACTTCTTCACCTTGGCAGTTTCGGGTCTCCACCTCGCCTCTTTCAAAGGAAAGAAGCGATGGCGGACGAACCACCCGAAGGTGACCGCGCCATCATTCATGACGCGGCCTGCCGGAGTGTGGCCGTTCTGTTTTGCGATTTCCTGTTCCAGCCGCTCCCTAGCCTGAAATTTCGTCAGCTGAGATTTTTGGCCAAGTACGACAGGAACTGTGTCCACTTTCTGTTCGTTTTTGATCGGATCGAGCACCGTTCTGCGGTAATACCCGTACCACTTCTTACCCCGCAGAACGACCCAACCCCTCTGATGCGATGTTCCCATCCGTTCCTCATTCTTCTGTGGGGGAACAAGTGGGTGTCGCTATTCTACGGCCAGACCTGCTGTGCCGGGCTGCGGAAAACCGCTCCTGCTCCGCAATAAATTCCTCGATCTTGCTGGCCCGGTAGCGAAGAATTCCAGAGCGCCCTGGCCCCTCGCCAAAGCGGATCACCGGCAGCAACGGGGACTTCCGGGATGAGTGGTCCCACACCCAATCAATGGACGTGTTCAGCCACTTTGCAACTTGTTCTGGCGTGAGTAATGGGTCGTAAGCGACAGCCTCTTTCTTGTTCTCAACGATCTTTAATTCAGCTGGTGTCATAGATACTCCCAAAAGAAAAAGAAACGGCCTGAAAGAGGCCGTCCGACGGCAGTATTGAACGCCGAAGGCGAGTTCGAATCAGCCGAAATGCAGCGTCCGTTCGAAACAGTCGGAGGGGTGAGCGTCTAGCTTCGCTTGCCACTCCAACTGAACATGGTCGTGACGGGGTGAACCGCGGCGTTTGGCTGGATTTGTCGGGAACTCATGGGGCCCTTCATAAGCGGGATTGCTCCGTCTGTCAAAACGCAGACTGGAAGAAGGAGCGTGGCTCATTGTTGACATGCGCGCCTGGTATCTGCGTGCCGGTGGCATCGGCGGACGCAGCGCAAAAGCTGAAAGGACCCGCTTGTCCAAGCAGCACAACGGGTTTGGTTATAAAGAAACGTGCAGTCTGTCCCGCGACTTCTCGCGTTGTCGAGGCACAGGCTTCGACTCGGATTAGTGCAAGCTATCGCGCGACCGATTCCGGTTTGCCTGAACCTGCGGATCTCTTTCGGGGCTGTCTGGGCCTGCGTGCGGACAGCATTCGTTGGACACGCTCAGCCTCA
>Ga0070717_10001601_pt1 | contig 15655 bp, 10 predicted proteins | sample LARL113metaG_FD_71366 | JGI IMG/M metagenome (GOLD analysis project Ga0070717, IMG submission 71366) | Corn, switchgrass and miscanthus rhizosphere microbial communities from Kellogg Biological Station, Michigan, USA - LAR L11-3 metaG | ecosystem: Host-associated > Plants > Roots > Rhizosphere ... | reverse complement strand
TATCACGAGCGGCTTGCGTTCGAGATCGACGTCATCACCCGCATGAACTATGCGGGCTATTTCCTGATCGTCGCCGACTTCATCAAATGGGCGAAAGCGCAAGGCATTCCGGTCGGCCCCGGACGCGGCTCGGGCGCGGGCTCGCTGGTCGCCTACGCGCTCACCATCACCGATCTCGATCCGATCCGCTTTGGTCTGTTGTTTGAGCGCTTCCTCAATCCCGAGCGCGTGTCGATGCCGGATTTCGACATCGACTTTTGCCAGGACCGGCGCGGCGAGGTGATCGACTACGTGCAGGCGCGCTACGGCCGCGATCAGGTGGCGCAGATCATCACCTTCGGCACATTGCAGGCGCGCGGCGTGCTGCGCGACGTCGGCCGTGTGCTGCAAATGCCCTATGGGCAGGTCGACAAGCTGACAAAGCTCGTTCCGCAAAATCCGGCCGCGCCCGTCACGCTTGCCGCCGCGATCGAGAGCGAGCCGAAGCTTCAGGCGTTTCGCGACGAGGATCCCGTGGTCGCGCGCGCCTTCGATATCGCCCAGCGCCTCGAAGGCCTGACGCGGCACGCCTCGACCCACGCCGCCGGCATCGTGATCGGCGATCGCCCCTTGAGCGAGCTCGTGCCGCTCTATCGCGATCCGAAATCCGACATGCCGGTGACCCAGTTCAACATGAAATGGGTCGAACCGGCGGGCCTCGTCAAATTCGACTTCCTCGGCCTGAAGACGCTCACGGTGCTCGATGTCGCGGTCAAACTGTTGAAGCGGCGCGGCGTCGAGGTCGATCTCGCCACGCTACCCCTCGACGATGCCACAAGCTACCAGATGCTGGCGCGCGGCGATGTGGTCGGCGTGTTCCAGGTGGAAAGCCAGGGCATGCGGCGCGCCCTAGTCGACATGCGTCCCGACCGCTTCGAGGACATCATCGCGCTGGTCGCGCTGTACCGGCCAGGCCCGATGGCGAACATTCCGACCTATTGCGCGCGCAAGCATGGCGACGAGGAGCCGGAATATCTGCATCCGATGCTGGAGCCGATTCTCAAGGAGACGTTTGGCGTCATCATCTACCAGGAACAGGTGATGCAGATCGCGCAGGTGATGGCCGGCTATTCGCTCGGCGAAGCCGATTTGTTGCGCCGCGCGATGGGCAAGAAAATCCGCTCCGAGATGGAAAAGCAGCGCGAGGGTTTCGTCGCGGGCTCGGTCAGGAACGGCGTGCCGAAAGCGCAAGCCGAAACCATTTTCGAACTGTTGGCAAAATTCGCCGACTACGGCTTCAACAAGAGCCACGCCGCGGCCTACGCGCTGGTGTCGTATCACACCGCCTTCATGAAGGCGCATTACCCGGTCGAGTTCCTCGCGGCCTCCATGACGCTCGACCTCAACAACACCGACAAATTGTCGGAGTTTCGCGCCGAGGCGCAGCGGCTCGGCATCAAGGTCGAGGCGCCCTCGATCAACCGCTCCGGCGCCAGTTTCGAGGTTTCCGACGGCACGATCTACTATGCGCTCGCAGCGCTCAAGGGCGTCGGGCCGCAAGCCGTCGAGCTGATCGTCGAGGAGCGCAGAAAAGGCCTGTTCACGTCGCTGGCCGATTTCGCCGCGAGAGTTAATCCTCGCGCGATCAACAAGCGGGTGATCGAGAGCCTGGCCGCCGCCGGCGCGTTCGACGCGCTGGATCCAAATCGTGCGCGGGTGTTCGCCGGCGCCGAAGCGATCCTTTCGGCCTGCCAGCGCAGCCATGAGGCCGCGAGCGTCGGCCAGAACGACATGTTCGGCAATGCCGCGGATGCTCCGACCATCATGCTGCCGCAGGTCGAGCCGTGGCTGCCGGCCGAGCGGCTGCGCCGCGAATACGACGCCATCGGCTTCTTCCTGTCCGGCCATCCGCTCGACGATTACGCGACGATCCTGAAGCGGCTGCGGGTGCAGTCCTGGGCCGAGTTCTCGCGCGCGGTCAAAACCGGCGCGACCGCGGGCAAGGTCGCGGCCACCGTCGTGTCGCGCATGGAGCGGCGCACCAAGACCGGCAACAAGATGGGCATCATGGGCCTGTCCGATCCGACAGGGCATTTCGAGGCGGTGTTGTTCTCCGAGGGGCTCGCGCAATATCGCGAGGTGTTGGAGCCGGGGGCGGCGGTGCTGCTGCAATTGGGGGCCGAATTGCAGGGCGAGGACATCCGTGCCCGGGTGCTGCATGCCGAGCCCCTGGATGACGCTGCCGCCAAGACACAAAAGGGCCTGCGCATCTTCGTGCGCGATACCAAGCCGCTCGATTCCATCGCCAAGCGGCTTAGTATGCCGGAAGCCGCGCCGCAGAACGGCGCGGCCCGCGGGCCGCAGGCAAAGCCGATAGCGGCCGCGCCGGGCGGGGCGGACGGCGACGTGTCGCTGGTGATCATGCTCGATCTCGAAACCGAGGTGGAAATGAAGCTGCCGGGGCGCTTCAAGGTCTCGCCGCAGATCGCCGGCGCGCTCAAGGCCGTATCGGGCGTGGTCGACGTCCAGACGCTATAACTTGGAGGGAAGACCCGATGTGCGAGATCTGCAGAAAAGATTCACATCAACTGATCGCGCCATCGCGGCGCAGCTTTATGCTCGCTGCCGCGGCCATCGGGCTCAGCTTTGCGGACACGGTTGAGGCCAAGGAAAAGAAAAAAGAAAGGGAAAGCGAAGACGACGACAAGGAAAAGAAAAAGAAGCCGCCCAAGCCGCAGAACGTGCTGTCGCCGGATGCGGCGCTGGAACGCTTGAGGAAAGGCAATACACGCTACGTCGAGGGCGTTTCACTGCGTCACGATTTCAAGCATGAACGCGAGGCATTGGTCGGAGGCCAGAACCCGTACGCGGCGATCCTGAGCTGCGCGGATTCGCGGATCGCGCCCGAATATGCCTTCGATAGCGGCCGCGGCGATCTCTTCGTCTGCCGCGTCGCCGGCAATTTTGCCAATGATGAAACGACCGCCAGCCTGGAATATGCGATCGCGGCCTTGAATGTGCCTCTGATCCTGGTGCTCGGTCACGAGAGCTGCGGCGCCGTCGATGCGGCGATCAAATCCTTAAAGGACAACACCACGCTGCCGGGACATTTGCCTTCGCTGGTCACAGCCATTGCACCCGCGGTGAAGGCGGTTTCGCAAGCTGGCGGCGATGTGCTCGGCAACGCCACCCGGCAGAACGTGATCGACAACGTCGCCAAGCTGAGCGCTGCGACGCCGATCCTGAGCGCCGCGGTGGAGCAGAAGAAGCTCAAGGTGGTCGGCGGCATCTACCGGCTCAAGGACGGCAGGGTCGATATGGTCGCTTAAGGATCGGCGGATAGCAACGCGTCGCCCGGCTACTTCTGCAGCCGGGTGAAACCGTCGGCGCTCCATTCGTCGCTGCCCACGCCATGATGGGTGAAGAACAGACCTTCCGGATCGTAGCGTTTCTTGACCGCTGCCAGGCGATCGAAATTCGATCCCCAATAGCTGTTTTTCCAGTCCGGATCGAAGAAATCGGATTCCGAGACGTAGGCGCCTGCACCGGGCGCGACCTTCAGCAATTCGGCCGTGGCGCGACTGATCGCCTGCGCGTTGGCGCGCGCCGACGTCAGATCGGGCTCATGGCCTTCGATTCCCGGAAACGCCGGCGGCCCGCCGCCTGCGATAATGACGAGTGCAAACGCGTCAAGCACGGCCGGATTCATTGCAGTAGTGCGCGCCGCCTCGATCTCCTCCGCTGCCCCGCCGGCGAGTCCCTTGTTGAAGTGGAAGGCGACGTGCCAATGCCGCGTTGCGGCGAACACGGCGTCGACCAGCTTCGGTTTTTCGGCCGGCCGAAGCAGCGAGGCCGGCAGCCAAGCCGACTTGTAGCCGTGAATGAAAAATCCGACCTGGCCGCTGTCGCCCGCATAAAAGATATTTCCCTGCGGCGCGCCGACGCGATCGTCCCTAAGCGCAAGGCCGGGGTAATTCTTGGTCAGATACTCGGCATCCCAAAAATGCCGTCCAGGGACCGACTGGATGGAGAAGGGCGCCTCGATGGAAAAGTCCTTCGGCGCAGCCGCCAGCGATGACCGGTAAGGCGTCCAGATGGCCTCCACCTCGGCCTGGTCGAGCCCTTGAAACACCATCACAAAGCTGACGGTGTTGTCGGAGCCGAAGGCAATCTGCTCGCCCCAATGCTCGTTGAACAACCTGTCCGAATAGAAATCGAGGGTTTTGGCGATCAATTCGCGAAACGCCGCCTCCGAGGTCGCCTTGATCTTGCCGGTGACGATGCCGAACGTCGCCGGAAGATCGCGCGTCCGAAGCGTCAGTCTTGTCAGGACACCGAAGGCGCCCCCGCCGCCGCCCTTGATGGCCCAGAACAGGTCGGGCTGATTGCAGACGTTGACGAGGAGAGTCTGCCCATCCGCGGTGACGATCTCCGCCTCGAGAAGGCCGGCGGCGCCGAGGCCGTATTTCTTCGAGAGACTGCCAAAGCCGCCACCGTGAATGAAGCCGGCAACGCCGACCGTGGTACAGCCGCCGCCCTGCACGTAGCGGCCGCCGCGCGTCGTGACCGCCTCGTAGACTTGCAGCCACCGCGCTCCGGTCTCAACCGTCACTGCGGGTTGCGGTGCGAGCGTCGCCTCGCAGCCACGGGGAACGAACGTGTCATGCAGGGTGATCCCGTTCATCTCCCGCGTCCAGATCAGCAGCGAATCGGGCGCATCCGAGGTGCCCTGATAGCTGTGGCCGCCGCCCTTGATGACCAGGCGCAATCTGTGCTGCCGCGCAAAATTGACCGCCGCCACGACGTCGACCGTCGAGCGAACCTTGACGGCATAGGCGCTCGGCGCGGAGCTCCATGCATCCACCCAGCCGGAGGTTTCGGCGAGCGCCGGGTTTTCGCTGAGGAAGTAGGGGTTCTTCATCTCCTTAAAGAAGGCCTGGCATGCGGGGCCTTCCGGCGCGCGCCGGCATCGCGCCAGGGGGTCGTCGATCCTGATGAGACGGCCACTGACCGCATTCGACAGGTCGTCCCATTGCGCCTGCGAAGGCCACCCGGCTTCGCCGCGCCGCACCCTGGCGAACGGGGTTTCGAGCGACGTCGCGGCGCGCGCAATCCGTGACCCGGCGAAGCGGCTGCCAGTGAACGATGCAACCAGTGCTCCAAGAAAGCTTCGCCTGTTCATGGCCGGCGGTCCTGCGTGGACGCGCTGCCTCGTCATGCGCGCCCGTCACGGGGTTGCCTCAATGGCAGCGCTTTTCGTTCAAACGATGTTCAGCTAGCCGCGCGCCCAATGCGCGGACGTCGCGATGGAACCTTAGGCGGACAGAAACCATGTGTGGGACCAGAACCTTTTCCATTCTTTCGCTATGCCTGATGTTGCTTTGCACCCTGCCGGGGGTGCTGAGTTCCGCCAATGCTCAGCAGCAGGAAAAGCGGATCGCGCTGGTCGTCGGTGACGGGGCCTATGCCAAGGCGCCGCTTGCAACCGCGGCCAACGACGCCGGCCTGATCGCGCAAACCCTGCAAGCGGCGGGCTTCGACGTGGTCGGGGCCCGCGACCTCGACGCCGATACGCTGCGCAAGAGTTTTCGCGACTTCATCCAGAAAGCCCAGGCGTCGGGTCCGGGCACGGTCGCGATGGTCTATCTCGCCGGTTATGGAATGCAGCTTGCCGGCGAGAATTATTTCATACCGGTCGATTCCTCGGTCAGCCGCGACGTCGACGTCCCGATCGAAGGATTGCGGATCAGCGACTACACCCGCCAGCTCGCATCGCTGCCGTTGAAGGCCTCAATCGTGGTGCTGGACGCGGCGCGCCAACAGCCCTTTGTCGAGGGCGGCCAACCGATCGCGAGCGGGCTTGCGCTGGTCGAGCCGGATCCGCACATGCTGGTCGCGTTCAACGCCGCACCGGGCACGGTCGCGCCGAATGAGCAGGGCAATTACGGCATTTACGCCCAGTCGCTGGCCGAAATGATCCGCACCGGCGGATTGCCGTTGCCGGAGGTTTTCAACCGCGTGCGGCTGCGCGTCAACGACGCCAGCAAAGGCGCGCAAGTGCCTTGGGACGCCGAAAAGATCGACGCGCAATTCATGTTCTTCGATCGCGCGCCGGACGCGCCCGCGCCAGCGCCGCCGGACCAGGTCGCCGCGGTCAGGAACAAGCCGATCCGCGATCTCGGCGTGCAGGATGCCTATGCCGCCGCCCTCGAGCGCGACACCTTGCCCGGCTATGAGGACTTCCTCGGCGCCTATCCCGGCGATCCCCTGGCCAAACGAATCCGCGCCATTGTCGCCGCGCGGCGCGAGGCGATCACCTGGGCTCGCACCTACCGCGCCGATACCCCGCAGGCTTATTGGTCCTATCTGCGGCGCTATCCGCAAGGGCCCCATGCCTATGATGCCCGCCGCCGTCTCGCCATCCTGACCGCGCCGCTGGAGCCGCCGCCGTCATTCGCGGTCATCGACTACGACGTGCCGCCGCCGCCGCCCGATGAAATCGTCTATGTCGATCGCCCGGTATTATATTTTGGCGATCCCGATTTCGGCTTCGTGCCGCCGCCACCGCCGCCAATCTACTTTTGCCCGCCGCCGCCGCCGGATTTCGTGGTGTTGGCGCCGCCGATCGCGGTGGTCGGGCTGTTCATCCTGCCGCAACCGGTGTTCGTGCCGATCCCGGTCTATGTCGCGCCGCCGGTCTATGTGGCGCCGCCGGCGAACAACATCATTTTCGCCAACATCCACAACACCACCGTCATCAATAACGTCATCAATCAGCCGCCGCCACAGACACCAGCGGGTCCCAACACGGCTGCTCCGGGAACTCCCAACACGCCGCTGAACGCCAAGGGTGGAGCGGGGCAAGGCGCGATCACGCAGGTCTCGACCGGCGCGCAGGTCCAGACTCCGACGCCGGCGAAGACAAAGGCCGCGGCGATCATGAAAGGCGACGAGCCGCCGCCGAAGAGCCTTGTGATCAACGGCACAGCCAAATCGATAACGTCGGGCACGCAATCCGGTCAGAAGGGCGGGGCGACCTCGACAAGTCTGACGCCCAGTGGTGTGCCTACGGGCCATGATTTGCCCAAGACCAACCCGAACGAGTTGTCGAAGACCAATCCGAACGCGAAACTTACGCCGGACAACAAGTCGCTGACGACGTCTCCGAACAATCCGTCGGGGGGGCCGGCGAACCCGAATCAGAAGCTTATCCCCGAAAACAAATCGCTGACGAACAACCCGGCGACGGGGACCGGAAATCCGGCCGCAGGCGGTAACGCGAAGACCAATACGTCTACGACGGCGCCGCTGGTCGAGAAGCCGAAGGCCGGCGAAACCAAGACGGCCATTCCGGAGACGAAGCCGATCGCTCCGGAAAAGGAAACAAAGATTGTCCCGGAAAAGAAGATGGCCGTTCCGGAGACGAAGCCAAAGTTTGAATCGGCACCGTCGAAACCCGCAGTAGCGCCGCCGAAACCCCCTCCGCCGGTCGCACATGTTGAACCCACACGCCGGGCCTCGCCGCCACCTCCGCCTCCGCCGCATCCGGCGCCGCAGATCGCAAGGCCCGCGCCACCGCCGCCGCCTCGGCCGGCCCCGCCGCCACCGCCGCGGCCGGCGCCCCAGATCGCGCGTCCGGCGCCGCCACCTCCGCCGCCGCGACCGCCGCCACCGCCGCCGCCGAAACCGGCTCCAGCGGCAGCCAAGAAATGTCCGCCGAATAATCCGAAATGCTGAAGACCGTCCCGGTCAGGCCCCAATCAGGGGTCTGACCGGACGCTGTTGCCGCCTTGGAACGGGCCTTGGAGCTAGTATCCATTCGACATCTGAGCCAGCCTGCTCCATTCGCTCGCCTGGATGCGGACAACCAACTTGTAACCGCCACTGCCGTCCGGCTCGAACACCGATGCCTCGCCCTCGCGGACATCGACCCAGCCCTTGCCGAACGCATCGATGATGTTCGGCTTGTGCGAAACGATCACAAGGTTGTTGTCGGCCGGCGGCCGCGCGGCAACGAGCTTGCGAAGCGCCAGCGCGAGCCGATTGTTTTCGTCTGGAGAAACTTCCGGTCCGCTTTCCGCGAGATCGGGTGTGGCAGTAACCTCGCCAACGCCCAACAGCGTCCCGGTATCGATTGCCCGCTGGGTCGTGCTGGCCAGGACCCGTCCCACGGGAATCTTTAGCTTGCGCATCGACTCTCCGATCGATCTTGCCTGCGCGCGCCCCTGGTCGTTGAGCTGGCGCTGCGCGGAGACGTTCGGCCTGCTCATCGGGTCCGCGTTCGCCTGATCCGAATTGGTCGCGCCATGGCGAAACACGATCACATAACCGCCCAGGCGCAGGTCCTTGATCCATTCAGCTTGAGATGGTGCAGGCTGGCTGCTGGCCGCCACCGGCAAAAATCCGAGCAGCGCACACAGCAAGGTCACTCGAACGATAGACATAGTCTCCTCCTCCAATAGGCTCGGTCAGTAGCGACGAGGTACGAACATCGCTATGAACATCGCAGGACGCCTCAAACGTTCACCGCCGAAATCAACCCGCATCGAATTGCGGATCAGTCGTGCTTTGCCATCAGCGTCATCGCCCGAAAATCGCGGAGGGAAGCCACAGCGTGAGGACTGGTGGCCGAGCGCCGGCGCCAGGATCGGCAGAACGAGGAGCAGGGTAATCGTTTCACGATAAGGCGTGTCACGCGGCTGACAGGGGACGTCAAATCCAGCCCATGATATCCACCCGTTGTTTCCGGGCGTTACTCCAAGAGAGGTGATGCCGACTGCCAGAAGCAACACGACGACGAGGCCGACGCCGCAAAACACAACAATGGTTCTTAGCGTCTCAACGCCAACCTGCGTTCCAGATGCGCGCTCGAGCTGTCGGTCCGAGCGCCACTTGCCGCTGTTAGCGAGCTGTTTTGTCATCTGTCGTGCGCCTCTGCTCGGCGCCGCCGGCGTGGACTATCCTCGACCTGCAAGCGGCTTGTGTTGTTGATTGACCACCGCGCCAGGCAGGTCGCGACGGTGCGTGACGTCGCAACCGGCGACGAGCGCTGTTCGATGAGGTGCTATTTCATCGAGGCGTGGTCGCAGCTGACATTCGGGTTCATGTCCGCGAAGGTGCCGTGCGGGTTGGCCTTCCAGGCCCAGACGTGCAGCTCGTAAAGCGGGCCCAGGCCATAGCGATTGGGAGCGCCGTTGAAATTGAACAGATGCCCCTCCAGTGAAGCGGGTCCCTTTGAGGTGATATATTCGACCGCGACCAGCTGCATTTTGCCGTCAGCCATCGGCTCGTACATGATCGCCTGCGGTTGCTTGATCTCGACGGCGTCGCCGATAAGTTTGGCATTGACGTAATGAACACCCATCGCGCCGCCATCGATGCCGCTGGCGCAGGGGATCGGCGCATAGCCCTCGGAAACCGCGACCGACACGTCCTTGAAGCGGTCATTGGCAGCGTGCACATGCTCGGCGAGAGCGTTGCGGGCACGGTCTGCGGCGAAGGCGCTTCCAACCGCCAGCAGCGACAACAGAGCGAGTTTTCTGGCCCAGAAAAAAGGGTTCAATTTTTTTCTCCTTAGGTTCTATGAAAAAAGACGCATAGCTTCGGCTGAAGCGAAGCTATGCGTCGAAGCGGTCCGCATCGTTGGAGACCGCCGATGGCCCACGCCAAAGTTGAGAGCCGCGCAGGAGATACAGGGAGCAGGGGCGAAAGACTTTGCCCTGGGCTTCATTTTTGCCCTAGAAGCGCTTGATTTTTGGCCGACGAGGCCTCGCATCCCCGGGGGAAGCGCGTGCAATTTGTTTTTGCCGATCATACGCTTGATACCGACCGGCGTGAGCTGCGCCGCGGCGGCGAACCGATTGCCGTCGAGCCGCAAGTCTTCGATCTGCTGACCTACCTGGTGCAAAACCGCGCGCGTGTGGTCAGCAAGGACGACCTGTTCGCCTCGGTCTGGGGCGGCCGCATCGTCGCGGATTCGACGCTAGCCAGCCGAATCAACGCCGCGCGCAAGGCGATCGGTGATAGCGGCGAGAGGCAGAAGCTGATCCGCACCGTCGCACGAAAGGGCATCCGATTCGTCGGCGAGGTGCGGTCTCCGCAGGAAAAGGACGAACCGGCGCACGCCGCCGCGCCGCGGAATGATTTCGCCGAGCCGGCGAGGCCCGCTTTGCCGCCCTCCGACCGGCCGGCGATCGCTGTGCTTCCGTTCGTCAACATGAGCGGCGAGCCGGAGCAGGACTATTTTTCGGACGGCATCAGCGAGGACATCATCACCGCGCTGTCCAAGCTGCGCTGGTTCTTCGTCATCGCGCGCAACTCCTCTTTCACCTACAAGGGCAAATCCGTCCACATCAAACAGATCGCCGCGGAACTCGGGGTCGGCTATGTCGTCGAAGGCAGCGTGCGCAAGGAGGGCGGGCGCGTACGCATTACAGTTCAGCTCAACGACGCCATCACCGGCAGTCACCTCTGGGCGGAGCGTTACGACCGCGAGCTGGCCGATGTGTTCGCGGTGCAGGACGAGATCACCGAGGCCATCGTTGCCACGATTGAGCCGCAGCTCTACGCAGCGGAAAACTTTCGCGCCCAGCGCAAGGCGCCCGAGAGTCTCGATGCCTGGGATTTGGTCATGCGGGCGCTGTCGCATTACTGGCGCGTGACCCCCGAGGACAATCTCACGGCCCAAAGGCTGCTCGAGCAGGCCATCGCCATTGACCCGAATTACGCCCAGGCGCTCGCCGTGCTTGCGGTCAGCCATACGTTCGGCGTGCGCATGGGTTGGGAAGATGCGAAAGCCATCAGGCCGTTGGCCGAACGCTGGGCAACGGCGGCGCTTCGGGCCGACAGCGAGGACCCCTGGGCACATCTTGCGCTCGCCTGTGCCTATGGCTACCGCGGCCGGCTCGACGATTCGCTCGCCGCCTTCGAACAGGCGCTGCACCTCAATGCGAACTTCGCGCTGGCGCAGGGCTATTATGGCTTGATGCTGTCCTGGGCCGGGCGCTGGCGCGAAGGCGCCGAAGCCGCCCGCCGCGCGCTTCGGCTAAGCCCGCGCGATCCATCGGCGGCGATCTACAACGGCGTGGCCGCCTATGCCGCCTACGTCGAACGCGACTACAAGGAGGCGATCCGGCTGTCGCGCGAGGGCATCCGTCAGCGCAGCGATTTCGCCGGCGCCTACCGCGTGATCACCGCGGCCGCCGCCATGGCGGGTGAAATGGACCTCGCCAAGGCCATGCTGCAGGAGCTGCGCCGCGCGCAGCCCAGCATCTCCCTGGACTGGATGGCGCGCCAGCTTCCGTTCAGACAGGACGAGCGTGAACACTTTTTGGAAGGCTTGCGCCGCGCCGGACTGGAGTAACTCGGTGGCGCGAAAATCCGAGAAGATGGCGCCATAAGGCCGAAATCGGACCCCTTCCACGCATGTTCCGCCATGGGCCGAAAATACCCCCGGACAACGCTGGGGGCGGGACAGTTGCCCGTCCGACGGCCGCCAAAACCGGCCGTATTTCCTTGCTTCTCGTGGAAATAAGGCTATATAGCGCGCCATCTCACACGGAAACATGGCTCAAAAGGCCGTCCGGTGGCAGCCGGGCCGAGAAGGCTCGTTTGCTCACACGTTTCCGGAGGAACCAACCGGAGAACTGATACGATGGCGCTACCCGATTTTTCTATGCGTCAGCTGCTTGAGGCTGGCGTGCACTTTGGTCACCAATCGCACCGCTGGAATCCGAAGATGTCGGATTACATTTTCGGTGCCCGCAACAACATCCACATCATCGACCTCGCCCAGACCGTGCCGATGCTGCATCGGGCGCTCCAGGCCGTCAGTGACACCGTCGCCAAGGGCGGCCGCATCCTGTTCGTCGGCACCAAGCGGCAGGCGCAGGACGGCGTCGCCGAAGCCGCCAAGCGGTCGGCGCAGTATTTCGTCAATTCGCGCTGGCTCGGCGGCACGCTGACCAACTGGAAGACGGTTTCGGGCTCGATCAAGCGGCTGCGGCAGCTCGAGGAAATGCTCGGCTCCGGTGACGGCGCGCAGGGCGCGCAGTACACCAAGAAGGAGCGGCTGACGTTGCAGCGCGAGCGCGACAAGCTCGATCGCTCGCTCGGCGGCATCAAGGACATGGGCGGTCTTCCCGACATGATCTTCGTGATCGACACCAACAAGGAAGACATCGCGATTGCGGAAGCCAAGCGGCTGAATATTCCGGTCGCTGCCATCGTCGACACCAATTCCGATCCGAAGGGCATCACCTATGTCGTGCCGGGCAACGACGATGCCGGCCGCGCCATTTCGCTGTATTGCGATCTGGTCGCCCGCGCGGCGATCGACGGCATTTCCCGCGCGCAAGGCGACGCCGGCATCGATGTCGGTGCGTCCGCCCACCCGGCCCGCGAGGAAATCCCAGCAGCGCCGCAGCAGAAGGGCTTCCAGGGTCTGGCAGGTCCGCGCGGCTCCGCCGACGACCTCAAGAAGCTCACCGGCGTGTCGGGTGCGATCGAGAAGAAGTTCAACGACCTCGGCATCTTCCACTACTGGCAGCTCGCCGAACTCGATCACGATACCGCCCACAAGATCGGTGAAGAGGTCGGACTTCCGAGCCGCGCCGATAGCTGGGTTGCCCAGGCCAAGGCGCTGACCGCGGAAGCGGAATAATTTGACGCGGTGGCCGGAATGCTTCCGGCCACGATTTCCTTCTCTCGCAATTTCCTGACGGCGGACGGCGGCGAGGCGGCAAGGGCCGCGCCGCAATTGCCCTAACAGGTAACAGGACGTTCAACGATGGCTACGATCACAGCAGCGATGGTCAAGGATCTGCGCGAATCGACCGGCGCAGGCATGATGGATTGCAAGGCGGCGCTGACCGAGAGCGGCGGCGACATGCAGGCAGCCCAGGATTGGCTGCGCAAGAAGGGCCTGTCGAAGGCTGCCAGGAAGGCCGGCCGCGTCGCCGCGGAAGGCCTGATCGGCGCGGTGACCTCAGGCACCAAGGGCGTTGTCGTCGAGGTCAATTCCGAGACCGACTTCGTCGCCCGCAACGAGCAGTTCCAGGGCCTCGTCAAGATGATCGCGCAGGTCGCGCTTCACGTTGGCGCCGACGTCGAGAAGATCAAGGCCGCAAAAGCCGGCAGCGTGACGGTCGAAACCGCGATTGCCGATGCGATTGCAACCATCGGCGAAAACATGACGCTGCGCCGCGCAGCTTCGCTTGAAGTCACCAAGGGCGTGGTGTCGAGCTATGTCCATAACGCGGTGATCGAAGGCGCAGGCAAGATGGGCGTGATCGTGGCGCTCGAATCGGCCGGCAAGACCGACGAGCTCGCCCAGCTCGGCCGCCAGCTTGCCATGCATGTCGCCGCCGCCAATCCGTTGGCGATCGAGCCTGCCGGACTCGATCCCGCGTTGGTGAAGCGCGAAAAGGACGTCTTGGCCGACAAATACCGCCAGCAGGGCAAGCCGGAGAACGTGATCGAGAAGATCGTCGAGTCCGGCCTGAAGACCTACTACAAGGAAGTCTGCCTTTTGGAGCAGGCTTTCATCCATGACAGCGGCAAATCGGTCGCCCAGGCGCTCAAGGAAGCTGAGGGCAAGGTCGGCGGAGCTGTGAAGATCACCGGATTTGTGCGCTATGCTCTCGGCGAGGGAATCGAGAAGCAGGAATCCGATTTCGCAGCCGAGGTCGCGGCCGCTAGCGGCAAGAAGTAACCGCTGGAAATTACCCTTCCGGCGTTTCGCGCCGGAAGCGTCGCGCGGAAGGGAAGCTAAATGGCTGAGCCGGTCTACCGTCGCGTGGTGATCAAGCTGTCAGGCGAATATCTCGCCGGCCGCCAATCCTCAGGTATCGATCAGCCGACCGTCGACCGCATCGCCGATGAGCTGATCGCGGCTCAAAAGCTCGGTGCCGAGATCGCGGTCGTGGTCGGCGGCGGCAACATGGTCCGCGGCGTGCAAGTGTCCTCCCGCGGCGTGTCCCGCACCACCGGCGACACCATGGGAATGCTCGCGACCGTGATGAATTGCCTGGCGCTGGAGGCTGCGATCGAGCGCAAGGGCGCGGCCGCCCGCTCGCTCTCGGCCTTCGTGATGCCGGAAATCTGCGAGCTGTTCACCCGCAGTGCAGCGCACAAATATCTTGGCGAGAGCAAGATCGTGCTGCTCGGCGGCGGAACCGGCAACCCGTTTTTCACCACCGACACCACGGCGGTGCTGAGGGCGGCCGAAATCGACGCCCAGGCGGTGCTGAAGGCCACCAATGTCGATGGCGTCTACTCGGCCGATCCCAAAAAGGACCCGACCGCCAAGCGATTCGACCGTTTGACCCATTCCCAGGCGATCGAGGGCGACTACAAGGTCATGGACGCGACCGCATTCGCGCTTGCCCGCGAGACGTCGCTGCCTATCATCATATTCTCGATCGCCGAACCGGGTTCGATCGGCGCGATCCTGCGCGGCACCGGTCACGGGACGATCGTCGCCGGCTGACCGGCATCTGACGCGTCCGATGCACGAGTAGTCTGACGCGTCGATCCAAGGCCTATCAGGAGGGAGAGCGTTATGCCCACGGGTAATTTCGACATCAACGAGTTGAAGCGCCGCATGCAGGGCGCCACCCAGGCGCTCAAGCATGAACTGGGTGGGTTGCGTACCGGCCGTGCCTCGGCCTCGATGCTGGAGCCGGTGCAGGTCGATGCCTACGGCACCCACATGCCGTTGAACCAGCTCGCCACCATCAGCGTGCCCGAGCCGCGGCTGATTTCGGTCCAGGTCTGGGACAAGTCGATGGTCAAGGCGGTCGAAAAAGCGATCGTCGATTCCAATCTGGGCCTGTCGCCTGCGACCGAAGGGCAGGTGCTTCGGTTGCGGATTCCGGAACTCAACGAAGAGCGGCGCAAGGAACTCGTAAAAGTCGCGCACAAATATGCCGAAGCCGCCAAGGTCGCGGTCCGCCATGTCCGCCGCGACGGCCTCGACACCGTCAAGAAGCTCGAGAAGAACCACGAGATCTCCGAAGACGATCAGGAACGTCTTGCCAACGATGTGCAGAAGGCAACCGACGGGATGATCTCCGAGATCGATCACTTGCTCGCGGCCAAGGAAAAGGAAATCCTCACCGTTTAAGCTCGCGGTGATTGTCAGGGACCGATTGATGTCGAACGCCGCCGCTCCCGCCAGCGAAGGATGTGACCGTACCGACGGTCCGCTGCACGTCGCCATCATCATGGACGGCAACGGGCGGTGGGCAGCGGCCCGCGGTCTGCCGCGCGCCGAAGGCCATCGCCGCGGCGTCGAAGCACTGCGCCGCGTGGTCCGCGCCGCCCACGAGCTCGGCATTCTCTATCTGACGATCTTTTCCTTCAGCTCGGAAAACTGGTCGCGGCCTGCGACCGAAATCGGCGATCTGTTCGGCCTGCTGCGGCGCTTCATCCGCAACGATCTCGCGACGCTGCATCGCGACGGCGTCAGGGTGCGCGTGATCGGCGAGCGTGAGGGACTGGAGGCGGACATCTGCGCGCTTCTCAACGAGGCCGAAGAGCTGACCCGAGACAACACGCGCCTCAACCTCGTGGTCGCCTTCAACTACGGATCGCGGCAGGAGATCGCCAACGCCGCGCAGCGGCTGGCGAAAGAAGTGGCCGCAGGCAAGCGCGATCCGGCCTCGATCGATGCCGA
>Ga0070717_10001598_pt1 | contig 15672 bp, 19 predicted proteins | sample LARL113metaG_FD_71366 | JGI IMG/M metagenome (GOLD analysis project Ga0070717, IMG submission 71366) | Corn, switchgrass and miscanthus rhizosphere microbial communities from Kellogg Biological Station, Michigan, USA - LAR L11-3 metaG | ecosystem: Host-associated > Plants > Roots > Rhizosphere ... | reverse complement strand
ATCGATATACCTTCCGAGATCGCGGGATGGTGGGGTCAAGCCAGGATTTACGTCTACGCCTGCCCGGCCGGAGGAGGTGGCAGTCCATCCGCCGTTTCCGCCACCATCGTCCGCGTGAGCCCAACGATCCGAAGCATCGGTATCGCCGTTCTGTTTGTCGTGATCGCCTACACGCTATGTGCGTTGACCGCAAAAGCGATCGATCCATCGAATGTGTTGAACCATCGTTGGACGAGATATCTCGACCCCGTCTACATGACCGCCGGGTCCGACGGACGAGGCAGCCTCTCAAAGCTGCAGATATTGTTCTTTTCCAATATCGTGTTCGGACTTCTCACCTATATCTTCCTGCGCACCGGTATTCTGTCGAACCTTTCGAAAACGATTCTGACGCTTCTCGGAATAGCGGCCGTGGGATCAACGGCGGCGAAGGCCACGGACGTTCAGAAGAACCGCATCGAATCGAAGAATTTGATCTGGTTTTTGAGAAAGAACTGGCTGCCTGCCTCGGGCCTGGCGGCAATGAATGAGGCTAAATGGCGCGACATCGTCAGCAGCGACGGGGAGTTTGACGTTTACCGATACCAGAACTGCATCTTTAGCGTTGTTGTTGGGCTTTCGCTGCTCTTTGTCGGTGTCACCGAGCTGTCTTCATTTGCGATCCCGGATACCCTGTTGGGCGTGCTCGGTCTAAGCCAGGTGGTATATGTGGCCGGCAAACTGGTGACGCCTCCTTCCTTTTCAGACCTGAACGATTCGGCGGATGCATTGCGCGACCTCGAAACGCAGTTTTTCGAGGCGGCGACGACGACGCCGGATCCGACGCCTCCACCGGGCACACTCGCGACCGACCCACCCCAAACCCTTGATGCTGCAATCCGCCGCGCCGGCCGAGACAAGTACAATGCTTTCAAGAAATCGGTGGAAGATTTGAAAGAGGAATTCACGTCCGTTATCGGTCAACCTCCCGTGGTCGGCGCCGATATGGAGCCGAGGTTTCAAATCTAGCCGAAACGAGCATTCCCAACTGCGCTGCGGGCGTTACGTGAGCCGGGAGCGATTTTCAAACCCTGGCTGCAGCGAAACCCAAGGTATCCAGTGCCGCTGGCGCCGGCGGCATGGCTAATTTTCCGTGATGTTCGTCGATCATTCGTCGCGGTTCTGCAAACCCGAAACTAAGCCGCGGCTGCTATCGTCAACCCCATTCGACGCTTAAGACACCATTTACGTTGGGGTTCATTGATGTTCAGATTCTTGGTGATCGCCGCAGCCATGCTGGTCTCGGCGCAGACGACGCTAGCGCACGCTCATGGGTCGGAGTCCTCGGAAGCGCCGCCACCCAAACAAGACGCGCCGGCCGTGCCGGTGCGCGCGATCATCGTCAAGAATCGTCCGATGCTGGTCGATCTCAAGGGCATGACGCTGTATTATTTCGAGCGCGACGACAGCGGCAACAAGTCGACCTGCGACGGCAAATGCGCGGAGAGCTGGATTCCGGTCGCCGCGTCGCCCAATGCCCAGGCCTCGGGCGATTTCACCGTCATCACCCGCAGCGATGGCAGCAAGATGTGGGCGTTTCGGTATCGCCCGCTCTACAGCTCGCACGCCGACACGGCCCCCGGCGACGCCAACGGCATCTATGATCCGTCGAACCTCTGGCACGTCGTCCGGCCCTGAGGCCTCAAGCCATCCTACTTGTTGTTGCGCCGCACTCGTTGCCCGCAACGCGCATCAACTCCGGGCGCGGCATGCATTGCCAGCCCAACAGCCGCCTTGAAAGATTGATCAGGAACAAACATGATGCGCGGCATAAGCGCATGATCTGGCATAGCGACCGGTCGCGGAGAAATCCCGATGTTACAACATGCCCTCCCGGTACAGCACCCGCGCATCGCGCTCGGTGAGAAGCTCCAGGCTCACAAGCGGTCGACGGTGCGCGCGTTCGTTCGTGCGCTCATCGCCCATGCCCTGGCGTTCCTGCGATTGTTAGGCCAGTTCGCTGCGGCCGGTGGTCCCCTCTCATAGACCGCTCGCGGCCCCGCTTGCGCAGCACCCCTCCGCGATGGAATATGGCTCCGCGAAGGATTTGCCAGGGAGCTGCCGGCATGGGCGCTTGGCCCGTACGCGCGATCATTTTCGGTGGACTGATGAGTTCTGTCGCGGCCGGTTTCGCAGTAGCGCAGACGACGCCGCGGCCGCCGATCGGCGATTTCGGTTCGCCGCCCGACGCCATGATCTTTTATGTCGCCCACGGCGCGGCCGGCGCGTGCGGGCAAGGCTGCTCGGAATGGATTGCAGCCGAGGGCACCGTGCAGTGGGATACCCACAAGCGGCTGATCGCGATCCTCGACCGCCAAGGTGGGCGCAAGCTTCCCCTCGTCATCCATTCCTGGGGCGAATCCAATCTCAATGTCGCAACCAGCCTCGGCCGGATCCTGCGCGACCGCGGCATCGACACGACGGAGGGGGTGACCGAGGTCGAAGCCTGCAATGGAAAGTCGGATGCGGACTGTTTTGCGCTCAAGCGTCCGGGCGGGCCGCTCGACGCCAGGATGAACCTGACGGACGCGCGCTGCGATCTCGCCTGCGTCCTGATGCTGGCCGGCGGCGTGCATCGCAGCCTGCCGCCGGGCACCCGGATGATCCTGACCGGCATGGCCATCCGCAACCGGCTGGCGCCCAATGTGTCCGACGAACACCGCGAAGCCCTGACGGCGCGATTTGGCGAGCAGTTCCGGCTCTACTTGAGAGAAATGGGCGTCGAAACCGAACTGCTCGACATCGTCGACCGCAATTCGGAAGCCCGCCATCCAACCGAATTGCCGCCGTCCGAATGGACCCGGCTACGGATCGTCACGGCTGCGCCCTGACTGCCCCCGAGTGACGGGACGCCTGGCGGCCGCGACATCAGTCGGGTTCGGCTCTTCCTGGAGCTAGGCCATTGCGCATGATCTTACGTGTCAGCTACCGTATCTGGCCGTCATATTGGGCGCCTGCATGAGAGCGATGCTAGCATATGTGCTATCCCACTTGCATCCGATAATACCGTCAATTCCTGTCCCTTGTGCCGTCGGCAATTACTCGGAATCGTCCGCAAGCGAAGCCTTCATCGCCAACAAGGCTTGCTTGAGCGGCGGAAAATCATCCTTCACCGCCTTCCAGATGATCTGACCGTCAACGCGCTGATACTCATGTCGCAGGATATTGCCAATGCCGGCGATATCTTTCCATCGAACGTCCTTGTGAGCTGATTTTAGCTTCGGATCGAGATGGCGACTGGCCTCCGAGATCACTTCAACCCCACGCTCTATGGCCGAACGCAATACCCACGAGCGCTGGTAGTCACGATAGGATTTACCCTTCATTGCCTTCTCGATCCCCCGAATCAGTTGAGTGCGGGAGTTTTCAGGCATCTCGAACAGCTGGAAATTATTGAAAGAACCGCATCAACTCCCCGTGTGCAAACGCGTCGCCGGCAAAGACGGTCGATAGAGGGCGCCTCAACTCACCGATGAGCTTTATGTCCTCGATATCGCGCTTAGGCCTGATTGGTACGCGTGCCATCTTCGAATCGATCAATACAGTGCGTCCGTTGATGGCCACCAGATACGTGCCAAGGCCATGATGTCTCCAGGCATGTTCGATCACGCTGTTCATATGGTCGTCCTGGAAGCTGTAGCTGATGACCATCAGCCGCGCGTTCGATTGGCCGAGAACTGATTGTGATAATGCTGCAAGATGGGGAATCGTCAAATGGCCGGGACTTGGCGCCACCCATGATGAGGATCGGCTCACCAGAGTCGGCCAGCCGATTGCTGGACCCGTGGAGCTTGTAGAATGGTTGAAAAAACGTGAGGACGGCTGCCTGATCATTTCCGTGACCAGCCCCAAGCAACGTCGCGGGGCCTGTCGTTGGCAGGGATTCCGCTCTTCGCGCTACGACGGACTTGTCACGCGCGCTGGTTGCGCCGGCCCATTGGCTGAAGTCTTGTTGGTTCTGATTGAAGCAGAACCAAGCTTCAAATTCTTGTTTGACGCGTTTTGTTCACGCGCTCGAAAACGCTATCGTGCGCCGTGCGCACTTGATTGCCGTAGCAGCTATTGTGGAGCGGCCCGCAGCACCGCGGGGCGCCGCAGCGGCAGGGGCGATGGCGCCGACAGCCCGGTTGTCTGCTGGGCCGCAATTGGACGTGCCGGCGTTCTTGCCTGCGCGTTCAGACCGGCCGGTCGCATCATCATGCGCAGCAGTTGATCCTGGCCTGCCCTGAGCTGCTCGATGCCATCCTGAAGCGTCGCGATATCCCGCGCCATCCTCTGCACCAACTGCGACTGGTCGATCGACGGGACAGCGCCATTCGGCCGGTCATTGTCCGATGAGGACCGATACAGGGATGCCGCCTGGAGGCCGGAATCCGAAGGCGAGCTCTGATCCGCCGAAGCGTCCTGCCTGTTGTTGTCCGATAGCAAATCGATTACGGGTTGCGGCGCCGTGCGGGCGACCATCGACCTGACCGTCTCGTTGCGAGGCCATTGCCAGACGAGCACGCCGCCAAGGATGCCGGCCACCAGCAGCAATCCAACGACACCGCGCAGCAGCCAGCTGCCGAGCGGGGTGCGAAGCGTTACGGGCTGCTGCGCGTCGGACGAATGCCTCGCCGTCAACTCTTCAAGCCGGTCTTCGATACTGGCGATGATTTCTTTCGCGATCCGTTGGTAGCCGAATAGAGACTCTCTGTACTTGGCCCCGATGCCGACCTCTGCCGGATCGACGTCTTGTTGTTGTTTCTGCGCTGACTGCATGGGCGCTCCTTGTCCGGTCCAATGCCGCGGATGGGGAACTCCTCGGTCTTTGATAGCTCTGCTTAGCGCCTTGTCGAAAGCAAGACCGATCGGTGACTTGGTCAAGGCCATTTTTTGCGCGTGCGTTCGACACTGCGTCTCGAATGTGGACACGGCCTAATTTCGATCGGATCGATTTTTTTCGGGGCTCGTCTATCCCCGTGCGCCAAGCCCGCAGCACGGCAATCGGGGCGCGCAACAAGTTCGCCGTAGAAGAGCGGAGGCGCAATGCACGCACAGGTGGTATGCCCATCGCCGCAAGCAAGCGCGGCGGATGAGCCAACGGGTCGCGCCGAACCGTTGGCTCATCTGGGCCGCGTTACCGCTTGTCAAAGACAAGAAGACCAACGCATGCTTCGCCTGTTCGAGTTTGATCCTCGTGAGGGACCTTGGGGGCACTCGAACAAAAGGCCCCCGCATGGGGGGCCTTTTCTTTAGACGGCGTCCTTGGCAGCTTTGACCGGCCTTGCCCGAACGATCTTGCGGGCCGGCTTTGCCTTGAACATCATCTCTTCGCCGGTAAACGGGTTGGTGCCTTTCCTCGCCTTGGTGGCTGGTTTCTTCACGACGACGAATTTCGCGAAGCCCGGCACTAGAAAAATCCCGTTCTTTTTCAGTTCCTTGTGACCGACGTCGGTCAACGTATCCATGACATGCTTGACGTCGCGCTTGGAAAGCTCGGTGATGGTGGCAAGCTTCTCAAGCAACTGCGACTTGGTCATCTGGGTAGCCATTGCGTCTCCTCTGATTCGGAACGATGCGATATTAGACCAATGGGCCGGGTTTTAGGGCGTTTCGCACAGGTTTGTTGGCCCTGACGGGCAATCCCGGCCCGGCCGGGTCAACCGGTCCCGCGGCAAGTCCGCCGCCGTTTCGAACTGCCGAGTCGGAATGCGCGCCGCCTCGCTCGCCTCGCCGTCGCGCGCGTGCTGATTTGTCGAGCGCGAGACCACGCGAAAGCCGGGTGAGCCCGTTCAATCCGACGCTCCCATGAAACTGGATTTCGAAAAAATCGACTCCGATGATCTGCAATCTAGGATGGTGGCGCCGGAGACATCACGATCGTGAAGGGGTCCGCCATCCTCGGATCTGCGGATCGAAAGTCGAATGAGATGCGAGCAGCACCAGCGCATCCGCTCACCGTCCTCGAAACATCGGCTGTCTTCGCTCATTGAACGCGAGCACGCCTTCGCGGCGGTCGTCGCTCGGGACCAGGCGATTGTAGGCCTCGATCTCGAACGTGAGGCCGTCCCACACCGACATCTGCAGGCCGCGATGAATGGCCTGCTTGGCTTGACGGACCGCGAGCGGGCCGTTGGCCGCAATGCGGCGCGCCGTTCCCAGCGCGGTCTCCAGAAGCTCTGCAGGCTCGACGACCCGATTCACTAACCCCCATGCTTCCGCCTCGCGCGCGGTGAACGGGAGGCCCGACAGGATCAACTCCTTGGCGCGGCGCTCGCCGACGGCCCGGGCCAAATTCTGGGTACCGCCCGCCCCCGGCATGATTCCAAGCGTGACCTCGGTCAACGCGAAGCGCGCAGTACTGGCGGCATAGACGAAATCCGACGCCGCGGCGATCTCGCAGCCGCCGCCATAGGCAGCTCCATTGACGGCCGCAACCAGCGGGATCGGGCATCCCATCATCGCCCGCACCATGCGCTCGAAGATCAGGTGCTGCGACCGCCAGCTTTCGTCGGTCATGCCGTTGCGCTCCTTGAGATCGCCACCGGCGCAGAACGCTTTCGCTCCGCTGCCCGTGATGATCACGGCGCGCAGGTCTTCCAGATCGATCGCGAGCCCTTCGAACAACTCCATGAGATCCAGTCCCATGCGCGTGTTCAAGGCGTTGGACACTTCTGGCCGATTGAGCGTGACCTGCAGGATGTGATGGTCGCGGCGGGACACCACGATCGTCTCAAAATCAGCGCGCATCCTTTTTCTCTCCTCTCGACGGGCGCCTCATCTTCCGCCGGTGTTCGCCGGGAGGCAACCGCCGAAGGGCGGGATTGGGCACAGATGGCGCGCGCCATCCAGCTACGCGCCATCCAGCTACTGGCTATTGGCGGCTGTAACGGCCGCCCGATCGCCGTTGACGGATCGTGCCGCCGAACAGAACCATCACCGTTGCCAGCGCCAGCCAGAAGACGATACACACCAACACCACCCCGCCCGGCGTGATCATCAGCACCGGCCTGGATTCGGCAGCGGGCGGCGGCGCGACCTGAGGGACATCGATCCAGCGCGCGACAACGGGGGACTGTTCGATATCGACCCAGCGATCTTTCCACGGCGCGCCGTCGGCGGCATCGTTGTTCCCATCCCGCTGAGCGTCCATTGACGACTCGAGCCAATGTGCAAGCCCGCCATCAGGCAACAACGCCGACATCGCGTCACGCCACTTGGACTGATCAGTTGCGGGCTGATCGGTGTTGGCCTGATCCACCTTTTGCTGAACTTCTTTTTGCTGAACTTCGCGGATCGGGCCCCCTCGCTGAACGCGATGGATCCGCTGGTGTTGCGCAGCCGCAGCCGTCCCGTCCCAGCAATGACCCGGTCCATGCCAGTAAATGTGAATATTGGGAAACTGCCGACGCGCTTCAGCCATGCTCATGCATGATTCCGAAGCGAGCGACGGCGAGGTGTAGACCAACAACGTTACAACCACAACTGCGACACGCATGGAGTCGCTCCCCATCCTAAATCATTGGAACCAAACGCTTCCCCAGCCCCTCCACGCGTCCAGAATGGACGAGATCGGGAGGCAAATTTGCGACCAAATTGGAAGGGTATTGAGGCACTCCACAACGACTTGTGCCACAATGGAACAACTCCCGCCCCCGGGCGGTCCCAAGGGATCGCGCTCACGCCGCTGGGTTACGCCGGATCACCGTTGTCCGACAGGATTTGGGCAGCGCTGCCGATCGCGCGCCGGAAGGCTTCATCGAAGGTGACACCGCGAAGCTGCCATCGGTGCGGCCGGCCCTGCCACTCCAGTTGCCACTCGGTGGCCCATCCCAGCTCCCGCTCGTTCCACACCAGCCGCCCAACCAGATTGACCTCCCCACCCGCTTCGGCCGCGAGAGAGGCCAATGTCGACGACGGCACCTTCGTGAGCTCGGCATCGCCGATGCCCGACTTCGCTAAGGCTGCAACGGCCGGCAACACGACGGTCATCCCACGCTTGGCGGCGGCGGCGAGCAGCGATTCACGCGGTCCCATCGACTGCGTGGCATCAGCCGTGACGATATACTTTCTCGGCCCCTGCTCCATCTCGACAAAGACGGCCAGGACCGGACGGTGCGAAAGCCACGGTTTGAGGCCAAGCGTCTTGAGAAGGTCGTCGATTTTTGCTGCATCGAAGTCGACAATCAGATCGTATGGCCGATCGCGCGTGCCCTGCTCGTCGCGCGTGGGCGTGCCGGACATCTGGTCGTGATAGCGATGCGCCTTAACGAAATCTGCCGCCCTTGATTTGTATGCGGCCAGTCGAGGATCGCCCGCGAGCCTCTGCACGCCGGAAACCTTGATCAGCACATCCTCCAGGCAAGAGGCGTAGCCGATGATGCGATTTGCCTCGCCCTGGCCTGTGACGATGGTCTGCGCTCGGTAAGGATCATCCGCCGCGGCCGCCATCGTGATGCCGCAACACATCAACGCAGCCATGATCAGGAGCCTGATCATGACGGCCGTCGCACCAGGACATCTCGGGTGCCGTCGGCGCCTTGTCATATGCCGAGCATCCACAAACATCTCCCGCTCTGCGCTCTCGACAAGAGCGCAGCAGGCGCAGAAGCCTAGCATATTCCGCCGCGTTTGTGATCCCGGCGTCGCGCGCGAATCCTGTCGCTGGCTGGGATTACTTCGCGGAAGCAGATTCGGATGGCTTGCCGAAAACCCTGCGGCAGCCTTCGCTGAGGTTGGCGCGCTGCCTGCGCATACAGGCCGTGATCCGTTCCACGTCGGGAATTTCCGATGAGCAGAGGCGGAAAACATCGCCGGTGCAAAGCCGCCGTTGATCGTCCTCCGTGAAGGCGCGGCTCGCCGCCGGCAACATCGTCAGGCAGACTCCCAGGCTCGCAATGAACATGAAACTTCGGACCGTGAATCGATCAACTCGCATCGTGCCCCCAACAATCGACCGACGTTGCGGTCATGCACCAGGCGGTTCGTCGCCTTGGAATCACTCATGATCGTATTGAGACGAGTGCGGGCTCAGCAAGATTCGCGACCGGCTGTGCACGGAATTCTCGATCGATGTTGTATTTCCGCTGCACGGTTCCGCGGCTGGAACTTCGCGGCGGCGTTTCACGTCAGCGACGATCTCGCCGAGCAAATCTTTGCCATGGCCTTCGCGCCTTCCTGCTCGGCAAGTGGCATTGGGAGTAGCGAACGCGATGAAACGCGCGCTACGGTTCGCCGATCGGCTCGCCATTGGCACAACCGGTGGGTGCCCGCCTCGTCCCGTACACGACATCGCGCGCGGAAGGTCTCGTCTCGGGGGCGAGAGCCACAAACCAAGCTTCATGGTTCAAACTTTGTTAATGTGCTCGTTGCTAATGTGCCTGTTCGATTTTTGCGCCAGTCGGATTCGCCAAGTACCTCGCTACCAAGTGCCTCGCTACCGGCCGCCCCACACTCTCCATCATCGCGCCTTGCTTTGGTCAAACCCGAGGTGCGTGTGGAACAGAAGGTCATCGGCCCGGCGTAAATCCGCTTGAAGTGCCCGCTAATGCGAGTGACATTGGGACTGACGACGGAGCGCCAATGGATCCCATGCAGAACCTCAAACAAGCCGATCCGCTAGCTGTCCTGATGGACGTGCTTGACGCGCCGAATGTCGTTCCCAGCGCGCGGACGGACCAAGCGATGCCCAATCCAGCACACGACGCCAATCCTCGTCCTTCGGACTCGCAGGTCCACGCAGCATCCGATGGTCCTGCTGCCTCGTCGGTCCCACCGGTCGATACGACGTTTCGTCCTGTCGTCGACAATGTCCGGCGTCCAGGCAACCGGGCGTCGTTCGGCAGGCGCGTGATGCGCGGCCTGATCGGCTTCCTGCTGGCAGTGTGCATCGGTGTCGCCAGCTTCGTTTGGCAGTCGCCCTACGGCGACGATGCCAGGGAGCGGGTCGCGAGCTGGATGCCGGAGTCCTTCCCGACGTTGCCGCAGTTTGTCTTGACGCTATTCGAGCCGCGCGAAAACCCGGGGGTTGCTGCGCAACCGGCCCCGTCGGCCGATCAGGCCGTCGCGGCGGCGACAGCACCTGCCCAACCAGCCGCTCCGCAACCCGCAGCTCCGGCTCAGACCGCGCCGGAAGCCGCCGCGCCGACCGCCGCCCTGTCGCCCGACTCGAGGCAGTTGCTGCAGTCGATGGCGCGCGATCTCGCGACCGTGGAGCAAGGCATCGAGCAGCTCAAGGCCAACCAGGAACAACTGGCCCGTGACAATGCGAAGCTCGTCGAGCAGCTCAAGCTGAACCAGGAACGGATGACCCGCGTCCTTGCCAAGGCGTCCGAAGCCAGGGCCGCCGAAGCCAGGGCTTTCGAGCAGAACCTGCGGCCAAAACTTCCAGCGCGACCGCCTCTGCCGACCACCAGGGATCTGCGCGAGCCGGTGTCAGCGCTCCCGCCACCGCAAGCGATCGCGCCGCCGCCCGGCACGGCCCAGCCGCAAGCCGCGGTACAGCCGCAGGCGGACCCGGAGCTGCCATCGGCGCCGCGGCCGCCGATGCCCGTTCACTAGGCCTGTCCCGTTCCGATTGAATCGGAACGGAGCCTTTGGTTTCTTGTTTTGAGATGTTTTCTTGGATAGCGAATACTTGGACAGCAAACCGGGCCACCCCGCTATCCAGTACCGTTCTTTCGCCGCAACGCACGGAAAATTCGCTCGACAGGGGGAGCAGAGAGGATCAGGTTGCGCATGGCTGCGGAGCGGCTTGCAACACAGCCGGCGAATGTTCCGCTTTGGAAGGAATAGCGGACAAGGATCGGCCGCCTTTCCGCGCCTCTATCGCGAAGCTGTGCGCCCGGCTTGCTGCGTTCCGGAACCAATCCGGCCACCCAAGGCTTATCGCGGATGTCTGCTTATCGCGCATGCTTCAAACACCGGGAGACTGCCATGAACATCGCAAAGATCATGTTGGCTGGCACGACAGCCCTCATCATCGTCAGCTCGGCAGCTTTGGCTCAGGAGGCCCTCAACGGAACGGTTACCGGGCTTAACCGGCTCAATGGCACCATCACGATTCAACAGACGCAAACCGGTACCGTCGGAGCGAATGCCGGTAGCTCCGGCCAGGAGTTCAAAGTACAAGACGGCCTTTCGTTGGACGAGCTGCATGCCGGCAACAGGGTCACCTTTTCCGTCACCGAAAAGGGTGGGGTCAAAACCATCACAAAAATTCAGAAGCAGTAAGATCTTGAGAACCCGGACTTCGCCGCCAACCTGTACTCGTCTCGCCGCATTGCTGCGTTTTGCTAAAGCATGATCCGGACCCGAAGGGCCGCGTTGGCGCAAAGTGCGCAGCGGTTTTCCGAAAAGATCATGCGCAATCAAGAAACCTGAAGCGCGATGGTGTTTCAACCTAATCTCATCGCGCTTTAGCCGACAAGGATCGAGGCGGCCGTCATGAAAAAGATACTCGCGTTTGCCGCGCTGGGACTGTCGTTGATGTCTTCGAACGCGCTTGCCGGCGAACATCGCGGAGGCGACGCCGCGCTCGGGGCGGTATCCGGCGCCGTCGTGTTTGGGCCGGTCGGCGCGCTCGCGGGTGCGCTTGTGGGCTTTACCGCTGGACCTGGGATCGCGCATTCCTGGGGTTTGCGAGGATCAGGTACCCCGCGCCATGCGCGGACATTCGCCAGGCAGGAAACCGGCACCGCTGCGGCCGCCAGCCAGCCCAGTCAGCGGGTTCAGGCCAGCGTGTCGCCGGCGGCACAGCCACAGCCGCCAGCGACACCTTCCACCACCCCCCCGGTGCAGACGCTGGAGTGAGCCCCGGCCACCTCCTAGCTACTGCACGACGTCAAGCTTGACCTTGGCAACTCCCCCTCCAACCATTCCCAGCATTCGAGCGGCGGAATACGAGACGTCGACGACCCGCCCCGGAACGTATGGACCGCGGTCGTTGACCCGGACTGTCACGGACTTGCCGGTCGAGACATTGGTCACGCGCAGCCTGGTGCCGAACGGCAGCGAAGGATGGGCGGCGGTCAATTGGTTCGTATCGAACTTTTCGCCGCTCGCGGTTCGCGTTCCCTCGGTGTAGAAGCTCGCAATTCCCTGCGAGGCAATCCGTGTACCGGCTGCATTGTTGTGCGGCGTGAACGGGGCTGGCGTGAACGCTGCGCGCCTGCTCGCCGAGAACGCTGGCGCTCGCTCGCGTTCCAGCGAGGCTTGCCGGCTGGGGGCAAAGAGAGATGATCTTTTGCTGACGACAGAGGACTGCGCGCAGGCCGCGAGTGAAGCGGCCGCGAGCACGACGGCAAACAGCCGAACGGCGCGCCGCGAAACAGCCGGCGCGACCAAAGGCGCGTCAGAATGACGTCGTTCCCTATCGACGCCAGAGACTCCGGCACAGGCAACGGAAGACATTTCGTATCCCCAATCTGCGCCCCCAACCCAAATCGACATCAAAATCGGCGGTCAGGGCGGGCCCCAATCAGGGCGAAATCGCGGCCATGCATGGCACCAGCCGCGCGATTTCATCCAAGTGTGGTGATTGCGCCACACCCTCGGGCGCCCCGAAAATCGAGCCAGCAGGCGGGATGGGTGGAGGAAACGAAGCGAACGCCGTTGTTTGCGAAGGTGACGGTTTCGCGAACGGCTCAACCCTTGCGGCGTGCTACGTCTGCGGCCCCGAAAGCGAGATTTCGCGTTCGGCGCGGAAGACGTTGCCGTAGAGGCTCGCGATCCACCGGCGTCCGCTCGACGTCATGTTGAGATAGCGTATTTCAGTCTGAATATGCGGCGCCACGCTGTTCCAATAAAATTGCGGGTAGCGATTGACGATATCGGCGGGTGAATCATAGCCAAGCTGGCGATTGATGCCGACCTCTTCAAACTCATGGTACAGCGCGTTGGCTTTCCTGAGGTAGTTGGGATCGCCGAGTTGCCCGATGAAATCCGCCGCGCGAACGATCGACGCCTCCTCGTCGTACTCCTGACCGTCGCTGGGCGGAAATCGGGTGCCTTCGATCGCATCGGCAATGCGCTGCTTGTTAAGCTCCGCGATGCCTTCGATCCGCTGCATCACGTAGAGCTTCGAGCGGTCGACGTGATGCGGCATCAGGCCGGCGTCGGATGAGCCGCGCGGCAACGTCACCTTGCCGCCCGCCCCGTCGATCACAAAGCCGTCCTCGTCATCGTCCCTGAACAGGCCACGCACATAGCCGATGTCGTGCGCAAGGCAGGCAATGATGACATGCGCGTAGTCGTCCGCGGTCGTGTGGGTGTGCAACGCACGACCACGGAGGATATCGACTCCCGCAAGCGTGACCAGCATCGTGTGCTCGATGTTGTGGTAGAGCGCGTCGCTATTTCCAATGCACTCGAGCGCGCCGCGAGCGGCCAGGGGCACTATCTCGACGAGCTGCGGCTGTGAAGAGCCGAACCGGTGGCGCATAAAGGAACCGAGAAACTCCTCCAACGCGTCCGTCGCCAGCTCCGGTAAAGTCATCATAGATGCCGCCCCGCTCGGATACCGTGTCGCACCAACTCCTGACTTCTTACGCATGGCCAATGGAGGCCCAGCATAGCGCGACTTGGGTCCTCTGGCCAAATGCAGAATCTCCCGCGCTGGAAGAAAGCGGCTTATACGGCAGTTCCGCGTCTGCTTCTCACGGGGAATAGCGGCCGCTTGTCTGTTATGGGTTCGTTGTTCGCACCGCGGCAATTCCATCAAGCACGAACTGCACCGAATAAGCCGCGAGCAGGATTCCGGGCAGCCGCGATAGAACTGCGTTGCCGGTCCAGCCCAGAGTCCTGACCATCAGCGCGGAGAGCCTGAAGCAAGCCATGCAGATGAACAGCGTCACAAAGGTTGAAATCGCAAAATCGACCACGGCTTGCGCCTTCGGCGGGACAGGAACGTCCGAACAAGATACAGGATTGCGTGCACCTGCGGCGATCGTCCGCCAGCCAGAGGTTGATCGATGCCAGCCACCGGATCATTTCATGAAGGAAGCTCTGTTGCGGCAAAGGGCGGCTGCGGCATGCAAGTAGCATCGGGATTGATGTCGCGGCAGAAATACCTGAGTAGCCTACTCGCGCTTGCCGCCCTTGTCGTGCTGATCGGCGGTCCGGCGCAAGCGCAGAATCTCGATCAGGGCAAACCGGCCGCCCGAATGTTTGCCGATAATTGTGCGACGTGTCATCACAGCGCACGCGGTCTCACCAAGGGCCGCTTCCGCCTCACGCTATTTCTGTTCCTGCAACAGCACTACGCGACCAATTCGAGCTCGGCCTGGGAGCTCACCTCTTATCTGGAGTCCGTCGATGGTACCAAGCGCGGCCGATCGCGAGCCGCCACGGCGAACTCGTCGCCTCCTGCAGACCGCTCATCCCGGTCCGTGATCCGTCCGCCCGCGCCGGTGCCGGGGCATTAGCCCGGGCGGCCTCCGCGTCTTGACGGATGCTGCACCGAATCGGGGGGCGGTCAAACCGCCCGTACCGAATTGAGCCGCAATCTCAGCCAAGTTTTCGACTAGCTTTCGCGCACATTAAGTGCGGCTGATTCGTTGGATGATTCGCAATCCGCGAGGATTTGTTATGGCATTTTTTAAGCGTGAGCTCGGTCCCGTCGAGCGCTTCGAGCATGCGCTGAAGGACAAGCAGACGGCGCGGCGGAAGCTCGCCGACCGGTTGGGCCTCACCGAGACGGTCGTTGCAGAAAAGCGCGCCGCGGCCGAACGGCTGGCGGTGGCCGGCGCCACCGATGCCAAGCTTGGTCGAGCCGAGGCCACGTTGCGCACCGTTGAGGAACGGGCCAAGACACTGCGCGCCGAGCTGGCGGAATTCGATGAGCAGATCGTCGCCACCGAACGTGCCCTGGCTGACGCCAGAATGCAGCGCGACCGCGACCTGACCGCGAACCAGATCGAGGCGATGGCTGCCGCGATCGAGGAGGCGGCCCCGGGATTTGGCGCCGGTGCCGCTGCCCTGGTGGACGCCGTCGCAACCAGCGGCGCGTCGGTGCCGGAGGCGATCCGGTTCGCTGCCAGCGTGGATGCCGTGCGTCGCGAGGTTCTCGCTGCCGCGGACTTGATTTGCTGGGAGCTGCGTTCTTCCGCGGTGCGCACCCGCGCGGGCAATGCGAACATCGCGCTGCTGGCACCGCCAGAGCCGCAGCGACCGCTCCTTCCGGAGATCGAGCGGCAATTGATCTACACTCTCAATCCGCTCTCGTGGCGGGAGGGCAGCGAGGTGCGCACGGCTCCGGCTTTCGTGCTGGTCGAGCTGCCGAAGGCGCTGCTGCCGATTGCGCTGCGACATCAGCATGTGGATCATATCAATGCCCGGCGCGTACAGACCCTGATCCACGTTCATGGCAGCGACGGGATCAATAGCGGTCCCGATCCGGACGATCCGCACCTCGTCGATCTCGATGCGCTCGCTACCGAAGAGGAGAGCGTGAAGGCCGACGTTGCGTGAGCGCGCGGGACGGATTGGCCGAGGTTGATCCACCGAAACGCTGCGGCCGACACCCTTTTACGCCTCGGGCCCAAATGCTATATCTTGCGGCATGACCACCGCCGAAGACATCGAGAAGGCCGTAGAACAGCTCGCTCCTCAGGAGTTGGCGCGGTTTCGTGCATGGTTCGAGGCATTCGACGC
>Ga0070717_10001597_pt1 | contig 15672 bp, 11 predicted proteins | sample LARL113metaG_FD_71366 | JGI IMG/M metagenome (GOLD analysis project Ga0070717, IMG submission 71366) | Corn, switchgrass and miscanthus rhizosphere microbial communities from Kellogg Biological Station, Michigan, USA - LAR L11-3 metaG | ecosystem: Host-associated > Plants > Roots > Rhizosphere ... | reverse complement strand
CGCGAACGCTGGCCCCAGATCGCCAGCCTGCAGATCCGCCACCGCGGGGTCTTCAGCTACATCGACGCGACGCTGACCGACGCCACCACGCTCAACCTGTGCCGCCTGCGCTATGCCGGCTCCGCCCACGACTGGCAGTTCGCCATCTACCGCGCCAGCCACGACGACTACGACGAATCGGTCTTCTTCACCGGCCTGCCCATCGGCACCTGCCAAGACGCCCTCAACACCGCCTGCCGCCTTTACCTCAATGACCCCACCGCCTGGACCCGACACCCGACGAACTTACGGGCGAGACCACTAAGCGCCGCCTTGGCTGGGTTCGCTGGCCTCGCTGGCCTCGCTGGCGTCGATCGAACGGGCTAGGAGCTGGGCGACGTCGACGACTTCGAGGGTGTCTTTGGCCTCGCCGCTGGCTTTTTTCGCGGCGACGGCATCGCCGAGCATGACCATGCAGTAGGGGCAGGATGTGGAGATGGTATCCGGATCCAGGGCCAGGGCCTCCTCGATCCGTTCGGTGTTGATCCGCTTGCCGATCCGCTCTTCCATCCACATCCGGGCCCCGCCAGCGCCGCAGCAGAACCCCCGCTCCTTGCACCGGTGCATCTCGGTGGCCTGCACGCCAGGGACAGCTTCCAGGATCTCCCGCGGCGGGGTGAACACCTTGTTGTGCCGGCCAAGGAAGCACGGATCGTGATAGGTCAGCTTCTCGTCAATGGCGTTGACCGGCGTGAGGCGGCCGTCCTCGACTAGGCGGGCCAGCAGCTGGGTGTGATGGATCACCTCGTAGTTCCCGCCCAGCTGGGGGTACTCGCGGGAGATAGTGTTGAAGCAGTGCGGACAGCTGGCCACTACCTTCCGCACACCAGCCTCGTTGAAGGTCTCAATGTTCTGCTGGGCCAACATGGAGAACACGAACTCGTTGCCGATCCGGCGGGCCGGGTCACCGGTACAGGTCTCGGCCGGGCCGAGCACCACGAACTTCACCCCCGCGGTGTGCAGCAACGTCGCGATCGCCTTGGTCGTCTTGCGCGCTCGGTCTTCCAGCGCGCCCGCGCAGCCGACCCAGAACAGGTACTCAATGTCGGCCGGGATCTCGGCATTCACCACCGGCACCTCGAAGTCGAGTTCGGTGATCCAGTCGGCGCGGCGGGCCTGACCCAGGCCCCACGGATCACCCTTGTTCTCCAGGTTGCGCAGCATGCCCGCGGCCTCAACAGGAAACGCTGACTCGATCAGCACCTGGTGGCGGCGCATCCCGTCGATGTGGTCGATGTGCTCGATATCCACCGGGCACTCTTGTACGCAGGCCCCGCAGTTCGTACACGACCACAGCACGTCCGGGTCGATCACACCGTTCGCTTCCTTAGCGCCGACCAGCGGCCGGTCCGCCTCGGTCTTGACCGCGTCCGGCAGCTCGTCCCGTTCCTCATCCGACCCGGCCAGCAGGTACGGAGCTTTGGCGAAGGCGTGGTCGCGCAGGTCGAGGATGACCTGCTTGGGCGACAGCGGCTTGCCGGTGGCCCAGGCCGGGCACTGGGACTGGCACCGCCCGCACTCAGTGCAGGTGGCCATGTCCAGCAGGCCCTTCCAGGTAAAGTCCTCGATCTTGCCCAGCCCGAAGACGTCGACCTCGGGGTCGGCCTCCTCGAAGTCCAGCACCTTCCCGTTGCTGCGCATCGGCTCCAAGGGGCCCAGGGCGTTCGGGCGCCGGGAGAACAGCACGTTCAGCGGGGCCAGCGCGATGTGCAGGTGCTTGGAATAGACCACGATGACCGCGAACCCCATGATCACGCCGATCTGGGCCAGCAGGAACACGACCTCGAGCACGCTGTTCACGCCATAACCCAGCGGAGCCAGCCAGTGGCCGACGATCTGGCTGGCGAACGCGCCATGCTCATACGGGAATACACCGGTGTTGATCTGCGCACCGCGGTACAGCAGCAGGGTGGCGATGACCAGGAAGATCATGCCCAAGACCAGCCACGCGGCCCGGGTGTGCGAGCCGAAGAACCGGGAGCGGCGGCCTTCCCTGTGCGGGTCGTTCCGCAGCCGGATCACGGTGAACGTGGCGATGCCGGCTAGCACCCCGACGGCGAACAGATCCTCAATGAACCCGACGAACGCCCAGTGGCCGATACCCGGGATCGCGAACGTCCGGTCGAAGATGTCCCCGTAGGCCTCGATGATCGTCAGCAGCAGCACGATGAAGCCCCAGAACGTGGCGGCGTGTGCTGCCCCAGGGACCGACCACCTGAGGAGCTTGCGCTGGCCGATGACCTCGGTGGCCTGTGTTTCTACGTCCCGGCCGGGGTGCGCGCGCACCGCGGCCACACGTTCCGGCGCGGGCTGACCGCTGAACGCCAGCCGCTTCAGCCACCACAGTCGGCGGCCGGCTACCGCGAACGCCGCCGCGGTCAGGAACAGCCCGACAATCATCCGCAGGACCACGCCATCCTCCTCAGCTTGGCCCGGGCAGGAATCCGGCCCGCTCATAGAGGTCGTTAACGAGCCGCTTGTTCGCCGCCACCGCCTCGGGCTTCAGGCCGGCGATCCGGCCCGCGATCCTGGCCACCTCGGCATCCAGACCGTCGTCGTCGACGACCCGGTTGACCAGACCGATCGCCACCGCGAGCTCGGCGTTGAACATCTCGCCGAGGAGCAGGACTTCCTTCGCCCGCTTGAGCCCGAGCACGAATGGCGTAACCGGCAGGGGCGGGCCCCAGCCGTGATTGATCTCCACCTCGCCGAACGTGGTGCTCCTGGCCGCCACAGTGATATCGCAGACGGCGGCCACCTCGCACGCCTGCCCGAGGCAATAGCCGTGTACGGCGGCGATGACCGGCTTGGCCAGATTCCAGATGGCCTGGCCCAGGACCACGGGGTGCCCGACGTCCTCGCCCGCGGCCACGGCCTTGAGATCGCCGCCCGCGCTGAACGCGCGTCCGTTACCGCGGATGACGACCGCGCGGACGGCGTCGTCACGGGCCGCTCGCTCCAGCCCCTCAAGGATGCCGTGGTGCACGGCCCCGTTGATGGCGTTGAGAACCTTGGGCCGGTTCAGCGTGATCTCGGCCCAGCCCCCTGCGGGGCGGTAAAACACCGCGCCGCCCTGCAGGGGCATCGCTGCGGCGCCGGTATCGGCGTGAGGCTCGGTCTGCATCTACCTCACCCGGGAATGCCGCTCGTGGTCCACCGGAACGGGACGCCGTGCGTAGTGTCGGGACGGGTGAGCAGGGTGGACCCGTCCCTGGCGAGCGGCTCGATTCCCTTGCTCTTCAGGTACGCCTCCGCCTGATCCAGGTCCTTGACCCGGAACGCGGCGGCGTGGTGGATCTGGCCGTTGGCCGCCAGGTCGTCGGCGGCCAGCGTGCCATCGGCCACCGGAGTGGCCAGCTCCACAATCGCGTCGCCCATCTGGACGTATGAGTTGTCGCTGCCGGTCAGGCTCGAGGAGCTCTCACCGAGGAGCGTGCCGCCCAGAATGTCCGTGTAGACCTGCGTGGCCCGGGCCCGGTCGCGGGTGAGCACGGTGGTGTAGGCCAGGCCGATCAGGCCGAGCGGGTGGTTGTCCGCCCACCAGTTCGGGTCCCAGTCCGGCTTGAGCCGGGGATCCATGTCCTCCATCAGGGTGCCGGTCGGGTTCATGAACTCCAGTTGCGCGATGGTGTCCTTGGGGTGAGTCATGATCGCCGCCTGCGGTGACGGGCGCTCCGTAGTCCGTACGCCGCCCTCCACGTACACGCGGACGCCATTGTCGGTGCAGCGCTGCCAGATCTCGCCCGCGTCGTCGGTGTACCAGGCGATGGAATGCCAGTGATTCCCGAACCGCTGGTAGAACCGGCCGAGCGGCATGGCGTCCCAGCCCTCCACCCGGAACGCGGGGGACAGCGGCTCGATGACGCAGTCGCCCAGGACGACCAGCGAGGCATCCCGCTTCTCGCCGGGCATGTAGTGGTGGTCAAGGAAACCGCGCCGGACGCTGAAGACGTCGTCGTACCAGGCCTCGAGCGCGGGCAGGTCGCCGGTCATGTGGATGATGTGGAAGAGCTTGCCGATCGCCATTGCGGACTCTTTCCTTCCCTCACGTGATGACTGCAGCCGGCGGGCAGGCCGCCCCGTTCGGTCGCAGGCTAGCTGGAATCAACCCCAGAGATATGATTTACCATATCTAAAAGCTTGGAACAATCCAGGCCGGTCCTTGGGCTCCTGCCGGTCCAGGCGCCCCGCTGGCCGGCTCGAGTCCGCTGCTGACCGCCCAAGTCCACCTGGTCCGCCGTCTACCTCGCGCGGATCGGAGCCTTTGGTCTATAGTTAGACAACTACCGAATAATTAGCTCCCGCAACGGAGGGTTGCATGGCAATCCCGGACACCAGCTCAGGAACGCTCTACGTCGACGGCAAGTGGCGGCATGCGGCGTCCGGGCTCACGTTCCCCGTGACTAACCCCGCCACCTCCGAGGTCCTGGCGCAGGTCAGCGCAGCAGAGACCCAGGACGTGCGCGAGGCCGTGGCCGCTGCGGAGGCCGCGTTCCCATCGTGGGCAGGGAAGACCGCCTACGAGCGGGCCAGCTACATGTATGAGGCGCACCAGCTGATGCGGGAGCGCGCCGACGACCTGGCCAAGCTGATGACGACCGAGCAGGGCAAGCCGCTGCGGACGGCCCGGATCGAAGTGCAGTACGCGGCCGACTTCCTGATCTGGTTCGCCGAGGAAGCCAAGCGCGTCTACGGGCAGACGATCCCCTCGGCCAGGGCCGACCAGCGCTTCATGGTGCTGCGCCAGCCCGTGGGGGTGGTGGGGGCGGTGACGCCGTGGAATTACCCGATCTCCATGCTGACCAGGAAGATCGGGCCCGCGCTCGCGGCTGGCTGCACTGTTGTGCTCAAGCCAGCGCAGCAGACCCCGCTGTGCGCGGTGGAGGTGTTCAGGATCCTGCACGAGGCCGGGATCCCGGCCGGCGTCGTGAACCTGGTCACCGCCGAACGGGCCAGCATCGTGGGCGATGAGTTCCTGACTAACCCGGCCGTTCGCAAGCTGACGTTCACCGGGTCGACGGAAGTCGGCAAGCGGCTGGCGGCCGGCGCGGCCAGCCAGATCAAGCGCGTCTCCCTGGAACTCGGCGGGCACGCCCCGTTCATCGTGTTCCCCGACGCTGACCCGGCTCACGCCGCACGCGGCGCCGCGCTGGTCAAGTTCCTCAACACCGGGCAGGCCTGCATCTGCCCCAACCGCATCTTCGTGCACCGCTCGGTGGCCGACCGCTTCCTTGAAGCGCTCCGCGACCGCGTCAGCCGGCTGCAGGCCGGCAATGGCCTGAATGACGGGGTCGCTATCGGCCCGCTCATCGACGAGGGCGCGCTGGCCAAGATGGACGAGCATGTAGCCGACGCGGTCGGCAAGGGGGCGGGCCTGGTGCTCGGCGGCGAGCGCCTGACCGGTGAGCAGTACGATGCCGGGACCTTCTTCGCGCCGACCGTGCTCACCGATGTCACCCCGGAGATGCTGATCTACCGGGAGGAGACCTTCGGGCCGATCGCCGCCGTCATCCCGTTCGATGACGAAGAAGAGGTCATCCGGATGGCCAACGACACCGACTACGGACTGGCCGCCTACCTTTATACCAAGGACCTGTCCCGCGCCATCCGGGTCAGCGAGGCGCTCCGCTTCGCCATCGTCGGGATCAATGACATCAACCCGACCTCCGCGGCGGCACCGTTCGGCGGCATGAAGGAAAGCGGCCTCGGCCGTGAAGGCGGCCAGGAGGGCATCGTCGAGTACCTGGAGACCAAGCTCATCGGCATCAGCGTCGCCGGAGCCTAGCGGAGCGGTACCAGGGTTGCGCTACGCCGCGGTCTGCTCCCGCTTGCGGCTCACCAGCGTCTTCGATCCGGGATAGCTCGGCCGGGGTAGCCCGAGGACATGCTGGGCGATGATCCCGTGGAAGACCTCCACGGTCCCACCGTAGGTGGCGGTGCCCTGGGCGAAACGGTGTGCGGCCTCGATCGCGCCGGTGAGGCCAGCGGCCGGGGTGCCCTCCGACAGGAGCGAGGAAGTCCCGACCAGGTCCATCAGGTCGGCGGCACCGCGCACTAGCGCCTCCGAGCCCTTCACCCGGCCCATCGGCCCCGGCGTCACCAGGCCGGCCTCCATGTGCAAGGCCACCATGCCTAGCCGGTACCGCACCATCCGGTCATCGATCGGCCGGCTGCCGTCAGCGCGGGTGGTCGTACACGCCCAGGCCAGCGCGCTGTCGATGGCCCGGCCGAGGGTCTGCAGGAAGGAGGTGCCGATGGACAGGTCCGCCAGCTTGGCGGAACCGTCCGTTCCCACGCCGTGCTCCTCGTCAAGCGGCCCGTGCAGGACCGACCAGCCGTCGTTCACGCCGCCGAGCCGGTACCGGTCGCTGATCCGCACGTCGCTGTAGTAGACGATGTTGGTCCGCTCGCCGCCGTAGGTCTTGATGGCCTGGATCTCGATCCCCTGGCTGGCCAGCGGGACCAGGAACATCGTGAGTCCCCGGTGCTTGGGCAGGTCCGGGTCGGTCCGGGTGATGAGGAAGGTGTACTGGCAGTTCTGCGCGCCGGTGGTGAAGATCTTCGACCCGTTGATCACCCACTCGTCCCCGTCGCGGATGGCGCGGGTCTTGGCGGCGGCGATGTCCGACCCGCCGTCCGGCTCGGTGTAGCCCAGGCAGAACCGCACTGTCCCGGCGGCGACCCCTGGCAGCAGTTCGGCCACCAGGTCGGGCCGGCCGAACTTCTCGACCGCCGCGAGCACCAGCCGGGTCGTGCCGTGGGTGATAGAGGGCACTCCGGCGCGGCGCATCTCCAGTTCGAGAATGCGCGCCCGGACCGGGTCCAGTCCGGCTCCGCCGCGCTCGCCAGGCCATGTTGGCGTGATCCATCCCCTGGCGCCCAGCGCCAGGTGCACTCGCTCGTTGAAGCCGCTGCCCGTGCGCCGTTCCTTCTCGAGCACCTCCTCAGTGATGTGCTCGGCCATGAACGCCCGCACGTCGTCGAGGAACTCCTGCTCCGAAGCGTCCAGCGGAACCCTGCTGAAGTCCATCATGGTCTCCCTCGGTCAGTCTCTGGCGGCGGCGAGCGCGTCCGCGACGGCGATCGCGTCCTCGGCCGGGTCGCCCGCCAGCAGGCTCCAGCCCTTGGCCCTGAGGAAGTACAGGCTGGCGTCGGCCTCGATCGTGAAGCCAAGGCCGCCCTGCATGTGCGCTGACGCTGTCGCGCCTGACGTGGCCACCTGGGCGGCGTAGGCAAACGCGGCGGGCACGAGCCGCCGAGCTTCCGCGGGCTCGTTCTCCAGCATCCAGCCCGCCCGCCAGATCAGGTTCCGTGCGCCGGAGATCCCGATGGCCACGTCGGCCAGCGGGAAGGCGACGCCCTGCAGCGTTCCGATGGGGACACCCATGGTCTCGCGGGTCTTGGCGAATTCGACCGCGATGCCCAGGGCGCGTTCGGTGAGTCCGACCAGCGCAGCCGCGGTCAGCAGCTTCCACTCCGCCCGGGCCATCTGGTACCGGGCCGCAGCCTCCGGCCCTGAAGCCAGCACGACAGGGCGCTGGCCGTCGGCCACGTCCCACCACGCCAGCGGCGTGCTGCCCTGGTTAGGCGCGAGCGTGGGCGGCTCGTCGGCGTGCACCACGATCAGCATGTCTCCGTCCAGCGCGACCACGCTCCGGGCAACGGCGCCACCGGGAACCATCTGGCGGCGCAAAGTGCCGGCCGGCTCCATGGCGAGGGCCATGATCCGCCGCCCGGCCGCCGCGTCCGCCGCCAATTCGGCCGGGGCGCCGGACGAGCCGGTTAGCGCCCGCGACGCTGCGACGTGCTCGGCGAACGGCACCGGAGCCAGGGCAGCCCCCGCTTCCTCCGCGACGAGCAGCAGGTCGACCAGGGTCGCGCCGTCGCCCCCGGCCGATTCCGCCATCCCCATCGAGGCCGCGCCCATATCGGCCACCTGCCGCCACAGCTTCTCGTCGTAGCCGAGCGGTTCGGCGGCGCGCACGCGCTCCGTCGGGCACTCGTTCGCGAAGAACTCATGGAAGGCGTCGCGTACGGCTTCCTGGTCGCTGCTCAGGGAGTAGTCGGCGTAGCGCAGCTCGAACCGGTCCATAAAGCCGCCAAAGATATTCGATGGTTAACAAAGTATCTATATCACGTCGCAGGCTGCTCAGGCCACGCCAGCGGCCTTTCGCCAGGTTGTAAGCTAGCAGCTCGACCGCCGCGACCCGCATCTAGCGCAAGCTTGCCCATCGCGGCTAGATTGTTAGATACTTAAGCAAGTATTTCAAGTTTCCGTAGACCCGGAGGGCGGAACATGGACGTGCCCCAGCGCCCGGCATCTCCTGACACTGACAGTCGAGCCGACGAAATGTCCAGCCAAGCCGGCGTGGAGCGGCTGTTCTCGCCGGAGTCGGTCGCCGTGGTGGGAGCGTCGGAGGCCGGACTGGGCAGCATGGTCTTCCAGAACCTGCACCGCGACTTCCCCGGCCGGCTTTACCCTGTCAACCCGCGCCGGTCAGAAGTGCACGGCGTCAAGGCCTATCCCACCGTCGATGACCTGCCAGAAGCCGTGGACATGGCAGTGATCCTCACCCCCGCGGTCACCGTGCCCGACATCATCGAGCACTCCGCGGCGCGCGGCATCGGGGGAGCGGTCGTGCTGGCCGCGGGCTTCGCCGAGGCCGGCCCCGAAGGCAAGAGTGCGCAGCAGCGGATGACCGACGTCGCGCGCGCCCACGCCTTCCCCGTCGTCGGCCCGAACTGCAACGGCTTCTACAACGGCCAGCGGAAGGTCGCCGCGACCTTCGCCATCCCGGTGGACATGGACCGGCCGAAGCTCGGGCCTGTCGCGGTGGTCTCGCAGAGCGGCGGCTTCGGTTCCTACATCCTGCTGAAGGCGATCACCGCTGGCCTGCACGTGAGCTGGTACCTGTCCACCGGCAACGAGTCCGACATGAACGTGGCCAGGAGCCTGCGCTACATGATCGAGCAGCCCGAGGTCGGCGTGGTGCTGACCTTTTTCGAGGCGGTGCGCTCGCCCGAGGTGTTCGTCGAGGTCGCGGCCCGGGCGGCGGAACTGGGCAAGCCCATGCTGGCGGTCAAGGCCGGCTACACCGCCGAAGGCTCGCGGGCCGCGCTGAGCCACACGGCCTCGATCGCCGGCTCCGGCGCGGTCTACGACGCGATCTGCAAGCAGTACGGCCTGATCCAGGCCTCGAGCGTGGAGCAGATGATCGACTTCGGCCTGGCCTTGCAGACCGGCCGCAGGATGGCCGGCCGTCGGCTCGGCGTCCTGACCCAGTCCGGCGGCTCCGGTGCTCTCATGGCCGATGTGGCAGAGACGGTCGGCCTCACCGTCCCTGTGCTGCCCGACGCGGATCGCGAGCACCTGCAAAGCCTGCTGCCCAGCTTCGGCAGCGCGGCCAACCCGGTGGACACCACCGGCAACTTCAACATGGAGAACTTCGACGCGGTCTACGGCGGCCTGGCCGCCTCAGACGGCGTCGACGCCGTGCTGCCGCTCATCTGGTACGTGGGAGAGCGGGAGACCGAGGCGACCAAGAAGGTCTGGGCCGCTACCGACAAGCCGCTCGTGGTGGCGACCACCCTGTCCGCGCCGGACATCGCCGCGATGGGCATCCCGGTCTACACCGACCCGGCCCGCGCCGTCCGCGCAGTCGGCGCCGTGGCCGCGTTCAGCGAGTCCATGCGCCGGCGCGAGCAGGTCGAGCCACCGCAACAGGACACAGATCGTATAACGAAGGTCCGCGCGCTCCTCGAACGCGAGGCTGGCCAGTCGTTCGTCCTTGAGTCGGTGGCCAAGCAGGTGCTGGCTGAGTACGGCATCCCGGTCAGCCGCGAGATCATCGCCGACTCCGCCGAAGCGGCGGTAGCCGCGGCCCGCGAGCTTGGCGGGAAGGTCGCGCTCAAGGTGCTGTCCTACGGCCTGCCGCACAAGTCTGACTCGGGCGCCCTGCGCCTCGGCCTGCAAGGCGACGAAGACGTGCGGGACGGGTACGAGGAAATGCTGGCCAGCATCCGCGCCGCCAACCCCGACATCAAGGTCGAGGGCGTCCTGGTCCAGGAGATGGTCCCCGCCGCGGTCGAGATCTCCTGCGGGCTACAGCGGGATCCTGTGTTCGGGCCCATGATCGCCGTGGGCATCGGCGGCGTGCTGATCGAAATCGTCGGCGGGACGGTCCTGCTGCGGCCCCCGTTCACTCAGCGGATGGCCGAGCACGCCGTCGCCCGCATCGCCGAAGGACGACTGCGCACCGCCAGCCGCGGCCTCTCGCAGCAGCAGGCCACCACGATTGCCAAAGCGATGACCGGCCTCGGCACCCTTGCACTGGAACTTCCGGAAGTCGACTCAGTGGACATCAACCCGATCCGGGTCGACGGCGACGTGGCCAAGGCCGTCGACGCCCTGATCGTCGTCAGCGCGTAAGGGGAGAAAAGACGTGCCATTTCCCAAGCGGCAAGCCGCGATCGTCGGCGTCTACACCACGAAGCAAGGCAAGCTGCCAGAACGCACCTCGTTTTCGCTGCAGCTCGAAGCGATCAAAGGCGCCCTGGACGACGCTGGGCTGACCACCGCCGATATCGACGGCCTGCTGCCGATGAGCGGCGCGGCGCACGTCCCAGGCACCACGGCGCACCAGTTCTGGGCCGAGCAGCTCGGCGAGCGCCCGCTCAGCCTGGTCGAGATCGGCGGCGCGTCTGGTCAGCTCGCCAAGGCCGCGGCATCGATCGCGGCCGGCCTGACCGACGTCGCCGTGCTGTTCTTCGGCCGCGCGGGTGCCCGTACCGGGCCTGGCGGCACAAAAGCAGCAGACAAAGCGCCGCGGATCCCAGACGACTGGAGTTTCGCCACCGCGGGCGGCTACATGACCGCGTGGTACGCCATGTGGGCCCAGCGCTACATGCACGAGTTCAACGTCACCAACGCCGACCTGGCCGAAGTCGCGGTCTTCACCCGCTACCACGCCACCCTCAACCCCGACTCCGTCATGGGCAGCCGTGGCGAGATCACCGTTGACGACGTGCTGGCCTCGCGGTACGTGTGCGAGCCACTGCACCTGCTCGACTGCTCCATCGACAACGACGGCGGCTACGCCGTCGTGATCGCCAGTGCCGACCGGGCCAGGGACTGCCGCAAGAAGCCGGTCTGGATCCTGGGCGGCGCCGAGGCCTACTACACCGACTTCTACGCCACCATCAACGACCCGTGGTTCCCCAATCAGGGCAAGGCTGTGCGCAAGGCGACCGATCGGGCCTTCGGCCTTGCGGGCATCTCCCGCGACGACATCGACGTGGCGGGCCTGTACGACTGCTTCACCGTGACCACCATCCGCGACCTGGAAGAGATGGGCTTCTGCAAGCTGGGCGAGGGGGCCGACTACGTGAAGGAGGGGCACCTGCGGCTGGGCGGGTCGATGCCGGCCAACACCGACGGTGGGCTCCTGTCCAACAGCCACTGCGGCGACCCGTCCGGCATGCACACCATCGAGGTCGTCCGCCAGTTGCGCGGTGAGTGCGGGCAGCGGCAGGTCCCGGACGCGAAGCTCGGCGTCTCGCTCCAGCAGGGCTGGGCCGTGCACGGCCTGGCCAGCACCCTCGTCATGGCCGTCGATTAGGAGGAACGCAGATGACCATCCTCGACCAGGCACCCGCCCCGTACCTCAAGCCGCTGCCAGAAGTCCGGCCGGAGAACAAGCCTTTCTTCGACGCACTGCGCGCCCACCAGCTCGTGATACCCCGGTGCGACAACTGCGGAGACTACAACTGGGTGCCCTACCCGGCCTGCCGCAGCTGCCTGTCAGAAAACCAGACCTGGACCCCGGTCTCCGGCGAGGCGACCGTGTACACCTACACGGTCTGCCACCGCGGCCCGGGAGCGTTCAACGCCGACGTGCCCTACGTGATCGCCCTTGGCGAGCTCGTCGAGCAGCCGCGCCCGTGCCTGATCCTGGGCAACCTGGTCGGCGCCGCCCCCGGGAACGTCCGCGTCGGCATGCCCGTCCAGATCGCCTACCAGGACATCCCCGGCGAGGACATCACCATGTGGCGCTGGGTGGCCCGCTAGCCCCGCTCCTCGTCATCAGTCCACGGCCATGATCAAGGTGCCGGCGTAGCCGTGCACCGAGGCGCCCTGGGCCAGCGAGAGGCCGATCTTGGCCGCGGGGACCTGGCGGGCGCCGCATTCGCCCCGCAGCTGGCGCGCGACCTCGACGGTGAACAGCCCGTGCGGGATGCCGCAGTGCGTGTTCGACAGCAGCCCGCCGTCGGTGTTGGCCGGCATGGACCCGCCCAGCCGGGTGTGGCCCTCCTTGAAGTACGCGGCGCCCTCGCCCAGCTTGCAGAAGCCGAGTTCCTCAAGGTCGCGCAGCACGGTGATGGTGAAGCAGTCGTACAGTCCGGCGACGTCGATGTCGTCACGGGTCACCCCGGCCTGGGCGAAGGCGATGTCACCAGAGCGCCGCACCGAATGCCCCTGCTCAGGGAACCACGGCGCGTCGATGGTGGTGTAGCCGTCGGTGTGGGTAGCCTCGGCTCCGCCAATCACCCATACCGGCTTGCCCCGCGTGCCCTGCGCAACCTCTGCCGAGGCCACCACGATTGCGTAGCCGCCGTCGGTGTCGATGGCGCAGTCGAACAGATGCAGGGGACTCGCGATCATCCGGGAGCCGGTCACGTCCTGGACGGTGATCTCGCCCCGGCTGCCCATCACCGAGTCCGGGTTGAGGGTCGCGTGGTAGCGGTGGCTGACGGCCACCTCGGCCAGGTCCTCGCTGGTCACCCCGAACTCGTGCATATACCGCTGGGCCCACATCGCGTACCACGGCGTCATGTACGCGCCGTGCGCGTCGCCTGCCCAGTCATACCCGCGCGGCGCGTTCTTGGGCACGGCCTTCCCGCCAGGCCCGACCTTCCAGCCCGCCTTGCCCCAGAACACCACGACCACGTTGGCCAGCCCGCCCGCGATGGCCAGCGCCGCCTTGGTCACGCCGTTCGGGTAACCGATCTCGCCGTAGGACATCGGGCGGCCGCCGAGCTGCGCTGCCCAGAACATCTCTGGCCGGTGCGGGGCCTCGCCCCCGGCTCCCATCGGAACCACTCCGTCGACGTCATCGGGCGTCAGGCCCGCGTCGGCCAGGGCGCCCTTGATCGCCTCGACCGCGAGCGAGGCCGATGTCCGCTCCAGGTTCCGGGCTTGCTCGGTGGTGTACGTACCGACTATGGCCGCCTGCCGCTTCGGGAATGCCATCTGATCCGACTCCCCAGGCTTGATCTCACTCCCCGGGCTGGGTCCCGCCTTCCCAAGGATCTTATTATTCGATACTTGTAAGTATTACGATCTATTTACCGGGCGTCAACGCGCCCGGCGCACGGCAGCTCGCTGACGCGGAAGGGAGCACCATGACCGACCGGAGGCCCGCCGCAGTAGTGACCGGAGGCGGCGGCGGCATCGGCACCGAAGTGGCACTCGAACTGGCTCGCCGGGGCATCGCCGTCGTGGCCATGGACCCCGGGGTTGGCCTGCAGGGAGAGCCGCTGAACGAGCCGACCGCGGCCGAGACGGCCAGGCGGATCGCAGCCGAGGGGGGCGTGGGCCGGGCGTCCACGGCGTCCGTGACCGACCGCGCCGCGGTCCGCTCGCTGTTCGCCGAGGTTGCCGCCGAGTTCGGCGGGCTGGATATCGTGGTCAACACGGCTGGCATCCTGCGCTTCGCGCCGTTCCTTGACGCCTCAGAGGACGACTGGCGGGCCGTCTTGGACGTCCACCTGAACGGGTACCTGAACGTCCTGTCCGAGGCGCTGCCGATCATGTCGGCGGCCGGCTACGGCCGTATCGTCGGTGTCACGTCCGGGGCCGGCCTGGCCCGCGCGGCCGGAGACGGCGCCGCCTACGCGAGCGCCAAGCGGGCCGTCGCTGCCGTGACCTGGGGCCTGGCCGGCCTGCTGCCGGACGGAATCGCGCTCAACGCCCTATCGCCGCTCGCCGCCTCCAGGATGACCGTCAAAGCCGTAACCGGCGCCGATCCCGGCCGTGAGCGCAGCGGCGGCCTAGACCTTTCCGGCCTGCCTCCGGCCTCGGACATGGCCCCGCTCGCCGCCTACCTGGCCAGTGCCGAGGCCGGATCATGCCGCGGCCAGGTCATCTTCTCGGCCGGCCCCGAACTCTCCGTGATCTCGCCGCCGCGGCTGCTCGAGGCCGTCCGCACGGAACACACCGCCGACTTCGCCGCCTCGCTCGATACGCTGGTTCCTGTCGTGCTGGGCCCGGCCGAGGCCGGGCAGCGCCCTACCGGCGGCGCCAACGCCCGCTTCGGCCCCGTCTTCGACCAGCCAGGCACCACCGGCCCCGTTTCCGGCCCGGCCTCCGCCAACTGCCTGGTCGTCACCAATAACGCGGCGATAGCCGGCTCGCTCGCCGCCGCTCTGTCCCGCTGCGGCCTGACCGCCATCGACGTCGCCGGCAAGCCTTTGACCACCCATCCAGCCGCTGGCCAGCCTGCCCGCCTGCCCGAGGGCTTCGCCGCGGCCGAGGCGGCCCTGCGGCACGCCGCGGACGCGGCCGGAGGAATCGACGCCGTGGTCATCGCGCCAGGATCCTTCTCCGCTGCGCAGCAGGCCGCGCCCGCGGCGGCGTGGCAGCAGGTGCTGGCCGGCTACTCCGCGACCGCGGATCACGTGCGGACCCACGCGGGCTGGCTCCAGGCCGCGGCACGGCATGCTGTGCGTACCTCGCGGCCCATCCGGGTCATGCACCTGGCCGACGCCACATCGCCGGCACTCCTGCCGGCCGCGCAGGCTGTGGCCCAGCTGGCCCGCTGTGGCAGCCTGCTCCGGCCGGAACTGATCGACGTCTTCTCGATCGCCTTGGAGACCGCCGAGCCAGCCGACTATCAGCCGGTCGCTCACCTGGTCGCCCGCCTGCTGTGGTCCGGCGACGCCACCGCCCTGCGGGGCGCGGAGCTGGCCGCCCGCCCGGGCTGGGTCGGCATCCGCAGCCATCCCGGGCCGTCCGCCACGGCCTCCTACGGCGCCTCGGCCATCCCGCCCTGGATCACCGACTGGCTCCGTGAGTCTCGCTCCTGAGACCTGTCACGACTGCCTGACGGACGGGGCGGAAGCGGACCGCACCTCGACCGGCGAGTGTCGTCTCCCGAGCATCCGGCCACGTAGACGGTTGTTTGATGGCAAGTAAAAGATCAAATCGTTATAAAACTAAAAATTCGATAGTTGTCGACATGTCATGCGGCCAAGCCTACATTTGACCAAAGTCCGGTGTCTGACCTCGAAAGGACCGCACATGGGACAGATACGCATGGCTAGCTTCCGTCATGGGTTGTTGCCCGTCGCGGCCGCAGTGCTGCTGGCGGGCCTTGCGGCCTGCAGCTCTAGCTCCAGCTCCACTTCGGCCGGGACAGCTGCTAACGCAGCGGGTGGCGGGGGTCAATGCTCGAACATTCCGGCCGGGCCGATCAAGGTCGCGAACATCATCCCGCTGAGCGGCCCGACCGCGACGTCGGGAACACTGGCGCAGATCGAATCCGAAATCGAGGTCAACTACTTCAACGCGCACGACAGCGTGTGCGGGCACAAGTTCGCACTGTCGAACTACAACGACAAGGGCGACCCGGCCAC
>Ga0070717_10001595_pt1 | contig 15699 bp, 16 predicted proteins | sample LARL113metaG_FD_71366 | JGI IMG/M metagenome (GOLD analysis project Ga0070717, IMG submission 71366) | Corn, switchgrass and miscanthus rhizosphere microbial communities from Kellogg Biological Station, Michigan, USA - LAR L11-3 metaG | ecosystem: Host-associated > Plants > Roots > Rhizosphere ... | reverse complement strand
AGTTGAGTTCGGTTTCGGCGGGAATTTCCTTCTTGCGGCCGCGGTAGACTTGAGCACCGGCGCCCCCGGCTCCTCCCACAATGGCTCCGATAGCGGCTCCCTTGCCTCCGCCAAGCAGCGCGCCTAGAACGGCTCCGACGGCGGCCCCTCCTCCAACGTATTTCGCCGTGCGTTTGTTGGCTCCCAGCCCGCCTGGCGTGGATTTACCTCCAGCGCTGGTGATCGCATAGCGACGGCCATCGATGGTGACGGAGCGCAGGTCCAGGGTTGTGTCGTTGCCGTTCTTAACGGTGACCAGTCGAGCCGGACTACCGCGAGGGATCAGGGTCGCGCCTGAACTGTCTTGAACGTCCTTGCTCACGGTTGCGGAGTAAGCGCTTCCGGCGGCCGGCTTCGCAGGAATCGCACTGTCGGTGCGGACTTTGATCTCGGTGCCTTGGGGAATCACGCGGTTAGTTTGGGCGAACGCAGAAATCGTGAGCAGCAGAACAAGTGCAAATGCGTTTTTCATGGCTTTCCCCCCGCCACCGAACATGCGCTGAAGATGTATTTGAATGGCTGATGAGTTGCCCCGCAAGAAGCCGCATGTTGGTTGTGAATGGTCCGAATGAACAGCGCCCTTACTCCAACGACTGATCCCGGAGGGATCCGGCGGATTGTTCCAGGCTATCACTCCTAAATTTGCGAACCCGCAGCAGGCACGATGCGGTCACATACATCACAAAGCACTCGAGAGCGAACGGGAGGAAGCCGAGATAGCCTGGAGCTGGCATCTCAAAAATCTTCCAGTTTTGAAACATGGGGAAAATGTAATGCCATTTGGCAGCAGCCCAGTAATTCCAGAATTCCCAAAACCAGCCGCAAGCAAACCCGGACACTAGTGATGAGTAAAACCAGGAGCGGCGCCCTGCCGCGAAGTTACTGATAAGCGACGGTAGGCCAAGCCGGTAATTGATGGGATCTAATAGAAATACAAAACCGATCCACACTAGTGCGAACAAGCGGCTTGCGACTGATTGCGGCGCAATCAATGGGGCGACAAGACAGACGGCACCAAGAAAGACCATTGCACGCCGGACTGCTGGCGAAAATCTGATGGGAGCTCGTGGTGGAAACCAGCCGAAGGATTCAATCAGGTCGGCAGTTTCGAAGATGCCCGGAAAGATGGTTGCAAACGACCAGCCGTAGCCGAGCAGCGCCAACGGCCATGCTACCGGCACGCCGGAATAGCTCCAGTTCTGCAGGCACAAATTGTAAGCTTCAAAAATCAACCAGAGGGGGATGGAAAGCACGGCGAGAGAGAAAAACTTTCCAGGCTCATCGTGCAGGCGGGAATGCCCCCGGATCGCCAATACGGCCGCGTCCGCGAGCAGGATGTAGCATGTCCAGGCAATCGGTGTGAAATAAACCGCGACTGGCTGGAAGCGCCGAAACAAGAGCCACTCGGCAATTATCAGTCCGATCAGACCGGCCCAGCCATAAGCCGCCAACCTGCCTTGCCGGTGGCGAAAAAATTCAATGAACAGCACAGTCGCAGTCAGGAATGTTATCGCCAGCCCAAGCCCGATCATGAGCTTATGCTAGCGTACGACAAGGATGGTTTCAGGAGTATAATGCGCCGCAGGGAGCGTGCCGTATGCGCTATCTGGTTTCACTATCCCTTCTGCTGCTTGTGATCTCACCGGTTTTGGCCCAGAGTCCTTTGTCTAAGAATCAAGAAAAAGCCACAAAAACTCTCAATCAACAGAGCTGGTCGTGCGACGCATGGGGAATTATTTCTCCTTCTGTTTCGCTTGACGATGGGAAAGATCGGTTGTTCTCCCCCGCTAAGGACGGAACACAGCCCACATGCTTCAAAATGCGCAGCTACTATTTTGAAAGAGAATCGAAGCAGTCTGATGTAACAAATCCGATTGGCTATTCGACCTGCACGCCCTCCACGAGATTCGATATCAAGCGCGCCGAAGATAACCGCAAAAAATGACGCAGAAAAAATCCCCCGGGATTGTGGAGGTGAGTTCACTATCCCCGGGGGAGGCCGCCGAATCAGGCGCGCGCCTTTCCAGCCAAATTGATGACAATCTTATCGAGGCAGAGGGTAACACTTGAATCGGGCATTTACCCGATTACTATGTACCTCGTTCGTCTCTTAATGTAGGTGGCTTGGCGGGCTAATGACTACTGACCACTGGCCAGCGACTAATCTCTTAGCGGCACAATCGGCCGCTCCCCCTGGCAGTAGGTAGCGACACGCTGCAAGCCGCCGCTGGGCTCCGGGATCAACCGCACCGGACCGTAGCAATAAACTGCGTGTCCATTTTGGGCGAGATACCAACGGCCACCCTTTCGAGCACGCTGTGCAGTGTGATCAATCGGCGAGCGCGCCGGTGGCAATACGTGGGAACCGGGGAGCGACAACGACAAGAGCAATGTGGCCAGAACTTTCATAGGGTCAGGCCTGGTGCTGCAATTTAAATAACTACTAGCATCCTGCGCTCGTCCGGCTCATCAGCAGCAGCCTTGGGCGGCTTTTGACGAAGCGGTTTGTGAGCCTTGCTCGCGCTGCGCTCATTGGCAGCTTGGTTCCGTGGAGTCAACTGGGAGGGTGACTCCTGCGGTTTAACCTGGTTCGACGGAGTTTGTGCCTGCGATTTCGCTTTCGGATTCTGCGCCTGCGCCGCAGCATGCTCATTTTGAACTGCCTTGCCCTTCATGGCAGATAACTGAGTGCTGTCGCCGAATAATTGCTTGATCAGCGAACGCTGGGAGTCGATGGTTCGCGACTGTTCCACGACCAGGGTTGACAGCAACGCGTATGAAATCAGGAAGAGTACGGTCAGAATAGGAAGCATCGAGCGCTTCGGTTTAGCGTCCACCGCTTGAATCGTCGAATCTAGCAATTGGCACCTCGTCGACGCCCCGGGCAACAGCGGGCATGTGAGTAAAGTGCAGCTTCTAAGCCAACGCCCGTAAGCCATCTAAGCCATTCCATAAATGGAACTTACACGGCGAATTTCGGGTCCGGAGCAGCTAACGCGGTGCAAGTCGCTGCATATTATTGGTAACCCGGCACTTCGTTACCCCACCCAGCAGTTGAAATTGGCGGAGCCTTGCGCCCGATCACAATTACCAATTGGCTGACGTGCGACGCCCGCTCGGGGCATGGCGTAAAAGCTGGCGCGATCGACCTTGTGCTTCGAGAACGAGCAACTTCTCCTTGACGGAAAGGCCGCCACCGTATCCAGTGAGCTTGCCATTACTTCCAATCACGCGATGGCAGGGAATGATGATGGGAATCGGATTCGCGCCATTCGCCAGGCCGACTGCACGCGAGGCTTTGGGATTGCCGACACGGTGTGCGAGTTCGCCATATGAGATTGTTTTTCCGTAAGGAATTTCACAGAGATGGCGCCAAACATTTTTCTGAAACGGAGTACCTTCCGGAGCGAGAGGAACGTCGAATTCTTCCAGCTCGCGGGCGAAGTAGGCACGAAGCTGCCGGATCGTCTCTTTCAGCGCATCCTGGCTCTCGTGCCATGCTAGGTCTGGGCGGCTGTTGCCATTCGCAAAATCAATGCGGCGGAGTCCGTTCTCGTCCGAGATTAGTAGCAGCCGTCCGATTGGCGTTTGCATCCACGCGTAGTCCATCTGAGAAACCTATCACAACAGACGCTTCAGTTTGCTCAGCGGTTCCTCGATCGCTCGCGAAATACAGGCGCAGCCCAAAGAAACTTGTACCGTGTAGTATTGGCGCCGGAAGAGGTACTAGATTGCGGCGGCGTATTCGCGGCGGCGAGCCTGGATTTCGATGTAGACGTTCACCAGGGAAACGGCGGCCGGGGTCACTCCGGGAATACGGCTGGCGTGGCCCAGGGTTCGCGGGCGAATTTTGACGAGCTTTTCCTGCATTTCGCGGGAGAGTCCGCTGACAGAGTGGTAATCGAACCACTCGGGAATGCTGCGTTGCTCGGCTTTTTTCAGCCGCTCGATGGCGCGCTGCTGCTGCTGGAGATAGCCTTCGTATTTGATTTCGGTCTCGGTGGACTTGAGTTCGTTTCGGAGCTCGGAAGAAAGAACGACCACAGAGGGCATAGAGGTATCGCGCCGGAAAAATGAAGGTGCCAATTCTCGCAGCGCCGGCACGAGATGCTCGATAGTAACCTCGGGACGCTTGAGAAGTTGCGCGAGAGGTTGGCCGAGGGCAGAAGAATAGTCGTGCTCGGCTGGGCGGACGAGGACGTCCGCCTCTACGTGATTCGTGGTGATCTGCTCAAGCATTGCAGTTGTTAGCTTGGTTTGTTCCAGCAGGCATTTTATTGAGGCCAGGCGATCCTGCTTGGCTTGGAAATCCGCCCAGGCTTCGTCCGAAATCAGCCCCACGCGTCGACCATGTGGAGTGAGGCGACGATCGGCGTTGTCAATGCGTAGATGCAAACGGAACTCAGCGCGGGACGTGAACATGCGATACGGCTCGTTTGTTCCCTTCGAGATCAGGTCATCGATGAGGATCGCCGTGTAGGCTTCGGTGCGATCCAGAATAAGCGGTGCCTCGTTCTTCACTTTCAAGCCGGCATTGATCCCCGCCATCAGGCCCTGACAGGCAGCTTCTTCGTAGCCGCTGGTTCCGTTGATCTGGCCAGCCAGGAACAAGCCTGAGATTTTCTTCGTTTCCAGCGTGCGCTCGAGTTCGGTGGGATCGATCGCGTCATATTCGATGGCGTAGCCGGGCCGAAGCATTTCGGCAGTTTCAAGGCCTGGAACAGACTTCAGAATAGCAAGCTGGATCTCAACGGGAAGAGACGTACTCATGCCGTTGACGTAAATCTCGTGTGTGTTCAGGCCCTCCGGCTCGAGGAAAAGCTGGTGCGTGGTCTTGTCAGGGAATTTGACAATCTTGTCTTCGATTGACGGACAGTAGCGCGGGCCGATGGACTTGATCTGGCCGCTGTACATCGGCGAGCGATGAACATTCTCGCGAATGATGCGGTGCGTCTCTTCTGTCGTGTACGCGATATAGCAGGGTACCTGCGAGTCATGATGAGCGACGCGCTTGGTGCGAAAGCTGAACGGCGTGGGATCGGGATCGCCAGGTTGAAGCTGGAAGCGGGACCAGTCAATGGTGCGGCCATCGAGGCGAGGTGGTGTGCCAGTCTTAAGCCGGCAGCCGCGCAGGCCGAGTTGCTTCAGGGCTTCGCCCAGAAGGACCGCAGGCGGTTCACCCGAACGTCCCGCAGGATATTGCTGCTCGCCGCAGTGGATCAGACCGTTTAGGAAAGTTCCCGTGGTGATGATGACAGCTTGAGCGCCGACAGTGCGGCCGTCGCGGAGACGGATGCCGAGGACGCGTCGTTGGCCGTTGGTCGTGGGTGGTGAACCCTTGATAAAAGCGGATTCCTCGTCGCTATGCTCCTCGGAATGACAAAGAGAAAGGGGGTTTTCGGAGGATGAACCACCAATGGAAGACTCTTCGATAATCAAATCAGCCACTTCGGCTTGCTTGATCTTTAGATTCGGTTGCGATTCGAGCACCTCGCACATCTTGAGGCGATATGCTTGCTTGTCGCATTGGGCACGCGGAGACCAGACCGCCGGGCCACGCGAAGTGTTGAGCAACCGGAACTGGATTCCCACAGCATCGGTGACCTCGCCCATGATGCCGCCGAGGGCGTCAACCTCGCGCACGAGATGGCCTTTGGCGATGCCACCCACTGCGGGGTTGCATGACATTTGTGCGATTAGGTCGACATTGAGGGTGAAGAGCGCGGTCTTCAAGCCCATGCGCGCGCAGGCTACGGCGGCCTCGCAACCCGCATGGCCGGCGCCAACTATCACAACGTCGAATTGTTCCGTGAACTGCACGCCGATCCTTTATCCATTGTAGCAACTCGGCAGTGGAAAGGAGCATGCCTGCCGGCGGCCGCGATCAATCGAGGAGAGGTTGGTGTTGTAGTACGAATATCCGAAATACACATTTCCCTTCGTCGGGATCTGCGCGGTCGCCGAACTGCCGCAAAGAAGAGTTGCGAACGCCAAGGCAATCACATTGCGCATAGAGAACTCCTCTAGAAATCCAAGTGAAAATCACTTAGATGCAGGATGAGTGGCACGGTGAAACGGAGTTGTTTATCCACCAAGATCACAGCGGCCGCGCCGCGATTTTTTTGCGGAAAATGCTCAGAAGACCCGTGAACCTAGCGGCACATCACTTGCGGGCTGCAAGAGCACGACGTTTCCTTTGCTGTCGCTCATGCCCATAGTCAGAACTTCAGAAGCGAACCCTGCGATGTTTCTTACGCCCAGATTCACGGCACAAACCACGAGCCTATCCGTCAAATCCTGCTTGGAATAATTGGCAACAATCTGGGCGCTGGAGGTCTTGACACCCAGCTCAGGCCCGAAGTCGATCCACAGCTTGTAAGCCGGCTTGCGCGCGCGAGGATTGTCTTCTACGCGCGTGACCCGGCCCACACGCATATCGACTCGTTCGAACGCCTGGTAGCGCGATATGGAATCTTTAGACGAGTCGGACATAGGGTGCCGCCGGTTCCTACAAAATCGCGAAATGCCTCAAAACTTGGCGTCGGCTGGCTTGAGAATTTCGGCTGCGTGTTTTCATAATGCGCCCGAGGTTCGCCCGGTTCACAAACAACTAATCCGCACTCGCCGGATAAGTACCGGACCAACGGCGTGGTTTCGAACACGCCTGAATTTCAAGAGGCGTTTCACTGCAAGACGGGCGCACCGATGGCGCGGGAGAATCGCTATCACGTCTGGCAAGTGTACATTTTTTAGTTCGCGGGGTGGGCGCCCGCACCACATTGCCGCGCGCTACACTAGCGCAGGTCGCTTTCGTCCGGGTTGTAGTAGAAACGAAAGCGCAAATTAAGATACTGACCAGCAAATTCGTTGGGCAGTGGAGGGAACGGGTCGGAGGCGGTAATTCCACCCCAGGCTGCGCGGTCAAGGACCACGTCGCCCGAAGGATCCGTGAGTTGCATTCCGGTCACGCGGCCATCTTTTAAGATGTAGAACTGAATCGCCAGCTTGCCTTTTTTAAAGCCTAAACGCACAGAATCGGGCATGATGCGATACCAGTTATCGCGCACCTCGCGGACTATGCGGCTAAGGTACGGCCCGAAGTCGACGCCCATAGTGTCGCTGAGAACATCGACTTGTCCTTGCGCGCGAGCCTTGCTTCCTCGATTTAAACCGAAATCGCCGTTATCTCCACCGTAGCTGCCGCGATTGGCGAGGGCCGCGCGCCCCGCCTGCTCGATCGCCGACCCCGGAGACATGGGCTTCGTTTCGAAGCTCGGCTTGGGCGCCCTTACGCGCGGGACTTCAAGATTCGCGACTTGATCCTGATTCTGCGAAGGTGGGGCTGAACCCTGCGGCTGCGTCGGCTGCTGCTGTTGAGCTTGACCGTTCTGCGCCGGCGAAGGCGTCGTGGCAGGCTGTGGAGCAGTCTGCGGAACACGTTGCCCCGGCGCTCCAGGGCGGGCGCTATCGAGAATCTTCTTCAGTTCCTGGCGATCGAGCTGCGGCGCGCGCGACGTAGCAATGCGATTCTTATCGGAGATGTGATCCGTTTCTGGCGGCTTGGTCAGCTTTTGCTCGTCAGGCGGGAGTTCGAGATAAGTGAGCTCTTTTTGGCGCATCATGTCATTCGGACTCACGGCGATGACAGCCCGCCTGGGTAAATACCGTTCGATTCTTGGACCATTGACGACCAGAATAATTAAAGTGAGATGGACGACAACGGAGATCCAAAATGCTTCCCGCTGACGAGAGCGCGACAGCTCGTCCTGAAGTTGGACGAGCAGTTCGGGAACATCGTGCAGCTCGCGAAACGCGGACTCCCAGCCCTCGGCATCGTACAAATCGACGGAGTGCTCTGGTGTGGCCGTAGGTGGCGAAGAAACTGCCGGCCTGGGCGGGATTTCTGTCGTTGGCATCGAACTACTGGTTTACCCTGTTAGACACGACGGCCCGCCCTCTCGTTGCTGGTTACAGCAACTCTGATTCAACCGAGGGCGGTGCGTCGCGATGACTCGGCGCTTGCCTTTATTTTCGCATCTTTCCACAAATTCTGCGAAAGGCTGGAAGGGCAAGCACTTAGGAGTCGAACCTGACTGATCAATGGAAAGAGTAGCGCGAATCGCAGAGGTTAAACGTCAAAAAATGTAAAACGTTGTTTGAACCTGAGGTGAAATATCTTTGCTGCAAGATGGGCTCGATGATAGAGTTTGCGCCCGGCAAAAAAGATGTATGCGAAAACCAGCACGCCGACCTCATTATTTGTGGTCTATCGCTAGGGAAAAGACCTTAGAACTTTGGTTCCCTTTTAGCACATGAAATTCCACTATTCCAAAGGATTTCCACAACAATGTGGAATGCCTGGGGAGTAAAATGCCACTTGGTCGCCGAATGCGGCGTTGACCGTCACTCCAACACGAGGAAAGGATTTTCTGCCAATGTGGAAGCCCACAAATCAGCCTACGAGTCCATCCCGGCCAGGTGAGCCGGAGCGTACCGCTATGCCCGCGTCGAGCGTGCCGAGTATGAGCGAACCGGCGGCGGCGCCACGCACGGCTGCCACCACCACCACTACCGCGGATCAGGCGACGATCGGCAAATCTCTGGTGATCAAAGGCGAGGTGACCGGTTCGGAGTCGCTTTACATTGATGGCCGGGTGGAAGGCTCGATCAATCTTTCCGGCAATCGGGTTACGGTCGGACGGAATGGCGTGGTTGCGGCCAACATCAACGCGCGAGAAATCGTGGTGCTTGGCAAAGTTCGCGGCAATCTCACAGCAAGTGATCGCGTCGATATTCGGAGCGATGGCTCGCTCACTGGCGATGTTGTTGCGGCGCGCATCTCCATTGAAGACGGCGCGTTCTTTAAGGGCGGCATTGACATTCGCAAGGCTGGCCAGAAGCCGAATGGCGAAGAAGCCAAGCCGACGACTGCAGCTCTGGAAACCGCAACAGCAGCGCGCGCGTAACTAGGTGGTAGTGGCTGACGCTCCGGTCCATCGTGGCCGTTGATGCTACTTGCGGCAAGACTTAGTTTGACGTTTTGGTGATATAGCTTTTCCCGCGATAGTCTCGGGGGCACTCTCACGGGGGGTGCCCGTGTTGCCCTGTTTCTCCGCATAAAAATCCCGAAAAAATGCCTGCCGAGTAAGGGTTCTCCCGATCAACTAGCGCCGGGCGAAGCGCATCCAAGCTCTTCGGAGAAAAGTTTGCATGGTCGTTCCTAACGTCACCGTTGCCCGCTCTTCGCAGCTAGCTAAGCCGGTTCCTCTGCTGGAAGGCACGCGAACGGATCCTGCGGGCAAAGCTGTACGCAATGTGATTCTGCTCTCTGTTCCTGATGATGAATATGAGCTGATTCGGCCTCACCTCGAGCTCCTCGAACTTCCTCGTCACTTTGTCATGCATGAGCAGGGAGAAAAACTCGATTTTGCCTATTTTCCGAATGAGGGGATGGTCTCGCTGGTCATACTGGTGAAGGATGGCAAGAGTGTCGAAGTCGGGCTCGTCGGCAAAGAAGGAATGACTGGCACTCCGCTCGCGGTGGGAGTATCGCACGGCCCGTTTCGAGCGATTGTACAGATTCCCGGCAGTGGGCTCCGACTGCCAGCGGATACATTGGAAACAATTCTGCCGCTTGCGCCTGAATTCAAGTCGCGCCTCAACCGCTACGTTTTGACGCAAGGTCTGCAGATGGCCCAAGTGGCGGCCTGCAACCGCCTGCATGAACTTGACCAGCGGCTGGCGCGCTGGCTCCTCATGTGCCAGGACAGAGTTGATTCCGAATGGATCTCGTTGACCCACGAATTTTTGGCCCAGATGCTCGGCAGCGGCCGGCCCAGTGTCACTATAGCTGCGGGCATACTGGAGCGCGCAGGCGCGATTGAAAATACGCGCGGCACAATCCGTGTGCTGAATCGCAAAGCTCTGGAGAAAGCCGCGTGCGAGTGTTATGACGTAATTCAGAACTTCAATGGCGGTCTCGGACTGAGATAACGTCCACGGCCGCTTGCCGGCAGAGGTTCCCTCCGTTCGTTGCCGGACTGACATTATTCCCCATCGCAAATAGCCTACGCACACTTCGTCCACATGCCCTCTTCGGCACGCACAGGAGAGTTGTGGAAACAACAAAGAACCGGACTGAAAGAGCACGAAGACCGGAGCCTCCGCGGCGTACTTGCGGCGGCGATCACGGAGTGAAAAGCGAACTGCTCTTGGCCATTCCTGATCGAGAGTACGCTCTTCTTCACCCTCACCTTGAGTTCGTCGACCTGCCTCATCATCATATTCTGCAAGAACCGGGCCAGAAGATCGAATTCGCCTATTTTCTTAACTCAGGCATGGCGTCATTAGTGATTCTTACTAGTGACGGCAGAAGTGTTGAGGTCGCTATTGTCGGGAAAGAAGGCATGGTCGGCACTCCGCTAGCAGTGGGGCTCGATCGCGGACCATATCGTGCCGTCGTGCAAATCACGGGAAGCGGGTGCCGCATTAAATCCGAGCTGCTGGCAGAAGCGCTGGAGCGCGCGCCCGAACTGCGGCTTATTTTGAATCGTTACGTTCTGATTCAGGGATTGCAGTTGGCGCAGATTGCAGCCTGCAACCGTTTGCACGAAATCGAGCAGCGCCTGGCGCGTTGGCTCCTCATGTGCCAGGACCGGGTTGAATCGGATATTCTGCTCGTCACGCATGATTTTCTGGCGCAAATGCTCGGTACCGGAAGGCCTAGCGTGAGCCTGGCAGCCGGCACTCTGCAGCGTTCGGGCATGATTGAAAATTTACGTGGACGGGTGCGAATCGTAAATCGCAAGGACCTCAAAGGCGCGGCGTGCGAATGCTACCGGGCACTGAAGCAGTTCAACGGAAGTTTGGGGATTCGTTGATTTTATTACAGAAACCTGCCTTGAAGTGTAAGGGGGCTTCATAACACAATAGACGCCCTATCCGTGTCCTACGATTTCGTGCAATGCCTTTAATCACCGTGGATTACCGTACAAAAGGTGGTGCCATCTGTGGCTCGCTTTTCATATTGCTCTTGATTGCAAGGACGGCTACAGGCGAGTCAAGCTCCATTCATCAGCAGATTGAGCAGACGTACAATTTCCAACCCCACTTGTTAAGCGATCATGAAATCAGGCAGAAATCGGCCGTCCTCGATCAGTTCTGGACAAGAGCTAAAGCGGAACCGTCGCTCTATGTTCCCGCTTTGCGGCAGGAGCTCGCAGATTTCAGGAACCCGCCATTCTTTCTCTACGACGGCAGCATGCTTCTGCTGAACCTCTCAGACAACTCGGCAGATAGGAAAATCGCGCTTGCTGCCCTGGCCCACTGCGACCTGCGAGATGTACAAGCAAAGGACTACTTTTTCCAAGTGCACCGTATGGCGACCTTGAATGAGGACACGAGGGCTGCAGCGTTCCACATTCTGGAGCAACCCGACTTCAAAGTGTTCGTTCCACAGCATGTGCTTACGCTGGGGCAAAATTATGTTCTTGTATATCTGCTGTTGCCTACAAATCAGGAGTTCTGGTTACAGCCCGCAATAGATCGCCTCAATATTGAGCGCGATGAGACTGCACAAAAGAGCCTGATTCTCCTGCTTTGGTATGCCCAGACCGATGCCGCAGATAAGGCGATTACAGCCTTCGCTGGCGATACGAAGAGGCCCTCTACAGTTCGTGACTACGCGCAGCAGATGATGCAGAACAAGAACAAGATCGGAGCGAAGCAACGGGCAGAGGCGTTGGCTCTGTCCGAGGCATCGTTGCGTCAGAAGCGGCGCGAGCGGCTCACGGCGGTGAGTGATGAAGCCCTCATTGAGCTCGACGACTACACAATGGCTTTAGTCGCTAAACGCAAGTGATATGCGCGATCGCGTCCGGCCCTAATATCGAGTGCGCGCCGACATGTCGCCAGCGCCATCCCTGCCGCAACTAGGCATCCGCAGCACTATCAGGAACGGCCATTTGTGAGATGTCTAAAGGCCCGTGCGGTCCAATATTAACGTTTACGCCTCAATCCCCCCGCTGACGTCCTCGGCTTGCTGCTCCGCCACTCGCGGATACGATGTCGACTTGCGCCGCTGCAAGTCTTGGGGCAGACTGGAGCGAGTGAGCCATAGTCCCGCGGCCGTGGCTGCCGCCCATGTTAATGCTATGAGTCCCAGGGCGTTTAGATCCGCGCTGCGGCTGTTGTTAGCCATCGCAATCCGGCCCACCTGATACCCAAGTAGGCCAGCGACCAGGGCAGTAATTCCGGCTTTGGCAACTTCTTCCCAATTCAAGTCATCAATCCGAACCAGCTTGCGACGATGGAGCAGGATGGCCAGAGCCAGCGTGTTTGCCATGATGCCCAGATCGGACGCCATCGCCAGGCCTACTGTCGAGAACAGACGATAAAGCGCAGAGTACATCGGGATCGACGCTACAGTGATCAAGCTGCTGGCAATCATCGGAGTGAGGGTATTCCCAGCGGCGTAGAATGCACGCGAATAAAGAGCCTGTGCTGACCAGAAAGCCAGCGAGAGCGAAAACCAGAAGAAGTAAAGAGCTGTGTGCTGCGAGTCAGAAAAACTAAAGTGCCCACGGCGGTAAACGAGGTCGATCAGCGGCAGCGCGGTAGCCATCATTAGAGCCGTGGCTAGGAGAGAAGTGGCGATAATGCGGTAGATTGATCCATTCACGGTTTCCGCAAACTCCTGCATGCGCTTTTCCCCGAAAAGCCTGGCGAAAAACGGCAACGAGGCTTGGCTGGTGGCCTGTCCCAGAACTGCGATAGGGACAGCGAACAAGCGCTTGGCATAGTTGAGACGTGTGATATCGCCTACGGCCCCGGATGCGAAGTAGCGGAGAATCCAATCGTCGGCAGTAACAAGAGAAACGCCGAGCATGAGTGGAATCGACAAGCGCACCCATTCCCGGAATGCAGGATTGCGCACATCGAAGGAGAGGCTGTAGCCGGTTCCAATTCGCGCAGCGCCGATCGCATTCACTAAGAACGGCCCAAGAAAACTGCCTGCCAGGGCGCCATATGCCAGTGAGGCGATGCCAATCCGTCGCGACAGCAGCAGCCCGCCCAGAATGATAGCTGCGTTGTAAAGCAGCGGCCCGAAGGCGGGGAGCAGAAATAGCCGCCGGGAAAGGAGTACCGCGGAGACGACTCCGCCCACGTAGAAGAAAATCTGTGCTGGAAGCAAAATGCGTGTGAGGTGAACACACAAATCAAGTTGGCTGGCGGTGAATCCGCTGAACAGATGGCGAGATATCTGCGGCGTAAAAATTTCCGCAAGAACAATGCCGATGCCCAGCACAGCGGTCATTACAGTGATGATCACGGAGAATGTTTTCTGGGCGTCCTCCTCTCGGTTCTCGGCCAGAAAACGGGTGTAAATGGAAACGAATGTAATCGATGCCGTGCCGCCGGCAACCAGATAATTCAGCCAGTCAGGAATGGTGAAGCCAGCGACGTAAGCGTCGGTCGCTGAGCCCGCGCCGAAAGCCCAGGCAATGTAGGCTTCGCGGATGTAACCGATGACCCGCGAGAGCATCACCGCCGTCATCAGCAACAGCGTGGCCGAGAAGGCCGTGTGCTGATGAGAGGGACGCAGAAGGCGGAGGACCCGGTTCATCGCTAAGGTCGTTATACACGGTCCTAGGACGCTGGATAATTGGCTCCGATAATTCCTGAGGTTATTGCGCTCGGTTGCACGGGCGGGGACGCCCGCGCCTACATCGGCTCCTGATGCTCTTGCGATAGCCTCTAAGAGGGAAATCGGTCGCGTTACTTTCCCTCTACAACCGCCTCCACAACGCTGTCGATTGCATCCGTCACGGGCTTGGTCGGCAGATTGAAGTTGTTCGTGAGAATAGAGAAGGCAAGCTGCTCGCCATGTTTAGTGGTCACGTATCCGGAAAGACTCTTCACGCCGCCGAGTGATCCGGTTTTCGCATAGATGCGGCCTTGCAGGTCGAGGCTCTTGAAGCGGTCGGAGAGCGAACCATCAACCCCCGAAACTGGCAACGTGTCACGAAAACTTGCGCCCCAGGGCTGCAACGCGGCATATCGGAGTAATTGAACAACCGCGTGGGGCGTGACGAGGTTTTGCCGCGACAGCCCGGAGCCATCATAAAAAACATACTGATCGTTGGGCACACCTGCCTGATTCAGGAATCCTCGCAGCACTTCCAGGCCACCCTCCACGGTTCCGGCGGTTCCTTTCTCGCGGCCAAGCAGGCGCAGCAGGATTTCTGCATGCAGGTTCTGGCTCACTTTGTTGATGACGCGTACGTCCTCGACCAGGGGCTTCGATTGATAACTGGCGAGCACCAAGGCCTGGTTCTGCAACGAGCGCATGGGCTCATCGCCACCGCGAGCGGGCGCCGATGCCGTCACGGTAAAAGTGGAAAGACTAGCCAACTCGGTGTGGCGAGTGCGCTGGCGGCCGTAAACGCTGACGCCTCGAGTTTGCAACAAACCACGAAATAACGTTGCCGCGAACTCGGCCGGATCTTCGATGGCGAGGTCTTCGCTAGCGCCAGCATCGTCTAGCGGCACATTGCCCCATAGAGTCAACAAAGTGGAGCCCGGCTCGCGGTTGATGAAAATCTTCCGCTGGGTGCCGCTTGGCGTAGTGATGATTCGATTATCAATTCGATAATAGTCTGCGAAGGGCGTAATGCTGACGAACGCCCGCTCGCCCACGCGGTCGCCGGGCAGAATATTCACGAATACCACGTTGTCATTGATCGTCAATGCGGAAACCGGGGCACCGTAATCCCACACGAGATCGTCCTGACTCCATCCCTCGCCATAGCGCTCGAAGGCGAAGTAGGAATCGTCAGCCACGATGTCGCCATCCACGTACTTCACACCCTTCTTCACTAACTCATCAGCGAGTTGTTCGAGCACCTGGATGGGATGCTCATTGCGAGCAGTATGCAGCGCGTAGGGCAGTTCGCGTCCAGAGAGGTTGGGATCGCCTCGTCCCACGAGCACCAGATCGCCAGTCAGGCGTCCGTGCTTGTCCAGAGTACCGCTTGTCTCAACCGTCGTGCGGAAATTGTAGTTGGGACCAATCAGTGCTAATGCTGCAGCCGTGGTGAACAGCTTGGTATTCGACGCAGGAGTAAACAATTTGTCGGCATTTTGCGAATACAGCACCTTGCCGTCGTGGAGCGATACAACTTCAATTCCCCAGAAACCGCGAGCGAGGTCAGGCTGGCTGAGAATGCTGCCAATGCGCTTTTCGAGAGCTTTCTTGGAAGAGGCAGCCTGAAGCTGGATGCTTGCCAATAGGCAGAGAACGATCAGCGAAGTCGAGCGCGCCCGGCGCATTGCAAGCTGATTGTAGCATTGGTCAGTCCTGAGATTAGCGTCTGGGCGAGCGTTTGGTAACGGTTTAGAACGCATCTCATAAACGGGCCTTATTGAGCGTTACTGGTGTAATGGGGAGTAGAGTCGAGAACAGGCGCAGTAACTGTAGTCTCCCGGTGGACATCCGACTTGGCTTTCGCCGCGCCACCTCAGTCCGATTTGGCTTGGTCCTGTTTCCTGTCCGCCGGGTGGGGCAGTGGCGCGGACCTGGCTTGTTGGGATAGAAGTAGAGCGCGTCCCGCTGTAGGTGGAGGGTTACCGCTCCTGCTCTTTCGATTGCAAGGCGGGTTC
>Ga0070717_10001594_pt1 | contig 15701 bp, 13 predicted proteins | sample LARL113metaG_FD_71366 | JGI IMG/M metagenome (GOLD analysis project Ga0070717, IMG submission 71366) | Corn, switchgrass and miscanthus rhizosphere microbial communities from Kellogg Biological Station, Michigan, USA - LAR L11-3 metaG | ecosystem: Host-associated > Plants > Roots > Rhizosphere ... | reverse complement strand
TCGGCGCCGTTGTCAGTCGTGAACACGACGATGGTGTTGTTGGTCTGTCCCATCGCCTCGATCTTCTGCAGAACGACGCCAATGTTGTCGTCCATCTGCTTCATGCCGGCTTCGTTGACGCCCCAGTCCTTGCCGCCAGGCTCACCAACCATGGCGTTGTACTTGTCCGACAACACGGTGGTGATGTGCATGCGGGCCGGGTTGTACCAGACGAAGAATGGCTTGTTGGTCTTCTTCGGGTCGTTGCGATCGAGGAAGTCGACAACCTTGGCCGAGATCTCCTCGTCCACTGACTTCGAGCGTTCCAACGTAAGCGGGCCCTGATCCTGACAGGTCTGGTTCTTCGAACTGCCGTCGGAAGACTTGCACCAGATCACCGGGCGCGGAGGCATCAAGCAGATCGTCGTCTTGGGATCCACGGCGCCAGGCACCTCGGCCAGACCCGGGACCGGTGTGTTCTTGCACGGCGGCGCAACGGTCTGCTGCGTCGGCGTCTTGTTGATGTCAGGGAAGCTCACGCCTTGCATGGCGTCGAGGTGGTACAAATAGCCCCAGAATTCCTGGAAGCCGTGCGCGGTCGGCAAGGCATCAGTGTGGTCGCCCAAGTGGTTCTTGCCGAACTCGCCAGTGGTGTAGCCGAGGTCGATCAGAAACTTGGCGACCGCCGGTGTCCCAGGCTTCAGATAGGTCGGGCTGCCAGGAAGTTGCGGCGGGATCATGCCGGTGCGCAGCGGATGCATGCCGGTGAAGAAGGCGTTGCGACCTGCCGTGCAGCTTTGCTCGGCGTAGTAATCGGTGAACATCGCGCCATCCTGGCCGATCTTGTCGATGTTCGGCGTCTCTCCGACCATCAGCCCGCGATGATAGATGCTCGGCTGCATCCAGCCGATATCGTCGCCCATGATGAAGAGAATGTTCGGTTTGCTCTGCGCCTGTGCGGACGCGTGCTGAGGCGCGCCTGCTACGGCAACGAACGTCGCGAGCAGACCGAGCCAGAGTTTTCTGGTCCTGTTCATGAACTAACTAGTGCTCCCGTGGTTTCGTGACGTGCCCTTGTCGGGGCCTATCCGCCCTCCGGGTGTCCCCCTACATGGGATCCTTCGGTGTCGGATGACCCATTTCACGTTGAGAAAATTTCGGGAGATAGTGACCTTTGGTCCAATACGAGGCGTGGCTGTCACATTAGGGAGCGAGAAAGGATCGCCAACGATGTCCGCTATTGGCACTTAGCGGACATCGGCTTGTGCGCTGCACATGTCTGCTTTTGACCCAAAGCAGACATTGCTAGTTGCATTAGCGGCGGCCGGGTGCGCTTATTCACCATGAACGGATCACTCGTTCAGGACCAAGGCGTGGGTTGTGTTGTCTATTGACCAAGATTTGAAGTGAGTCAGAAAGCTCTGACCGAGTAAGAGTTGTCCTCGCATGGGAGCCAAACTCGCCGTGACATTCTCGATCACCCTATTTCCGACCTTTAGCGAGCGAATGCGGAATCTTTTCGAAGGCATGATTGATCCATCTGCAAGAGTGTAATTAGCGCTGCCAATAAAATCGCTGTCGCTGATCGTCCCTTTCCTAATCAGAGCCATTACAACATCAGAGGGGATGCTTACGTCAGCGGCGCCACTATCTACGACAAAATCGAGCGCAATCGCATCGTTGATGAGGACCGGTACAACAAATATCCCAGCGACTCGCTTTAGCGGGACTTCTATCCTTGATCCAGTAATTCGCGATCCGTTAGGAGCTACTGCGGTTGCAACTTGTTGACCGGCACCACTTCGCAGCACGACATCAAAAGCGCTCTGTCCTGCAGTCCCCTTCTCGAAAGCCAAGATGCTGTGACGACCATCTGTGGCGATGATCGGCAAATCAAACCAATTATATTCCTGCAAGAGCTGTAAGTTCTTTTGCACTTCGGGTCCGACGTTCGACAGTCCGATCAAAAAGTGGTTTTCGTTCGTCTTTACGGCAAGGCCCTTGAGGGGCACACCGCGCTCTCGTTCATCGTTCTTCAATAAGATTCCAGGCACACTTTGTACTTTGCCGTGAATAAAGTTGCGCGGCAGCGTGAACCTGATATCGAACGTGTGGCTGGCAAGGAGTTGCTTGTTATCGTTTTTCTTAAACAGCAAATTCATTTGCAATTTTCGACTTGGGATCATCACTTCGGCTCGCACAACACTAGCTGTTCGGCCGTCGCGCTCAGAGATGATTTCGATGCGCCACGATATTGATCCCAGGTATCGCTTTCCCAGAGGGTCTGTTGGGTCTTCTTCGTAGAGTACGGCGGTCTCAGCGATGGCTGCAGCGGAAGCCGCAGCGGCTATTGATAAAAAGACCAGTGCTAGGATTTTGGAAATCTTAGTTGTCATTGATTTATCGGGTCCGCACCGGCTCCTTTCGCCAATAATTCGATGGTACGCGGCTTCAGCGGGGCGCGCCACCAGGCGGCATCATCCAGCCGACACCTGTGCGCGGCGGCAATTTCTTACTGTAGTCAGGCCTGACATCGGCATTGCGCCATCCGCAGGCGGTGCAACGGCAGCGGCGTTCTATTTCTCTGATGGTCTCGGTGGCCTGAAAACTATCAATCGGCAATGCGACATCATGGTGACAAGGCCAACCGCCTTCGCGTTTGCCTCGGCAATAGACTAAGAGCTGGCGCACGCCGTTCGATCTAACCGACTCTATCGTGACGGGTTTCGTGTTCACTCGTGGAATGTCCGCTTTTGGCCCTTAGCGGACATCCGAAGTTGCACCGCACATGTCTGCTTCCGGGGGCAAAGCGGACATCGGCGATCCGGGTCGGTGGCTCTTGACGCCCGAGTGCCTAGTAGATCGACCACAGTCCCGGCGTTGCCAGTTCCAAAAGGTGACCGTCCGGATCGCGGAAATAGAGGCTGCGCCCCCCGCGCTCCCAATCGTTGCGTCCTTCGATGGCGACTCCGCGGGAAACGAGATGTTTCTCCCAACGATCGAGTTCGTCCTTGCCAATGGCGAACGCCACATGCAACACGCCATCACCAGCGTGACCAGGAATGGTCCCGCTGGGCAGAACAACGGTTTGTGCGGTGGTGCCCTTGCGAAAGACCAAGAGGACATTGCGTCCGGCCACCGCATAAGCAGTCAATCGGTTGTCGCTAAAGATCGGCTCCAGCCCGAGTGCGCCCTCGTAGAAGGCGCGCGCACGCACCATGTCCTCGGTATGGATCGCAGTTTCCAAGATACCATCAAGCTTTGGCATGAAATCCTCCAGCGAGCCTTTTGTGGGGCCCGGGCGGCAATGTCAGGCAACAACAGCCAGGGAGAACGGTCATGATGACCTATGTCGTACTTGCCACGTTCACCGATCAAGGCGTCAAGAACGCTAAAGACTCTCCGAAGCGCGCAGAAGCCTTCAGGCAGATGGCGAGGACGTTTGGAGTGACCGTGAAAGATATATTCTGGACGCAAGGACGATACGACATCGTGACAGTCGTTGAGGCTCCGGATGAGCTTTCCGCCACCGCGCTTAACTTGAGCCTTGGCGCGCTGGGCAACATCCGCACGGAGTCGCTACGGGCCTTTTCGTCAGAAGACATGATGAAGATCGTCGCCAAGATGCTCTAGCCGGCCTAATCAGTCGAATTTGTCCGCTACCGGCAGTAAAGCGGACATCGACAAGAACTGCCGCGATGTCCGCTAATGACCCAAAGCGGACACTCAGTAGCTGGCGAGTGGCAACTCCGCGGCCCTGTCACTTATGTCCAAATTTTTGTCGCGTGAGTCCGAGTTTTTCCCAATAAGTCATGTCAGAAAGTCACAAATGACCCAAAGCGGAAATTCGCCATCTAGTATAAAATGCTCCGCATTGCAAAAACTGAGCGAGTTTTATGGGCAGCGCTGACAAACTTTTCACTGACGGAGAAGCTTATGAGCATCCGTATCCACGACCACTGTCGGGGGGCAAAGTCGAACGCCTGCCGTCGGCGCTATTGCCAGCTCGTACCGCTCTCATCGGTCGTTACGTGACGCTGGAGCCACTCGATGCAGCGCGGCATGCAAGTGATCTGTTCGAGGCGTCGCATGGAAGCAAGGCCGCGCTCCGAATCTGGGACTACCTGCCATGGGGTCCTTGGAAATCCGAAGCGGAGTTCGCGAACGTTCTGCGTCAGCAGACCGCGGGGCAAGATCGGGTTTACTATACCATTCGACTAGCGGCAGGAGAGAAAGCGTGCGGACAGATATGTTTTCTTGATATTCAACCGGAACAAGGGGTCATTGAAATTGGAGGGATCTGGTTTGGTCTGACCCTGCGGCGTACGCGAAGCGCCACTGAGTCGATATACTTGATGCTGCGCTATGCGATGGACGATCTCGGTTATCGGCGCATGCAGTGGCGCTGTAATGCACTAAACGCCGCTTCCCGTGCGGCAGCTCGCCGACTTGGCTTCCGCTTTGAGGGAATTTTCTACAACCACATGATCTTCAAGGGCAGAAATCGAGATACGGCTTGGTACTCGATCCTTGACGACGAATGGCCAGAGGTCCGCAAAATCATGGAACGATGGCTTGCGCCGTCGAATTTCGATCAAGACGGCATGGCCAAAACATCTCTGGCTGCGCTAATGGAGAAGCGCGGTCCCAGCCGTCGAGTGTGATGTCGGCTAACTGAGAGAAATGCGCCGGGTTCTCGACCGCAACGGTCGTCTGGCGTTCGGTGTCTGGAACAATGTCGGCATCTATAACACTGCCGAAGCTGACTTTTCGGATGTAGAGGTCAGCGTTTCTCGCATCAATGTGCGCTTGCCCCAGATTGCCCTAAGTAATGGTGCGTTAGGTGCGATGTCCGCTATTGGCACTTAGCGGACATATCGAGTTGCACTGCACATGTCCGCTATTGGGGGTAAAGCGGACACTGGCCTCCGGCGCGGTAAGAAATGGTTTCGCTATGACGCCCCTGACAAGCAGCAACGGGGATCTTAGGCGCCATCTCCAGTGTGCCTCTTAAAAATGACCCGCAACGCCGGAGGACATCTCGGGCCATTCGATTGCAAAAATTTCTTACGCGATTTCAGTGCCTAGTACAGTGTAATGTCACTGAACCTTTTTTGACGGGGGAACCGTTATTGATTCCTCGCGAACTGTTTTGAATAACGAATTTTCTGACATGTATTTATGATATTGAGTGACGACCGCCTTGGCTTCTCTTAGAGTCGCAAGCCGCCACTGAATTTCCAAGTTTTCATTTCCAGCGATGCTTTCGACAATTCTGCGTTCTTCTACCAACAGCTTGAAGTCATTCGGTTGTTCGGATTCATCTGAGGCGTTCCCGTTTAAGCGGGTTGCGAAATCAATGCGCCCAGTAGGCACCCAATCATGCTTGACCACGCCTTGGTAGGGAGTCCGGCTTTCGTCGTGCTTTTTTTTCCAGCTCTCCGGTTTTGATAAGATCGTCAACATATGGTTCGCCATGTTCTTACTCCTTACTAAATAGACGCTGAGAACGATTGGCTGCGTTTGAGGTGGCCAAGCTTACCTGAGATGGGAGATAGATTGCAGCCATCTGCCCGATCGAGCACCCCTTAAGCTAACGCCCAATAAGGTAGCCTAATATTGCGTAGCGACGCCGTTTGCGCAGGCCTCATCAATGTTCGCTCATGGAACTTTGCGGACATCGCACTCATGCCACACTTCGGGGTAAAGCGGACATTCAGTTGGGAACGAGAATTAATGTTTGCTTTTCGGGGCAGCGAAGACATCCGAATTGCCCGAGCCGTGTCTGCTTTCAGGGAGCAAGCGGACATCATCAGACTGAGGCCGAATCTCCGCTAATGACCCAAAGCGGACATTGTTTCTCCTTGATCTAGGTCAAGGAAGGTAGTCTAGGTAAACGCAATCTCAAAAGACAAATGACTGGCGTCGCAAACGCGGCGACAGGGGAATTTTTGCTGTGCCTAGGAGAAGAGGAATTCAGAATTATGGGTCTAATTAGGACAACCTTGTTTGGTTCGCTTGCGGCGGTTGCTGCCGCAACTTTGATAAGCGAACCAGCACTCGCGCAACAAAAACCCAATATCGTCGTCATCATGGGCGACGACATCGGTATGTGGAACATCGGTGCCTATCACCGCGGGATGATGGCGGGCCGTACGCCGAACCTCGACAAGATCGCTGCCGAGGGCATGCTATTCACTGATTATTATGCCGAGGCAAGTTGCACGGCAGGCCGCGCCAACTTTATCACCGGCGAGCTTCCGATCCGCACTGGCATGACCACGGTCGGTCAGGCCGGCGCAGCCATCGGTATACCAGCGCAGGCAGTCACGATTGCCACCGCGCTCAAAGGAATGGGCTACGCCACCGGCCAGTTTGGCAAGAACCACCTCGGAGATAAAAACGAGTTTCTGCCGACGGTGCACGGTTTCGATGAATTTTTTGGCTACTTATATCATCTCGACGCGATGGAAGACCCCGCGCACCCTGCGTACCCGCAGGAATTGTTGAACGTCGTCGGCCCTCGCAACATGATCCACTCGTATGCGACCAATGTGGACGACCAAACTGTTGATCCGCGCTGGGGCAAAGTCGGCAAACAGAAAATCGAAGATGCGGGAACGCTCTATCCCAAGCGCATGGAAACCGTGGACGATGAAATCCGCGATCTCTCCTTGAAATTCATTGAAAAGGCCAAGGCCGACGGCAAGCCATTCTTCCTGTGGCTCAACCCGACGCGCATGCACATCGTCACGCATCTCTCACCCAAATACGAGGCGCTGCGTAACTCGAAGAACGGCTGGACCATCCACGAAGCCGGTATGGCGCAGCTCGACGACGACGTCGGTCTGGTGATGAAGAAGCTCAAGGACATGGGCGTGGACGACAACACCATCGTCGTGTTCACCACCGACAACGGCACCGAAGTGTTTACCTGGCCGGACGGTGGGCAGACGCCGTTCGCGCAGAGCAAAGGTACAGTGTTCGAAGGCGGTTTCCGCGTGCCGGCGATGATCCGCTGGCCCGGCAAGGTACCGGCGGGCAAGGTCGAGAACGGCATTATCTCGGGGCTCGATTGGTTCCCGACGTTCCTGGCCGCTGCTGGAAATCCCAACATTGCCGCCGAACTCAAACAGGGCAAGAAGATCGGCGACACGACCTACAAGGTTTATCTGGATGGCTACGACCAGACCGACATGATCACCGGCAAGGGCCAGTCGAACCGGCACGAGATCTGGTACTTCGGGGAAAGTGAACTCGGTGCGGTGCGTATCGACGACTACAAGTATCGCTTCATCGACCAACCGGGCGGATGGCTGGGTGACAAAACCAAGCCAGACGTGCCCTACCTGATTAACCTGCGCCTCGATCCGTTCGAGCGCACGGGCTGGCCCAATAGTGGGACCAAGGAGGGAGCGCAGCAATACTTCGATTGGTTCAAATATGAGTTCTGGCGCTTCGTGTTTGTGCAGCAGCAAGTTGAAAAACTCGCGATGACTGCGATCGAGTTTCCGCCGATGCAGAAGGGCGCGAGCTTCAATCTCGATGCGGTGAAGGCGAAGATCGAGGCGGCCAGGGCGGCAATGTCCAAATAGATTGGAAATTTCTTGAGAGACTTTAAGGGGCGGCCCCCATCGGGCCGCCCCTTTTAGTAAGGTCCGCTATTGGCACAAAGCAGACATGCGCTGGTGCGCTGCACATGTCCGCTTTTGGGGCAAAGCGGACATGACTTATTGCGGCGCATATGTCCGCTACTGACCCAAAGCGGACATGGCACAGGGTGCTAATTATCAAGAACCAAACGGACCTTATTCGCGAGCTGCTCGAGGGTGAAAGGTTTCGATATTAATTGGACCCCCGGATCGAGTACGCCGCCATGCACAATGGCGTTGTGTGTGTATCCGGTCGTATAAAGTACCTTGAGCTCTGGACGCCGGCGAACCGCCTCATCCGCGAGCTTCTTCCCATTGACCTCTGGCATAACGATATCGGTAAACAAAAGGATAATGTCTTCACGATCACCTAGGATTTTGAGGGCCTGTATGGCGCTGCTGCTGTGAAGGGCGGTGTAACCAAGTTCTCGCAATGCTTCGGTAGACATTTTGCGCATCAAAGGGTCGTCCTCGACAACGAGGATAACTTCTGTGGGTGAGCCACCTCTAAAGGTTGGTACGGCTGGCTTGTTTTCGGCTTCTGCCCGGGAGACCGAGCGCGGAAAATAAATTTTAACCGTCGTTCCCGCTCCAATTTCAGAGTAGATTTTGATGTGCCCTCCCGACTGCTTCACGAAACCAAAAACCTGGCTTAGCCCCAGCCCTGTGCCGGTTCCCGCAGGCTTGGTGGTGAAGAAGGGATCGAAGGCGCGAGCCATTGTGGCAGCATCCATGCCGACGCCGGAGTCAGATATTGCGATCATCACGTATTGGCCCGACGTAATTTCAGGGTGCTGGGTCACATAGTTGTCATCTAGAAAGGTGTTGGCGGTTTCAATCGTGAGTTTGCCACCCTCTAGCATTGCGTCGCGGGCATTGATTGCGACGTTAAGGATAGCGTTCTCCAATTGATTTGCATCGGCCTCAAGTGTCCACAGCCCACCCGCGCTAATCGTCTCAATGCGAACTTGTTCGCCAAGAGTTGAGCGCAACAGCTCGGACATCGTAGAAATTGTGCGGTTGGCGTCGACCACCTTCGGCTCAAGAGGCTGCTGACGAGCAAAAGCAAGAAGCCGTTGTGTTAGTGCGCCCGCACGTTTTGCCGCTTCCTGCGCTGCATTGATGTATCGTTCAATTCGGAAATCATTTGCTGCAATTCTGCGTCTTATTAAGTCTAGGCTGCCGGCCATAACCCCAAGCATGTTGTTGAAGTCATGCGCGATGCCCCCACTGAGATTTCCAATAGCCTCCATCTTTTGCGCCTGACGTAGTTGCGCTTCCGCTGTCTCGCGACGACTGATTTGCTGCGTCAAAAGTTCATTGGACTTCAGGAGTTGATCGTGCGCCTGAGCGACCTCCGTAAACGTACGCCGTGTAAGAAGACTGCCGATTGCCCCAGATATGCAAATCAAGACGAATGCAGCAACTGCGCCTGCCTGAACTAAACCGCCGATCATGGAGGAACGCGCTCGGCGCTGCTCCAAGAGCTCGTTTTCTTTAGTATCCATTACACCCACGAGGCTGTAGGTATCGTCCATGAGGCGTCTGCCGACATCAGTGTTTACTCCTGCCAAAGCCGCGTTCACATCGCCAGTTTTCCTCGTTTCTATTGATTGCTGCAACTCGCGGAGTTTGTCGGTTGTCAGCTGTCGCAAACGCCCCACTGATTGCTGCTGATCCGGATTATCGATAACGAGGTTTCCAAGTTCGTTCAGAGCCGAAGGCAGTTCTTTGCTGGCCTGTTCATAGGGCGCTAGGTAAACGTCACGTCCCGTCAGCAGGTACCCACGCTGGCCGGTCTCGGCTCGCTGTACGAGAGAGAGCACGCGGCTAATCTGATTTCGAACTGCGAGAGTGTGTCTGACCCACTCGTCCTCAGACTGGCGAGCAATCCCCGTTGCTATTGTCGCGGCGGCGATAAGACCAGCTAACACAGCGCTTACGACAAGCGTCCAGTAAAGGCGGGTAAGGGGTCGGGAATTAACCGGTGGCACTTTCAAGTTCCACGATGAGCAATTGGCTGCAACTAAGAAGCTGACGCCCGTGCCACTGTCAACGACCTATGCCCCATAGATTGTCCGCTATTGGCACTTAGCGGACATTCGAGTGGCGATAGTCAATGTCCGCTATTGGGGGTAAAGCAGACATCACGCGGACTTGCCGGAATGTCCGCTTTTGACCCAAAGCGGACATTCAACGCCCCGCTTATCTTTGTCCTAGAATCGCGCGGTCACACCGATAATCGGGCCGTGCATGGTCATATCGTATTCGTATTGAGTGAGACCAGAACCTTTCGAATAGTCCACGAACAGCGCCTTGTAACCGAGCATGCCGCTCCAGGTGACGTTGTTGCGGACGCAGAAATCGTAGTTGATGGCGGCAAGCGCCTGCCACGAAAACTTGCTGCCAGCGCCGAAGCCGCCAACGTCGCCACTCGCAACAAAGTTCAGTCCGGGTGCAAACTGGTGGCGCAGCCGCAAGCCGATCAGCGGATCGACCCAGCTGACACTGTTGGATGCCGAGAGTGTTCCGTCGGCGTTGCGCGTGAGATCGCCGATATTGACGGTGCCCGAGAGCGCCAAGCTAGCATCGGCTCTTTGCCACCATGCGCGCGCGCCAGCGAAAACATCGATTGCGGTGCCGGAGCCCGGCGCGCCGGTCACTCCCCAGCGCGCAACTTCATAGGCGGCCGCCAGTTCGGCAATGAACATCTCGAACTTTAGACCTGCAGAGGCCCCGACTGAGGCGTTGAGTGCGTCGACGCCGCGCGAATGCGTCATGCTGCCGTTTAATCCGATCTTCAGGTAGACGAGGTCAGAGAAAACCGAGAAGCGGCCATTGCGCGCCTCGAAATACCCCATGAATGCAAAGAGATCCTTTGGGATTTCTGAACGGCGAATAAGATCCCCCAGATCACTGTAGCCGACATCGACATCGGTCGTGCGGCCTTTGATCGTCGACGACCCGTTCAGCAACGGCACCCAGCCATAGAATGTGGCACTGTAACTCCACGGACTGAGAACCGGAGCCGGAGAGACAGGCGCTTTTGTGGGCATCGGAATGTCGGCAGCGATCGCGCTGCCGCAAATCCCCAGTGCCATGGCAAAGGAGGTTAAGCTTTCGACAAATAAGTTTTTCATCGCGCCCCGAACGGAATACCAAAAAATTTTTCGGTTGCGCCATTTAATTACAATCGCCCCCTATTGGCTGTCACTTAAAGGGCACAGCACGCGTCAAACATCCGCAGCGCCTTTTGCTTTGAGATGCCCATATTCGACTGCTCGCGAAAGTTACACGGCGGTTATTTCCCTTTAGTCCAATATCGTTCCTCCGACACTTCCGTCCAAGGTCTCGCAGTGCGAACTGACCACAAGCGATTTATCCGGCGCCCGCCAAACGCGGCTGCCTGAATCACCCCCCCAATTCACACGCAAGCTGATCCTCGATTCAGAGGAAAGGGAAGAATGTCATGAGAAAATGCCGCGTTGCGTCCATGATCATTGCTGTCGCCGGATTATTTTGTGCGCCGGGATTTGCGCTTGCACAAACTGCCACAGGCGCTCCGCCACACGTGCCACTTCAAAAAACCATTGGTGGTGTAAGCAAGCCAGAGGTCGTTCCGTCACTGATCGTTTTCAACTCACGTGGCGTCAGCTTGCAGGGCAATAAGTTGGTACTGACCGGTATATCCCCGAACTCAATCGTATTCGCTGACCGGCCTGTTCGTGCTGCAGGTCACGACCTCACGAGCAATATCATTGATGATTGGGCGACCGGCAGCGACAACTTTGCGAAAGATCCCCCGAATGCAACGGTATCTGCGTTTAGCAAGGAGGGCGCTACCATTCGCGATGCCGTAGTGGTGCTCAAGACGCCGAAACTCGAGGGCGACCGTCTCACGTTCGATGTCGATGTCCTTGAGGGAAATTTGACCGGAGCTGATGGCCCCGCATCTGTTTTCATTGACATCATCGGCAGACCACTAACGCCGTTCTCCTATGCGGGCGTCGCCCGGCGCACCGCTTATCGCGGCGCCTATTACGCTGGAGCAGCCGCCGTTGGTGCCGCTGCAGCCTACGGTGCGGCGGCTGCCTACGGCGCCTACGCTCGCCCCCTGTGCGGTTACTACCCTTATCCGCCTTGCTACTGATGTGGGCGGCATAGCGCGACCAATACCAATTTGATGGAGTCATTCGATGTTGAAAATCTGTTGGACCGTGGCGGCACTTGCGCTGGGTGCACTGCTTGCAGCGCCTGTCGGCGCCCAGGCCCCGCCGTCATGGACGCAGGCTGGTATGCTGAGATGCGTGGTCAACCCAAGCATCGGCTTTATTATTGCCGGCCACCAGTCGATGGAGTGCCGGTTCACTCCGAGTGCGCCAAATCTTCCGCCGCAGGCCTATGCGGGCGCACTCAATATGATCGGGCTCAACATTGGTATCAGCGCAGGTGGTGTATTTGGCTGGGCTGTACTTGCTCCCACGATCGGCATTCCGTTCGGCGCGCTTGCTGGCGAGTATGTGGGCGCGAGCGGCGATGTTGCTGTCGGTCTCGGCGTCGGTGCCAACGTTCTGGTCGGCGGCTCTGGGCGCACCATAGCGCTTCAGCCGGTCTCGCTCGAGGGATCGGTTGGCCTCGATGTGTCCCTCGGTGTCTCTTCACTCCAGCTGCGACCGCTCTAAAGCTGCACACGTCATTTGTTGCTGTCGCCAAATGAGTCGGAAAAACAAAATCATGAAATCGCATCATCTTTGCAGGTCGTTGCTCTCTACTGTCGCGATCATGGCATGCTTGGGGTCTGCGTTGGCCCAGCAGGTCACCGGCACGCCGGGTTCGCCGAGCGCCACGACTACGATCAAGGGGAATCAAATTCCGGTGCCACCGCCAAAATTCGGCGGTGTGATCAAGGAGACTCTCGAGGGATCGAAAACCTGGTGGCCGCCGCGCCTCGTGCCGCCCAAGAGTGCCCCCAACGTGCTGCTGATCATGACCGACGACCAGGGCTATGGCGTGAGCGGAACGTTCGGGGGTGTCATCCCGACGCCGGCGCTGGACCGGATTGCAAAGACCGGGCTGCGCTACACCCAATTCAACTCCACCGCGCTGTGTTCGCCGACACGGGCGGCGTTGCTTACCGGCCGCAACCATCACTCGACGGGCAACGGTGTCATCACCGAACTCTCGACGGGTTTTCCGGGCTATGACTCGATCATCGGTCCGGACAATGCGACTATCGGCGCAATTCTCAAGGGCAACGGCTATCCCACCGCGTGGTTCGGCAAGAACCACAACACGCCCGACTTCCAGTACAGCGTGGCCGGTCCTTACGACCAATGGCCGTCGGGAATGGGCTTTGATTATTTCTACGGCTTCCAGGGTGGCGAGACCGACCAGTGGACGCCGTATCTGTTCCGCGATCACACGCAGATTTTCCCATGGGTCGGAAAGTCGGACTACAACCTCATCACTGATATGGCAGACGAAGCCATCGCGCGGTTGAAGCAACTTGATGCGGCGGCGCACGAAACGCCGTTCTTTATCTACTACGCACCCGGCGGAACCCACTCGCCGCACAACCCCAAGCAGGAGTGGATCGACAAGTTCAAGGGCAAGTTCGACATGGGCTGGAATGTCTTGCGCGAACAGATCTTCGCCAACCAGCAGCGTTTAGGCGTAATCCCCGCGAATGCAAAGCTCACCGACTGGCCGGATAGCCTGCCGAAGTGGGACACCCTGTCGGCCGATCAGAAAAAATTGTTTGCGCGCCAGGCCGAAGTGTTCGCCGGCTATGCGGCCTATACCGATAACGAGATCGGCCGCGTCATCCAGCAGATCGAGGATATGGGCAAGCTCGACAATACGCTGATCATCTACATCGTCGGCGACAACGGCACGAGCCCCGAAGGCACGCTGTCCGGCACGCCGAACCAGTGGACGTCCTACAACGGCATCCTCGACTTCCCGATCGCCGAGCAACTTAAGTTCTATGATGCCTGGGGCTCGGCGGCGACCTATCCACACATGGCGGTTGCGTGGTCGTGGGCATTCGACACGCCGTTCAAGTGGACCAAGCAGATTGCGTCGCATTTCGGCGGCACACGCCAGGGACTCGCGATCTCTTGGCCCGGTCACATCAACGACGCTGGCGGAATTCGCCACCAGTTCCACCACATCATCGACATTGTGCCGACGATCCTCGAAGCGACGGGTATCAGGGCGCCGGAGATGGTCGACGGCATCAAGCAGAAGCCGATCGAGGGCGTGAGCATGGCCTACACCTTTGACAAGGCTAACGCTTATGCGCCCTCGAAGCGCAAGACCCAGTACTTCGAGATGATCGCCAACCGCGGAATCTATAGTGACGGCTGGTACGCCAACACGACGCCGCCGCACGGGCCGTGGATATTGAACGCGCCGTTGCCGCCCATCAGCGATTACAAATGGGAATTGTATAACCTGAGGGAAGACTACTCCCAGGCCAACGATCTCGCGGCAAAGATGCCCGGCAAGCTGAAGGAAATGCAGACGCTATTTGTAAAAGAGGCGGCCAAATACCAGGTGCTTCCACTGGACAACAGATCATTCGCACGGGCGGTCGAGCCGCGGCCGAGTGCGACGGCCGGCCAGACGATGTTCACGTACACGGGCGTGATTCCCGGCATTCCCACCGCCAATTCACCGAACGTCATCGGCAGGTCATACAAGATTACTGCGGAAGTCGATGTTCCACAGGGCGGCGGCAACGGAATGCTCGCCACGACTGGGGGCCGCTGGGGCGGATGGGGACTATACCTGCTCAACGGCAAGCCGGTGTTCAACTACAACATGCTCATCCTTGCCCAGTACCGCTGGGAAGGCGCGGATGCACTTACCCCGGGCAAGCACACGATTGTTTTTGACTACACCTATGAAGGTCCCGGCATTGCCAAGGGAGGCAGCGGTGAGCTGAAAGTGGACGGCAAGGTCGTCGCCACAGGGAAGCAAGCCAACTCGATCGCTTTCCTGCAGGTGTCTGACGAGACCTTCGACATCGGAGTCGACACCCGCACAGGCGTCAACGATAAGGACTACCAAGTGCCGTTCGCCTTCGACGGCAAGATCGACAAGCTGACCGTCAACCTCGGGCCAATGCAGCTGACTCAGGACGAACAACTACAATTGCAGAGAGCTGCTGCTATAGCCAAGGACTAGCGGCCCTACTTTTTTTGACGCTTTTGAACGAACCGGTTGGACCAAGGTCCAAGCATCAATCGTCCCAATCGACAATGTAGCGTTGCGCGCCTTTGTGCGTTGTGGGGTGGACAATGGACAAAACCGGCGTAGCGGTTGGTTTAGCAACCATCGGTGTGGTGGGTGCCGCAGTCCTGTTTGCGGTAGAGCACGTCCACACCGGACCCAAGAACTTTATCGAAAGTCATTTAGGGTTTTCGCCAGACGGTGGTGACGGTTCAGTGGAAATTCTGGTCCTTGTAGCGTTGGTGACGATCATCGTTATAGGGGCGCTGCGGCTGACCGCGAAGTAAAGGCGAAGCTGTTGGCGAGCAAGGAACATCTAGGCTGAGGAAATGTTGAAACCTCATGCCGATAGACGTTGAAACTTATCGCTCCAATGCGAAACAGTGTGAAGATCGCGCCGAGCAAATGCCACCAGGACTTCGCCGCGATCTTTTGGTGGCGGCGCGGCAGTGGCGAAAGCTTGCCGCCATTGCTGACGGGCGCGAAAATGATCTGGTGGACAAGACACCACTAAACAACAAGAAGCAGGCCTAGCCGCTTTCTGCGTTAGCGGACGAGGGTCCAAGCGAAGACGACAAGCACAAACACCGCTGCGCCAAACAGCGCTAGTTGCGCCGGTCCATAGTCGGAATGGTGATCGTGGTCATTTTGTATTGTCATGGGTGTCCCCACCCAGCGGGCGATAAACCATCCTATCGGTCTACTGTGACACCGCCGTATTGCTTTTTTTGCAAAGGTGCACCGCAGGATATGTGCCTTTGAGTGTTGTCCCTCAGCCCAATTGCTAGGCAGTCCGGTTTTCGGGCACGGATGGCCAGCTTTTTGGCCTGCTAT
>Ga0070717_10001593_pt1 | contig 15702 bp, 14 predicted proteins | sample LARL113metaG_FD_71366 | JGI IMG/M metagenome (GOLD analysis project Ga0070717, IMG submission 71366) | Corn, switchgrass and miscanthus rhizosphere microbial communities from Kellogg Biological Station, Michigan, USA - LAR L11-3 metaG | ecosystem: Host-associated > Plants > Roots > Rhizosphere ... | reverse complement strand
TTTTTGCTCTCCATCCCGCTGTTTTTGCCATCTCTCACGGGGAGGGTGCCTCGTTCTGCACCACTTTCGCTCATCAGATCAGCATTAGCTCTTCAACGATCTCGTTGCGCAATTCGTGGGTATATGGAGCCCTTTGGACAGTTCGTTACAGAACCCGAAGAAGCTCATTTTGTGCTTACTCTGAACAGTTTTGCACCAGATGCAGTCCAAAAGCTTGCCGAAGTAAAGCGCATAAATAGACCTCTTGCTTGGTGGACCATTGAGGACCCGATGTCATTCGAGGCATTCTTGGGGCAGGCTGCACTGGCCGATTTCGTTTTCACCACAGATGAAGCGTGTATCCCTCGATACATTCAAAGGTTGGGGCATAATCGGGCCTTCTGGCTGCCGCTAGCATGTAGTCCCCACTTTCATCGGCCACTCGAACTGCTCGATGGGGCAAGCGATTTTGTGATAAGTGCGAACTGGTATGGGAATCATGCGCGGTTGTGGACTGTGGAAACGGTGGTAGATCCACTGATTCGGGCCAATTACACGCTCACTCTTTTCTGCTATGAAAATTCACATTTTATGTGGCCTTCTCGCTATCATCGCTTCTGGCAAGGAGAAAAGTCTTACCGTATTGTCGCTGAGCAATACCGGCATGGTCGAGTCGTGCTGGGACTGAATAACATGCGAAGTGGCATGGATGGACATACGAAGACATTTTCGACGAGTATGAGGACATTTGAAGCTCTGGCCTGTGGAAAGCCATTTCTGGCAGCACAATCAGATGCCTATGAGCGTCTTGACCTCATACATGGAGAACACATGGTATGGGTTGATAGAAAAGAGGACACACTGGCCTGGGCAGATCGGCTTCTGAGTGATGAAGGCCAGCGTATTGCCGAAGCAGGAAGACAATTTGTGCTCGCACATCATACCTACGCCCATCGCTTGAAACGCATCGCCGATGTTATTCTCGGATAAAGATTCGCTGATGTCTATAGTAGATGCGCTGCGTACTCATATTCCGTAATCAGCGCTCGCTTGTGACGCAAGGAGGAGAGAGACATTTGCAACTCGCCTTTACCCTATCTGACTACACTATAGACCTTCTCGATATCATCATGGAATGGTCAGTGGACTTTGAGTCAAACATGATGGATGCAAGCGAATTACAGTATCTCGCAGGAATGCTCACTGCACGCTCACAGGATATTGCGGCAGTCGTATCAGAGACAATAGGCGTTCTTGCCGTTTACGGCAGCCACGATTATTCCGCCATCTCAAATCGTGGGGGCAATACCCGCGTACCGTAAGCACAGATTAAAGGGGATGTTCATGCTCAGTTGAACGTGACTTTTGCCCCCACGGTCTCAAAAGACCTGGGATTGTACGGAGTGAAGGATTTCTCATGCTCAAAGTCCTCTCTATTATTAGGCACTCGACCGGAGGCCATCAAGATGGCTCCAGTCATTAAGGAGCTAGAGCGCCATTCAGATCTGATTATTGGGCGTGTCGCTGTGACAGCTCAGCACCGAGCAATGCTCGACCCGGTACTGAACCTTTTCGGAATTGTGCCCGATTATGATTTGAACATCATGCAGCAAGCGCAATCGCCGACGCAGGTAGCAGCCGCAGTGTTCGCGAAGCTGGAACTAATCCTGATGGCAGAGCGACCGGATTGGGTGTTAGTGCAGGGTGATACGACGACAGTTGTGGCCGCATCTCTTGCGGCTTTCTATGCGGGATAAAAGTTGGGCATTTAGAGGCCGGACTACGTACCTACGATAGGATGCAGCCATTCCCCGAAGAAGTGCATCGACGAATAGCCGGGCTTATTGCCGGCATGCATTTTGTACCGACTGAGAAGGCGCGCTGCAATTTGCTACACGAACACGCTCCTGCTGAGATGATTCTATTGACCGGCAATCCGGTGGTCGATGCGCTCCACGCCGTAAGCGAGCTGCCCTATAGTATGGAGGGGGGGCCTTTGGCAACTATTCCTTGGGAAAAGCGTATTATTCTGGTGACAGCCCATCGGTGTGAGGATTTTGGGCAACCGCTGGCGTCAATCTGCGATGCACTGCAGGAGATTGTGCAGCGTTACCATAGCAGTGTACATATTGTGTATCCAGTGCATATGAACCCACAGGTATGGAAGCCCGTTCATCGCTAGTTGGCCGATAATCCAGGAATCACATTGATCCCCCCTCTGGATTACTTACCGCTTATACAATTGCTCAAGCGCTGTTATCTAGTATTAACTGACTCCGGCGGGTTACAAGAAGAGGCGCCAAGTCTAGGAAAACCCGTATTGGTTCTAAGAAATACCACTGAGCGCCCAGAAGCTGTGGAAGCAGGAACTGTGAAGCTAGTTGGTCCAATCTGTCAGCGCATCGTTGATAAAACAGCTCATCTTCTGGACGACGCCCAGGCTTACCAGCAAATGGCTCGGGCTATCAATCCATATGGAGACGGAAAAGCAGCGAAACGTATTGTGGCTGCTCTGATAGCAGATGATACTGTAGTTGTCCATGGTTTTCCTGAACCTACTGGCGCACGGGCCGAGCAGAGATGCAATATGCCAGTACCATGACCTGGAAAGGGAAACATCATGTGGTCAATTGGTGACGACCACGAATCAGACCGAGGTCAAACTGACCAAGGAGGCTATGGAGAGCATAGAAACGCTACTTCAGTGATGCCACCCTCGGAGAGGTAGTTTGTGGACATCCTATGTCCTTCACCAGCCATCCGGGATAGGTAATAATTCTTGCGCCCTTTATAGAAATGAATTAATGCCAGCCCATCTGGGCACTGAAATACAGCGGCAGTGGAGTACACCCGCCATCGCTCGAATTGCCACTTGCCCGCGGGGATTGTTCAGCCTTGTGATCCTCATGGCCCATGCTCTGCACTCGGATCACTTGCCAACAGGGCAAACTGACTGGTATCCCAAAGCCGTACCTACCTTTGCTGATGCCCTAGCCGCCGTCCTGCGGCATCGTGGCAAAATGGAATAGCCAACCCCGCCTGAAGCCTTGGGTTCTCTCAATTCTTCGTCGACTCTCTTTGTTATGCTCGTTGAGGCTGCTTGCTATGCCGCCTTAGATGGACAAAGTCGAGTCACAAGGTCGTGCATTGTAAGAGAACGCCAAAAGAGTTATGCATTTATTGTGGGGTGCCGAATGGAAGACTCGGCACAACAACGAATATCTCGACATCTTGAGTGGCTCACATTGACGTATGAAGCAGGTTACTATTTCTCTGCGATCGCTTAGACAGCAGATCTGACAGTAAATATCCAAAAAAGCCCTTGTTTATAGTGTTCGTAATGGGAACTGGTGTTTTCCAACATGGGTTCGAGAGAACAGCTGGATCCTCTCTGAGGGTCTGGATACTGCCTTTAAAATTTCATGTTGTATTGCTGACATACACTTCGTCGTGCTGATTATCGGCAGCATTGTTGTCATGCAGACTGCTTCCAGGAAATATCCAGGCAAGTCTCACCCGTCGAATCACCTGGCCTAACTAGCTGTGATAGTGATGCTGACTGTTGTCTATGTCCTTGTACCACGTGACTGAAAGAATGAGAGGTAAATCTCCATTTTCAGTTGGGGGTTGATGACTTGGGACGCTTTGCCCTTATCAACCTTATCATCAATGTAGCTAACAGCGCCGTGATCACGACAAAGATGAGTTGAACTCCCAATAATGGCAGGGTTCCAATTGTCTTGGGAAAGCCAATGAACTCGAGTAATGTTCTCGCAGTATCTTTATCGACTAATATCAAAATGGACAACACTACCGCCGCTGCCAACAAGATAGTCTCGATTCGCTGCTGCTTCCTTTCCTGCTCCTTGTCAATCCAGACCCTTGTCATTTCCACAGCCGTTCTAGCAGTTTCCAGCGGGCGTTGTCCTTCAGTCACCAGGAGATCAAGTTCCTGCGTAGCCTCTTCCAGGTAATGCTGATGAAATTCGAGAACATTACCTCCGCCTGCCTGCTTGCACCACCAATTGAAGTTGAATTTCTGGCGCAAGAGTGAAATTTGCAACTGGTTCAGGTGAACAACTGCGCTGACCAGGGGTCCATATTCTCTAGCAAGACCATCGAGTTCACTTGTTGGTACTGTCACCTGAGTCAGTTCGTGTAGCAAGCCATCGGCGTGTTTCAGCAAGGTATCCATCTTTTGCCGGAACTGCTCGATCCAATCACCGAGGCGATACTGACGCATCTGGAAATAACCCTTGTGAGCAATCAAATCCGCCATAAGCAGTGCCGCGACCGGGTTGTATAATACATCCCGCACCAATTGGTTGTTCGAGTCGGGCTGGCTGAGAGCCATATACACTGTCGATTCTTTCAGGCCATCGCCCCGGTCGGGTATATCTATAAGCCAAATTCGACCACCCGACAGCTCATCCTGTGCAAGCACCTGCGGGCTTTCGGACAGATCAGGATGAAGTTGCCGGACATCTGACAGCAATTCAGTTAGAACAGTACCAAGAAGAGCCTCCTGGACCAATTCGGCCTGGTATATCAAAGTGTAGCCCCACACAGCTTGCAAGGTCAGGTTATCTGGCAGAGCTTCTTCTAGCTGCTTGCGCATGATACTCCAGGCACTGCCAACTGTACCAGGTTGGTTCAGTGCGAGCTGGATGATGGTCGTATCATGAGCAGAGGCAGCAGCCGGTTCGAAGTGGCGTAGATACGTTTGGGTAGCGTCGTTGAAATAGTCATGATGACTCATGGGCACCAACGCAAGTGACTGGATCAGGCGATCTAGCAGGGGCTGTAACTGACCACACTTGCCATAAAAGTTGGCAATCAGAGCTGCTGATTCTGCTATTGGAGCCAGGTCGTTACTCCTGGTCTCGCTATTGATGTGAGCAGTCATGGCTTTTTTTCCTGACCCGGCATGTGCTTAGTCTCCGAGGCTTCCTGGAGTGCTGCTTCAAGTTGCGTACGACAATCGATTATGGCATTACGTATCTGCGGTGCCCGCGCCTGAGCGTATGCATTCGGCTCAACCGTGGCCAGGTGGTCAGCCATGGAGACACTGCGTAGAGGGCTCTGTTGTGTCGCATCGTTACCTTCCGGCAGGAGCAATGACACGAGCGCTGGTCGGTCCTCCACCAGGCGGTGAATGGCGTCAATCAGATTTGACAGATCAGCATCGCTCTGTATGGCAGCAGCTTGCTCGTATTGCACGCCTAACTCCTTTATGAAGGAGGATCGTTCCGCTTCATCCAATACCTGAACAACATCTTTCGCATCTTCACTCAACTGTAACAGCAGAATCAGGACTTTTCTCACACGTTGTTCCTGGCTCATTAGCCTGCCTCCTCGCGTATTCCTTATAAAAAACTCTATTCGCATTATATCTCATCTGATGAGTAAGTTCTCATACCTATTAGTAGAAAACGGAAGCTTCTCACTCTACATGCAGAGGATGTCTATTTTTATCGACTGGGATTTGGTATCAACTCCTGTTTTGCGTTATACTTAGTGTATCGGTATGGATTTGAAGCATACTTTCCTGATCTAATCACTTTCTTCGGACGTTCAAGCAAGCACAATTAGGCCATCCCTTTAGCGCAGCCTTACTATGGAGGCGACCCAACGCGGTCCTGCCTCAGAAAACCCGAGGTGCGCGTTGACAATGGAAGGAATGCAAATTGGCCGCTATCGATTTTTGCGCATGCTAGGCAGTGGTGGCATGGGCGAAGTCTACCTGGCAGAGGATCCCCGCATCAAGCAACAAGTCGCCATAAAGGTGATCCGGGCTGAGGCCTCTCCCTATCCGGACGAAAATGCGACCAAAGAGGCGACTCGCCTGTTCCAGCGAGAGGCCATGGCAGTTGCCAAACTGGATCATCCACACATCTTGCCGCTTTATGACTATGGGGAGGCTATTGTTAACAGCACCCCACTCACCTATCTGGTGATGCCCTATCGTCCCGAGGGTTCCCTCGTGGAGTGGCTGCGCAGGCGCGGTACCGCCGAACTGCTCTCACCTCAAGAGGTGGCTCCAATCATCAGCCAGACGGCCGAGGCTTTGCAACATGCACACGATCGGCAGATCATTCACCAGGATGTCAAGCCCTCCAACCTACTCATTCGTGAGAGGAGAGAAGACCCGGATCATCCCGATATCTTGCTGGCTGATTTCGGAATTGCCAGATCCACCACTGCCACTTCCAGTACGAGCCAGGTGATACGGGGAACCCCAACGTATATGGCCCCAGAGCAATGGGAGGGCCATCCTGTCTTCGCCACAGATCAGTACGCTCTAGCCATTATGGCTTATGAACTGCTCACGGGTCGCCCGCCTTATCAGGGAGGCTCAGTGCAGATGATGTTCCAGCACTTGAACACCCAACCACAGCCACCCAGTACATTCAATACGCATCTATCTGCGGATGTCGATAACGTCCTCTTGCACGCTCTGGCAAAAAAACCTCAAGATCGTTTTGCTTCCGTTGTTGCCTTCGCTTATGCTTTCCAACAGGCAACACAAAGCATTTATGTGTCTAATAGTGCGAGGGCGTTGGGGAACGTCGGACCGCAGACAATGACACAACCCCGTCCCTCGACGGAACAACTCACGCCGACAGGAGGCACCGCGTTACAACCACCGGGAGCTGGTGGTACCCCTCCACCGGTGGTCTCCACGCTGGCTACCTACACAGCTGTGCCGCGAGTGCGTGTCCTCGACCAGAGCGGCCAAACGCTTCAAGTGGCAGACGTGAAAAGCCAGGGCTTGACTATTGGCCGCCAACCAGGTAATGACCTCGTACTGTCAGATCAATCCGTCTCGTACCGGCATTTGCAGGTGATGTGGGATGGCAAACAGGTGACCGTGAAAGATCTGGGATCAAGCAATGGAACATTATTGGATGATGTACGGCTGCTGCCGCAGGTGAGCCAGACCTGGATGGAGCGACAGATGATTCGAGTTGGACCATTCTGGCTGCGCCTGGAAGGACCCAGCCCGGTTGGCACGCAAACTGTGCAAAAAGCAGTACCACAGACTGGGACGATCAGCGCCCCAGCAACGCAAGTCTCAGCCACTATAGTGAGAAGCGGTCGCATCGGGATGGCGGTCAATCCCCGGATGCTGACCATCACACCTAGTCAGCCTGCCAATATTCAAGTCACGCTGACCAATCTGGGCAGCATCGTGGATTGGTTTACCACCACCATTGAGGGCGTGGCACCGGAGTGGGTGCAGAGAGCGGGCCAGGAAGTGCAACTCAATCCAGGCATGCAGGAGACGGTTGAACTGAACGTGAATGTAGCCAGGGCACCGAACAACCTTGCGCGAGAGTACCCGGTGACCATCCGAGCGCGTTCGCGCGAACAACCAAACGAATCAGCCACGGTGCAGGCGCGCTGGAATGTGCTCCCGTTCAAGGAAGATGCGTTCAGGCTCGAACCACGTCGAGCCAGCGGTCGGGGTGGGGCCTCCTATACTGTCACATTGCAGAACAGTGGTAATACTCCGGCGCACTATGAGTTGAACGGAGAAGATGACGAGCAGAAAATGGAGTACCGCTTCAGATCAAATCCTGTAGACCTCGCCCCGGGCAGGGAAGCGCGAGTTCCACTGACAGTGAAAATGCGTCAGCGCTGGATAGGCAGAGAACAGCGCCAGCAATTCCAGATACACGCGCGCTCTGCCGGGAGTAGTAGCCCCTTGACCGCCCCTGGAGAATTCGTCAACAATGCGCTGATACCGGCCTGGGTACTCACCGTGGTTGGCATTGTGCTGGCTGCCAGCCTAGCACTGAGCGCTATTTTCGTTCTGCCGCGTGTGTTTACGCCACCACCGACGCCGACACCAGGGCTAACACCAACGCCCACACCAACGCCCACACCAACGGTCACGCCGACACCAGGGCTAACACCAACGCCCACACCAACGGTCACGCCGACACCGTCGCCGACACCCAGTCCCACGCCTACGCCTACACCCACACCAACGCCGACGCCCCCACCAACCCCAATATTGTCGGTCAGCCCCACCAGTTTGGGTCCAGGTAATTGTGCATCGTCTGGTAGTGGCTATACCTGTACCGTGACATTGAGTGATGATCAAGGTGGTGCGAACTGGACCGCATCCAGTGATATCAATGGCGTGTCCTTCAGCCCGCCGAGTGGGACCGTCCATCCTCCAGGAGGGACAACAATAACCATCTATAATATACCCTGTGTGAGTGGTACCTTCTCCTTCACAGGTTCTGGAAATACCGTCTCTGTATCATGGCAATGCATAACATAGTGGCTTTCCCCAACTCCCAGAGTGACCGCAAAGCACCCTGCCTGAGGGAACAGATCCCGAGGAGATTGAACTGCAGTTCTTTTGCAAAAAACAGAACCGTGGAAGGAATGGGAGTATTGAAGCATCTAGAGCTATTCTCATGACCCGGCCTATGCCGACTACGTATTGGAGTCGCCACATGACGGATGATTTAATAGGCCAGACGCTCGGTCAGTATCGCATCGAGGCACTGCTAGGTAGCGGTGGCATGGGGCAGGTCTATCGCAGCGTGCATAGGCTTCTCAATCGGCCTGCAGCGATCAAAGTGATGCAGGCCCATCTTGCGGCCAATCCCGACTTTCGGTCACGCTTTCTCCGGGAAGCGCAGTCAGCTGCGGCGCTGAAACATTTCAATATCGTGGAGATCTACGATTTTGGCGAACAAGATGGACACCTCTACCTGGTGATGGAACTGATGACGGATGGCTCGCTGCATACCCTCTTGCGACGCACCGCCGGGCAACCCTTGCCCCTATCTCTGGGACTTGATCTCGTGCAGCAGGCAGCCAAAGGTTTGGCGGCTGCCCAGGCATTGAATATGGTGCATCGCCAAACCTCGCCAGGGATGGTTTACAAATCCCGGCATTGACGTTGACGGATGTCAAACATTGCGAATTGGCTCTGAGAGCCAAATTGCTTCCTAATGAAGCGGCATTTTTCTGTCATCGTCGTTGCCCAAATTTGTAAGGGATGCGTGGCGAAGTTTGGTGCATCGCGATATCAAACCCGATAACCTGCTGCTCAATCGCCTGAGCGAGGCGGGCCAGGCAGGTGAGCAGTATGTGCTCAAAATCAGCGACTTCGGGCTGGCTCGTTTAGCCGAAAGTGGACTTACCAACACAGGTGTTCCAATGGGCACGATGGCCTACATGTCACCTGAGCAGTGCTAGAGCAAGAAATTAGATTGGCGTAGTGATCTGTATTCGCTAGGCATTATGTTCTATGAAGTCGTCACCGGCTACAAGCCCTTCCAGATCAATGACTTCAGTGAGGCGTTAGACAAGCATGTCAATGTCCCACCAAAGCCACCACGCGAGATGCGCCCGTATCTGCCGCCGGGTCTTGAAGAGATCATCTTGCGTTGCCTGGCCAAGAAGCCAGAAGAGCGCTTTGCGACGGGCACAGAACTGGTCTCCGCACTGCAGAGGGCGTTGGGGAACGTCGGACCGCAGACAATGACACAACCCCGTCCCTCGCCGGAACAGCTCACGCCGACAGGAGGCACCGCGTTACAACCACCGGGAGCTGGTGGCATACCTCCATCGGTGGTCTCCACGCTGGCTACCTACACGGTGTGCCGCGAGTGCGTGTCCTCGACCAGGGCAGCCAAACGCTGCAAGTGGTAGAGGTGAAAAGCCAGGGCTTGATTATTGGCCGCCAGCTAGGTAATGACCTCGTACTGCCAGATCAGGCCATCTCGCATCGGCATTTGCAGGTGATGTGGGATGGCAAACAGTTGACCGTGAAGGACCTGGGATCGAGAAATGGCACATTGTTGGAGGGGGTGCTACTGCTGCCGCAGGAGAGCCAGCCCTGGATGGAGCGGCAGTTGATCCGGGTTGGCCCGTTCTGGCTGCGCCTGGAAGGACCCAGCCCGGCTGGCACACAAACCGTGCAAAGGCCATTACCAGGGACCGCAACGTTTGGGACGACCGGCGCCCCAGGAACGCAAACCTCTGCCACCATGGTCAGGAGCGGTCGCATCGGTATGGCAGTCAATCCCCGGATGCTGACCATCACGACTGGTCAGCCTTCCACGACCCAGGTCACGCTGACCAATCTGGGGAGCATAGTGGACTGGTTCACGACTATCGTGGAAGGAGTGCCTCCAGAGTGGCTAAAGGGGGCAGGTCAGGAAGTACAACTGAATCCAGGTATGCAGGAAACGATTGAACTGAACGTAAACGTAGCCAGGTCGTCGAATAACTTTGCGCAAGAGTACCCGGTGACCATCCGAGCTCGTTCGCGTGAGCAACCCAACGAATCAGGCACCGTACAGGCACGCTGGAATGTACTCCCATTCAAGGAAGACGCGCTGCGGCTCGAGCCCCGCAGAGCCAGTGGTCGAGGTGGGGCCTCCTATACTGTCACATTAGTCGAAGTAGGAACAATAGGGAACATTGATACCGGCTTCTTTTGCAGCCCGGTTTGCGGCGCTAGTCCTGGCGGTCTCTATCGTATAGTGAACTCTTCACCTTTTAGTGGTGGAAGGGATCCACAAACCTATACCGCAGTACAACAGAGTGACATCGATGGCGCAGCGAACCCATTGATAGCAGCACTCACGGCTAATGCACAAAAATCGATAAAGGCGCGCCCGAATGAGCGTCTCATCAGTTCTCCGCAATGTAAATCAACGGTGGCACCAGATCACGAGAGCGGTGACCAGGCGAAGACTGTGACTGTAACATGTATAGGTGAGGCCTATGATCATGATGGAGTACTGGCGATGGCAACGCAATGGCTTAAGCAGGATGCATTTCAAAGTCCTGGGCCTAGTTATGCGCTAGCGGGCAACGTAGTGACGACGCAGACACGGGCCCAGGTGACAGATGCGAACCAAGGGACATTATCGGTGTCTGTCATTGCGGAGGGAGTATGGGTCTTCCAGTTCAATAATGCTCAAAAGCAGGCCCTGGCGAAGCTGATTGCAGGGAAAAAGAGGGAGACTGCTCAATCCTTGCTGTTGCAGCATGGTGTAGAAAGGGCGGATGTTCAACTCTCTGGTGGTAACGGAGTTACCTTACCATCGGACCCCACACAAATCAAGTTCGTAATCTTGGATGTGAAAGGGAAATGAATTACTCTAACTGCCATAAACGCACAGTTTTGTCCTGTGATCCCGATGCCAGGGTTTGTCCATCGGGAGAGAAGTCCACACTGTTGACCCATGAGGTGTGGCCCTCAAGTGTACTTAATAGCTTCCCATCGGTTACATGCCACAACCGAACGGTTGTATCTTGTGATCCTGAAGCCAGGATTTGCCCATCTAGGGAAAAGGCGATGCCGTTAATGCCTTCTGTGTGCTCTTTGAGTATCTTCAACGTTGTTCCATCGGCAATACGCCACAGCCGCACGGTTGTATCCTGGGAGCCTGAAGCCAGGATCTCTTCGCTAGACGAGACGGTTAGAGGTGAAAAGGCTACACTATTAATGGATCCAGTATGCCCTTTGAGTGTACTCAATACTGCTCCATCGCTAACGCGCCACAGACGTACTCTTGTAGCATTCGAACCAGAAGCCAGGAACCCTCCATTTGCGGAAAAATCCACACTCGTTGCCCAGTATGCATTCCCCGTGAGTGTATTAAATGCTATACCCTCTGCAACTCTCCACAACTTGATAGTGGTAGGAGAGAGCGATGCAGATGCCAGAATCTGCCCGTCGCGGGAAAAGGCCACGCAGTTGACATCTCCAGCATGCCCGTTAAGCGTATGAAGCAAGGCTCCATCGTCAACGCGCCACAACCGCACAGTTTTATCTTGCGAGCCCGAAGCCAGGATTTGCCCATCAGGAGAGAAAGCTACGCTATTAACACTTCCCGAATGACCCTGCAGGGTCATTTGTAACGACCCATTGGCAATGTGCCATATCTGCACATCGATAGCGTTCAATCCCAATGCAAGTAACTGCCCATCAGGAGAGAATGCTACGCTTGTTACCTCATGCTCCACTTGCCAGGTTTGTATATTTTTAATGCTTAGATCTATAACATCGGGTTCGATTGGTAGTAATGGCACCTTCTCTCTATTAGCATCCGACATGTTTGCCATACCTTGATTAGGCATAGATCGGTGTAGCTCTGATGATTGAGGTGCATGTGTTTGTAATGTTTCCTCATGCTCCGGTTTGAAAGCTGACGGTGCTTTCACTATCTGATGCTGTTCAATGGGTAGATCAATATGCTGGCCTGCTTCTTTTAATAGAGGTGTGTCTAATTGATCAAGGGCCGAGATTGATTTCTGGACCGTCCTGAACAGAACACCATCGGGAGAGCGCATGTGCAATACTGGCGTTCCCCACTCTACTGTATTGGCTATATCCAGACTGATAGCCTTTCTTGCTTCTCCTACTGCTGCGTCGACAGGCATACCATCAGCCAGAGCTTCGTAGAAGGCGCGAGACAACTCAATCGCAGCTCGATCCGTAATTTCATACTGCATTGCCAATACTGCCGGAATTCCCCGTCGAACTAGAATAGCAGCAGTGCTGGAGAACACATCACGCTTACTGCCACGTGCACCTTCGCATGCGTTTAGCACAACTAAGCGCAGAGGATAGTGATCAGAAAGGAGTCTCCCCAAATGTGTTGCGCTTAATAAATGGGCCTGCCCTTCGTTATCTTCAAAAGCTATAAGTCCCTCATCAGTATTAGGATCAAATCCGCCATGACCGATGAAATGGAAGATATGCCAGGTGCCTCGTCGCAACGCTCGTTGCAAGTCCTGCCACGTTTTGCCTTCTAACCACGTCAACTGCACCAGACCATTAGCTTGCAGGTCCTTAATTGCTACCTCTACGCGTTGTTTCTCGTGTTCAATGTCCAACTCAGCCAGATTACTGGGGCTGGTGATCATACCCAGAATACGTAACGGTGTAGTCACAACCAAAGGCTGTGGCGGTTGAGATAATTCCAGGTAACGGATGATCGGTGTATTGCTGGAAAGGCAAACATATTCCGCTTGGCCAGGATCATATAAGAACTCCCAGGGTAGTGCTGCCAGTTCTGGTGAGAGAATACGTAATTTCAAGCGAAGCCCTTTACCTTGTTGTGCCGCTTCACGTCGGCATACTGCGTAATGGCTACGTACTTCTCCTGTGAATAAGGCCTCGAACAACGCACGTCCAAAGTTCTGCACTTTCTGTTCTCCCGGTGAAAGGATTTGACGGCGTTTCCCCCCAGAACGTAGAAGTGCATTTTGCAATGATAAAAGCTGGTTTTCCAATGTCAGCTCATCAAAGGGAAAGTGCATCGTTTCACGCGCTTCGCCTGCTGCTGAGCGGACAACAGCTATTGGATACTCGCGGCCGCTTCCTGAGCCGATTGCAAGTTCAAAGTCGAGATAGTCTAAATGTAGCTCTCGATGGCTCTCACTTTCCATATTTCACCTTAGCAGATGTGTGGCATGAAACGAAGTGTTCTACAGAGAGTTTAGATGCTACAGCTAAGATATGCTGAACTAAGATATACCATTCCAAGCGTAACGGTGTCAAATTTTGTCTCGGAGCAGCGCAAAACGCTTTGCTGAGAGCTGATCTACCAATCCAAGTTCATCGAAAAGAAAGTTAATCATTTCACCTGCTGCTTAAAGGACAACTATTTCAGAGTTTTTCCACTCGTGCACAGTACTAAATTTGTATGGTTGTGATGTAATAATTTCAAGAACACCAAATCCCTGTCAATGATGTATAATTTATTAATAGATCAATTGTGCCAGGTAGCTTACAATAAGAGACTATCCATCTAGATATTTTCTCAGAGATGAGAGAGGTGAGCAGTGACACTGGAAGGAGCACAGATTGGCCGCTATCGCTTCATCCGCCTGCTGGGCGGTGGGGGTATGGGCGAAGTCTATCTGGCAGAGGATCCCCGCATCAATCAGCAAGTCGCTATCAAGGTGATTCGGGCTGAGGCCTCTCCTTATCCCGATGAGCAGGCGACCAAAGAGGCAAGCCGCCTGTTTGAGCGGGAGGCCATCGCGGTCGCCAAATTGGATCACCCACACATCTTACCCCTGTTCGACTACGGGGAGGTCGTCGTGAGCGGAATACCGCTCACCTACTTGGTTATGCCCTTTCGCCCGGAAGGTTCCCTCTTAGAGTGGCTTCGTAGAAGGGGCACTGCCGAGTTGCTGACCCCTCAGGAGGTAGCTCAAATCATCAGCCAGACGGCTGAGGCCTTGCAGCATGCGCATGATCGGCAGATCATTCACCAGGATGTCAAGCCCTCTAACCTGCTGATTCGTGAGCGGAGGGAAGACCCGGAACATCCCGATATCCTACTCACTGATTTCGGTATTGCCAAATCCGCTTCGGCGACATCCAGCATGAGCCAGGTGATACGGGGAACCCCAACCTACATGGCTCCAGAGCAATGGGAAGGCCATCCTGTCTTCGCTACAGATCAGTATGCTCTTGCCATCACGGCCTATGAACTACTCACGGGTCGCCCTCCCTTCCAGGGGGGCTCGGTTCAGATGATGTACCAGCACTTGAATGTACCATCAGGGCCTCTGAGTGCCCTCAACGCCTCATTATCTCCGGATGTCGATATAGTGGTCTTGCATGCCCTCGCAAAAAAACCTCAAGGCCGTTTTGCTTCCGTTTCTGCCTTTGCCAACGCCTTTCGACAGGCGGTACAAGGCACTAACGTGACCAGTAGGGAGAAAACACCGAGCCCAGATGAAGCAAATACGAATAAATCAAGCCCCAAGTCTTTAGCAAAATCACCTTCGGATACAACAAATGCTGATGTGAAATCTGAAGAGAGAGTCTATGGTGCTGAAACAATAGATGCGGTTGCACCTGATGCAAAACAGGGAACTGCTCTATCCAGTAGCACCCCAAGTACAAGGGGCAATTCTCAAACTTCGGTCGATGGAGAGATTCCACATCGCAGAAAAAGGCGGTGGTTGCTCGCTATTGCACTGGTAGGGCTGGCTCTCGTAGTTGTATCAGCTAGCACCTTGCTGATTATCTCCCTGAATTCTGGTAATAACTCCGGAACTACTCCGGTAACTGCTTCAACACCAACACCGACGGATACTTCTATCACAACAGGATCAGTTTCTCCATCCGGTTCGCCTACCGTTACCTCAGCAGCAGCCATCATTACCAATATACAAACATCAAGTGCTATTGACAACAATCAACTTCCAACACAAGTTACCACCACTTTTACTCTTAACCAGATTGTGTATGTCACATTTACTATAAATTTCAATGGTCAAGGTACTGTAGAGGCAAAGTTTTATGCTAATGGTCAGCTTTTACCCGACTTTACCAACACTCTTAAGTTCTACGATGGAGTCCATCCAAATGGCGAAATTCCCCCCGGAGGCTCTGGAACGTACAGCGCACCAACACAACAGGGAGCTGTTGAACTGTACTGGTGTCCGCAATTCGATTGTAGCAATGAACAACTTGCGGCGTTTGTCTATTTTATCGTTACACAATAGTTTATCCTGATATGATCATAATAAATATTGACCGCAAAGCCTAATCGGCAGTTCTTCTGGATGACTGTTAACGGTCAATATAAGTGGGACTGTTTGGCTATGTATTCGTGCCGATTTTTACCTCCTCAAGTTGGGTGAGATGTTGATGGGTAGCCTGGCGTGCGCGATAGCTGTCCACGGCCATCATATCCAAAATGACGCAGTGGTGGATCA
>Ga0070717_10001592_pt1 | contig 15703 bp, 27 predicted proteins | sample LARL113metaG_FD_71366 | JGI IMG/M metagenome (GOLD analysis project Ga0070717, IMG submission 71366) | Corn, switchgrass and miscanthus rhizosphere microbial communities from Kellogg Biological Station, Michigan, USA - LAR L11-3 metaG | ecosystem: Host-associated > Plants > Roots > Rhizosphere ... | reverse complement strand
AGCTGGCTGGACGGCAGCGCAAGTTGCAGCTTACACCGGGGGTATCGCCTACGGCGGGCCCGGTGCTTTTGGCGTGCACAGATACGCAGAGGGTGGCCCGGTGCTGGAAACGGGCATCGCGCTGGTCCATAAAGGTGAGTATGTCATACCCGCTGGTGGCTGGGCCTCGGGCGGCGGCGGTTCGTCATCGGGAGGCGGGAGCGGAGGCGGCTATTCTGGCTACTCCGGCCCATCTCAGATTGTGGTGCAGGTCAGTGAGCACCAACTGATGCGCATCATTATGCCGGGCGTGGTTAATTCTATTCGCAGCAACTTGGCTGTAAATAATCTGTAGGAGGCAGGCATGTACGCGATCATCGCCTCGAACTGGGGAGCCTGGATGGTCTACGGGCGATTGCAAGGTGTACTTGTGGGCAGGTATAGTCTGCCGGAGTTGCTAGCAATCGCCCACGAGCGGCACGGACAAATCTTCCTATTGTGGCTGAAGGCATGAAAAAGGCCCCCACATTGGGGGCCTTAGCGAAACGATTAGTTGACGCGCCTACGCCTACGCCACTACAGGGGACACTTTAGCTATCTGCCAGTTTGCCAACAAGCCAGATAACCAACAATACAATAATCACAATTGGGAGCACAATCATACGACTCACCTCCCTCGACTCGCCCGCCGAATTTCCCAGTACCGCTCGGCGCGGCGCATCGACTCTTCATGCGCCTGCTGCTCAGCCGCCTGGCGTGCATTCCAGCAAGACGTACAAAGTGTGGTACCGGATGCGCCACAATCAACGCACGTTAGACCCTGTGAAACTTCCCTACGGATTTCTTCATTCGATTTCTTCTTCACAATTGTTCATCCTCTCTGCAAATCTTAGCGGGATTTGCGACTATAATCCCGCCTCATCTAAGACTTGCCTGATCAGCGGGTAGTATTGCTTGCCTTTGCCCAGCGCCAGGCACATCTCGCGACGTGGTACGCCTTCCCTGGCAAGCCTTACAATCTGTTCCCGTTCCTGCTGAGAAATGTTCAGGAACGGTGTTCCTAGCGTTCCTGTTCCTCGGTCCTGACTATCGGGAACGGCTTCCCAGGCCGGGAACGCTTCAGGAACAGCAGGACCGTTAGGAACACTGTCATCGTCGATAATGGCGCGTAAATCGTCGATCGTGGTAAATGGAAGCGCGGCAATATCGGGCTGAGGCCTCCGGCTGACATCTAAAATGGCGGTGCCTGGCTGCGCCTTGCGGAGCAGCGGAAGCAACTTCTTACGAGACTCTTCATCCAGGCCTGCCATCCTCGCGTGCATGTCCGAACTGTTGAACACCAGGCGGCTTGAGAGATTGTCGCGTGTGAGTGTTGGCAAGACCTGAGCCGGGAGTGATTGCCCGGTCAGCATGCAGAAACAATTGTGTTTGCGGTTCTGCGTGACAATCTTCTCTGCCAGGTCAAGCACCGATGCCGCCGGCTTCATCTTTTCCTCATAGCGGGCGATGGCCGGCAATTCATCAACCAGGACGAGCAGCGGCTGCTTGACCTGCTTGGTATGCCGCCATAAATCCTCGCGCTCCTCCAGCTCCTCATAGATGGCCGGGATCGCGTTGTAGATCTCGTCATACTCACCATAGTAGGGAATGAGTCCGCTCACTTCATACAGGCTGCCTTGCGGGTCGAAGACGTACACGCTGGCATCGATGAGGAGCAGGATTGCCAGGTAGTACAACAAGCCTGTGCTTTTGCCCGTTCCTGGCTTGCCAACGAACGCCATGCTGAGCAAATCGCTCACGTCGCCGGTGATTGGCCCTTGCATGCCGTAGCCCAGGACCAGGCGGCCAGGGCGGATAAGCGACTTCATCGAGGCAAAGGGCGGCGCCAGTGGATACTGCACCTCGCCTGGAGGTAACGCCGGCATGCCGGTATTCGTCTGCTTGATGGTTAAGGGCCCATCTGGAATTGTCAGCGGGCTGATGGTGCGCAGCGTGCGAGTGTGCGGATTGTATTCGATGCTGTGATGGTTAGCAAGCGCCTCGCGGGTCAGCTCCCGCATGTGTACACGGTCTTTGATATCGTGGTGGTGATGCTCCCAGCGGGTGAAGCCAAAGCCCAGGCCTGCCAGCACTGAGCAGGAAAGCAAGCACCAAAATGCTGGGATGAATCCGAAAAGATACCACAGGCCAATCACGAAGAAGAGCAACAGGACGAGGCCCGCGGCACAGAAAATGATAATAGCGATAGGTGGGAATGCGCCGGGTTCCTGCGGTTCAGGCAGCGGTCGTGTTTCCATATTTCCCCCGTATACCAGTTCGTTGTAATGATGACTCGTGGTAGTAATGCACTACGGGTTACAGGCCAGTTCGCGCTGGCCTTTTTACTTGGGCTTGATGCGCTTCAAGGCTTCCAACGCCGCCCGCTTATAAAAGGTTCTGTGCGGCGCTCGCATCTCATACCTTGTCAGCATGCCATCCCTCACGTATTTATCTAAACTGGCGCGTGAAACACCCAGGATGCGGCAGGCTTCTTTCACGTCCACATATTCTGATTGCTGCTCGTCTGTCATGACCATAGGTCCCTCTCAGGCGCTTTACTCTACAGTGTACTGGCGATGCCAATATTTGTCAAGGCATCGCTTAGTTTCGCTTAAAGACGCTTAAAATAGCAAAATTGTCTTATGTAATTACCGTCATTTCGTTGAAGTTCGCGCTACAATGCGATTCTGGCAAAACAAAAGACCAGCGCCGCCTGACACTGGTCTTTCTTTGCCCTGACCCCTGAGCGGGTAGGGATGGCTGCGCCCGATCTCTCTAGCGCGCCAGGTCGATTATATCATTCTCCATCGTATTGCGGCAGCCAGGGCTTCTCGCGGTTCTCCCTGCTGATGCGGTTGCGCTCGTCGATGTCGGCCTGGTACAATTCTGGCTTGCTCACATGCAGCGCGTTACGCCGGAGCTGCAACGCGGCCAGCGCAACCTGGAAGTTGTCGTCATCTAACTGCGCAGCGCAAAAGTCGATCGGCTCAATGTGCTGCCCGCTGTTAAACAAGTTCCCAGCCAACTTGACCAGGCGGGTATACCCGCCCGAGAAATCAACCTCCTTGAACATGCCCTCAAAGTCGATTCCATCATGGTACACATAGCTGCTTGTCTGCTGCCAGGTATCAAGATCGGCGGTCAAGATGTACAGCGCTGCGCCATACTCCTGATCGAGCTTGCCATCGTACACATGGCCGTAGGTTTGCATGACGGCTAGAAATCGCTGCTTGTGTTCAGGTGACTTGAAAAAGATGTCTGCTGTCACGGTACAATCCTCCTATTCCTGCCTGGATTGAGCTTACAAAATTCTTCATGGCCCTCAGTGACTTGATCGTAGCACCAAGAACATTGATGCAGGCCGGAGCCGTCGCCGTCTGTCAGCTCGTCCTGGCGCTCCAGCCAATCGTCGATATCCGTATCGCCCGCGCTCGTGTTGATGTTAGCAATGGATGGCTCCTCGCTTCCCGTCTTCACCTCAACACTGGTAATCGTCAAAGGCTGGATGCGCGGCGGGTGTCCTTGAACGGTGAGCACTTCAAACAGGAAATCACCCAGGGCTTCTGTCTCATCCTGATTGAGAAACGTTTGTGAGCCCGCCCAGGAAATGCGCAGCTCGCTGCTATCGAAGTCAAATTCAAACGTGTAGTTTCCAACCTTCATGGAGGTAAACTTCGCTGGCATTAGTTCGCCTCGCTTTCTGCCTTCAGATAGACCCAGCCCTGACTGTGTTCAATCAGGCTCTCATCGATAGTCCATACCCCCGCCTGGTTGCGCGTCATGCCCTTAGCGGTCATCTCTCCCGCGTCGTTGCAGGCGTGGAACGCGGGCGCGCCTATGCCCAGGTGGATCTGGTAAGCGTCTTCAGTGGCAAACGTTGCGTTGCAAAACGGACATTGTTTCATGTGTTCAATCTCCTTTCTTTCAAGCCCATTCTGAAAAATTCGACAGGGTGATGTTGCCCCATTGTGGGCGCAATTTGCTTGGCTGCTGTTCTGGCAATTGCACAGCAACCAGATCATGCTGTGGTGTCTCCCAGTACTGCGCGGCCTGGTCGAGTGCATCGGATTGCGTGTCGGCATAGACATGCCCTAACAACTGGCGCTCTTCGTCGCTGTCAGCCGCCTCATAGTAAATCTCGTACTGGTGCATGTGTTCAATCTCCTTTCAAGATCGTGTAAGGAAGCGCCTCTACAACTGACGTATTGACAGTCAAACCACGTTGCCGGTCAAGGTCTTCAATCTCATTAGCTAGCTTGCGCAATTGTGGGACAAGATTATTCAATCGTTCCCAATCGGTATCCCACAGATAGTCAATGTCAGACGGTGGTGGAAGGTGCGAACGCAATGATCTCACCTGTTTATCGGTACCCTCTGTGATCGATCGAACGATGGCACGCATGCGAACATAGAACGGCTCGTGCTGTGTTCCTAAGTGCTGACGTTCATCGTAGAGCATGCGCTCAAAGCGATCGCGCTCCTTGCGCATGGCCTTGACCTGCTCTTTCAGTTGCTGGATGGTTTCTTGATCAGTCATACCTTTCCTTTCAAGATCGTGTAAGGTACATTAGTCTAGCTCTTCGCTGATAAGCGCAGATCCGCCAATCGCGGATCTTTTCGCATACTTCAGCGGCATACTTTCGGTTTCCCAGCCGCCGTCAGCCTGTACAATATTCAAGGCGGTTCCATTCATAAGCACATCGAAGGCCCAATGGTGACGTAGATCGTGTGGTGACAGGTGCTCGACACCAATCTCGCCGCCCAGGACCTCGACGCGCCGATTTATCGCCCTGGTGGTCAGTCCCTGCCCATTGTAGCCGGTGAAGAGCGGTCCGCTCTTTCGGCCAATCTGCGCCAGGTACGTACCTGCCGCCAGGCGCGTATGCTTGTGTAATCGCTGAATGTCCGTGCGGTCCGTTTTCGGGCGGTAGATCGTGACAGTATTGCGTGCCAGATCAATCGATTCAACAGTCAACAATGCAACCTCACTACAGCGTAGCGCATGCTCGACGAGCAAGCCCATGAGCAAGGCATCGCGGGAGGCGATATCTCGGTCACGGGAAAAGCGGCGATATGGCTGCGTCGTCGTCTTCTTGAGTTGCAATGCCTCGCTGGTTGAAAGCTTCGTGGCTACAGCTTTCTTGTGGCCACGCCTCGTAGGGATGCCGGCTTGCGACCGCTGCGCGTCCAGGTTTCTCGCCTTGCGTCCAGCAGCGCCGCGCACACTGCTCACGGCGGCAACCAGCAATTCATCTAGCACACCAGCTCCACCAGGCGGCGGACCTGCCAGTTTGCAAAACACGTGGATTGTACAGATGGCCCCCTTAATCGTTGAGATAGCATAGCCGGCTTGCTCCAACCATGCCTTGAAGCCCTGGAGCAATCCGTAGGTCATGCCGCGCCATGCCTGGGCATCGCTGAAGAGGGCTTCAGCCGGGCGCACAATCCCAGCGCTCGCGAGGTACTCGCTGAACCATTCCAGGTCGTTGGAGTAGCGCCGCTGCGTGTTGGCTGTCCAGGTGGAGCAGGCCTCGCTAAACGTGTCACTTTGCGCGTACTCGTTAGCGACCTGCCCGGCCAGGGCCAGGCGATTGTCGTAGTCGCCAGGTTGGTAGATGGTGATATCGGTCATTGGTTCGGTGCCTCGTTTGCAAGGTGTTGAGCAATCCTGTCCATTTCGTCCAGGTCTTGCATTTCCCAATTCGAGAAGCGAATATCCGTCGCTCCCGAATACTCTTTCAAGAGATCGCGCCGGATACGTTCTTCGGCCTCCTGCTGGGTGGAAGCATCAGTTCCACCCCTTGCCTCAACAGATTTGCCATGAAGAGAGAAGGTCACATCACATCGGTAGATGTTCATTGGTCTCGTCCTTTCTTATTGGTTCCACGCCTCGTCAGCCATGCGGTCAGCTTCATCGGCTGCTGTGCCAACGATATACGTTGGATCTTCAAACCCGTGCGGATGAGGAATCACGCTTCCATCTTCAAAATGCTCCATGATGCGAGGCTTTACGCCTGTCTCGTGCTCCACGCGAGATTGTGCAACGATCGCCTCCTGGAGATAGTCAAACACCTCAGCGCCAACGGTGTACAGGTGCTTTGCCATGGTTCACACTCCTTTCAAACAACTTCTAATACGGGAGCAGTAACAGCACTTGCTCTAGCCTATCATCAGTGTCAAGCATCCAGTTGTCGCCCGCGCTGTCTCACCAACGACTCGGCCAACTTGCGACTTGTGGTGAGACAGCGCACCGTGAGCCGGTACACAATCACAAAATGCAGCTTCTCGCCTGGCAGCCCGCGCACGTACAACGACAGGTCGGGCTGATGGCTTTCCATCGGGGTGAAGCCATGGGAGCGGGCCATGGCTTCAGTAAAGACTTGCTCGAGGGTGGGATCGGTGTCGTTCATGCCGAGGCCCCCGATCTGACGCGCACACTCGCTACTGGCTTCAGGTCACGATGCATGACGACCTGATCAATGCGACTGTCATGCGCTCCGGCCACGATGGCCCGGTAGAACGCCAGGATGGCGCGGTACTCGGATGGGCCGCGGTACACCATGACGGTGGTCTGGTCGGTGAAGTCGATGAACGCGGCGTAGGTCGGATGCGTTCGCTTGCTTGCCATTAACCTTGCCTCCCCAGCTCGTCATAGTAGGCAGCATTGGCTAAATCAGCCTGCTCGTCGGCGCGGGTGTACGGCTGCTCGTCATCCAGTTCTTGCTCAACAAGATCGTACAACTCTTCCATACAGGGACAGGTTTCATCGCCACAATACGGGCGGTCATCGGGATGCACGATCGGGTCGAGCATAATCACGATATACGGGGGATGTGTGTTAGAATGATTGGAGTTCATGGGTTCGGTCCTTTCATCAATCTGTGAACGGGAGGGCAAAGGCTGCATTCCTTTGCCCTCCAACAACAACTATCGCATTAAAGAAAATTCACGATTGCCGTTCAGCGCGGCATACTCGCGGCGGGGCTGCTCAACCGGCTTGATTGCTAGGGCGATGACCTGCCGGCGGGCCTTGACGACCTGCTCGACCGCTCGCACATGTTTGCAATCGGCAGAGTGCGCCGGGCAGTTGTCCTGCCAGCAGAGGCCCTGGTCATTCCATCTGACGGTGTACCAAGTGGTGTCGCTGGAGTCTGATCGAACAACATAAAAGGTTTCGTGCGTGATCTTGTCGGTCCCGCGTGCAATGGTCGCTTGGGTGATTGTGGTTTGCGGTTTCATGATTGATTTCTCCTTGATTGATTGAGTAACAAGGCCCTCAAAGGGTGGAGGGCCTCTATTCAGTTGTGGAGTCCGAGTTCTCTGTCGCCCCCTGGGAGCTCGTATTTCCTCGTCCTCATGTATATAGTATACCAGATTGATAACACTTTGTCAACTGTTTTAGGGCAAAAAGATACCAGTTTTTAGAGGGTGCGAAAAACTCGTTAGCATTGTGCTATCTATTCATTGACAGGGTGTTATCTATCTGCTATAATGAGGGTGTTATCAAAACGTTATACGAGAGAGGAGTACAATCTGATGGGTGAATACAAAGTTTATGCAGTGGGGGACCGCTGGGAGATCTTCTGGTGTCCATCTGCGCCAACCCACTACAACGACCGGATACCCTACGATGGCAAACTGTACACGAAGCGCCCGGCTGCATACCGGCGCGTCAAGCAATTGAATAGGGCGCTCGAGGCAAAGGAAGCGGAGAAAGAAAAAAGCGTTGCGTAGCCCGCACTCGCCGGGGCATCGGAAACTTCCGGCAAGCGCGAGCCGCTTATCTAACAGAATCGAGTATACCATGTTGCGAGACAGGCGTTACTCAATCGTTGAATATATCTATATAGGAACATATGCAATATGCACCTATCGACAGGCATTCAATCTGAGTGCTACAATGACCCAAAGCGCTCGCGAGCGGGGTAAGAGGCGAAGTATACCGAGGTGGTCACCACCTAAGCAACAGCGCAGAAATGTTTTCACAAGATCCCTTGTAGCATTTCTGCGCTGTTTTTTATTGGAATTTTTGTACACAAGAAAATTGAGTGCATGAAAGGAGAAACGCCGCCAAGCCCCTTGTTTTCTAGACGAGGCTTGACAGCGTGACGCTCACCATGACAATAGTACCACCTGAATACAATTCAGTCAAGACTCCCCCTAATCCCAACTATTTCGCCATGAGCAAAGGCGACCTCGTGGCGATTATCGAGAGTCAGAAAACAGTGATCCAGCGCTTCTATCGCCTCTTGCCCGTCTCTAATAAGGTGCTTGCGCCAGGTGAAAAACTCGCCTGGGCTGTCGCTAAGCCGCTGATTGATAGAGAGAAGCCCAACGAGCAAGGCCTGGTGAGAATACCGATAGATGAGATTGCGGAAAAGATCGGCATGTCTGACAGCTCAGCAAGCCGCTATATTGCGAACATCTGCGAGCGGTTTGACGCAACGCATCAGGTCGAGCCCTACATCACGAAAAAGGGCCAGCAGTGCAACCTCACCTATATTGACCCATCCGACCCGATTTGGGCAACTTCCCCCGACGAGCTGCCGCTGCCCGCTGAAAAAGAGCGGACGATCAACGGGAATGAGTGTCCCCACTGCCATAGCAGTAACACGCTCCGCGCCAAAAAGCGTACGATTGCTACACAAGATATAACCGAGTGCGAGGTGTGCGGCTACACAAAAGTCTACCCGGTCGTGCAAGTCAACGACCCGCTGCCGCCGATGGAATATTGCCCGCCCAAAAAGGCTCTTCAGGCTGGGGAGCCTTTTCCCGAATCGAGCGAACCTGAAAAAGGTCCCCAGCCTGAAGACCTTTTTTCGTCGCAGGCTCCAGCAGAAAAGGTCGAAAATCTGCATTGCTTACCTGTAGACACAGTGCCTTTAGCAGCGCAAGAATTGCACGCCTTGCCTCAGTGGGTCGTATGGCGCTACGAAGAGCCGGAAAAGCCACGAGCTGACGGCAAGCTGACAAAGGTTCCCTACAATGCGCGGCCAGCCAGGTCGCCGCAAAAAGCGGATAGTACCAATCCTGCCACCTGGACGAGCTACGAGCAGGCCCGCGCAACCTTCGAAGACTCGAAAGCCTGGAAACGGCCGTACAGCGGCGTTGGCTTTGTCTTCAATCATAATGGGATCGTGGGCATCGACCAGGATGGAAGTCTAGATCCGCGCATTCATTCCTATACTGAGCGCTCAGTTTCTGGCGATGGCATCCATACCTTTGCTCGTGGCACAATCCCCCGCAACGTGAAACGGCCCGGCATTGAAATGTACGATCATGCCCGCTTCTTTTGCTGGACGGGTGATCACCTGGCAGGCACACCCGGAGCGATAGAAGATTGCCAGGCGGAACTGGACGCGCTCTATAAGGAGCTGGTGCCTGAAATTTCTAACCGGTTAGAAAATCATGGACGCGTCCAGAATTTCACTAGTAGCAGCTCGGACGATGAGATCCTGAAGAAAGCCAGGGGTGCAGCCAACGGCGCAAAATTCATCGCCCTCTATGATCAAGGCAATTGGAAAGCTTGCGGGTATCCATCGCAATCCGAAGCGGATCAGGGCTTGTGTGAAATGCTGCTCTACTGGGGGGACGGGGATGTGTCCACGATCGACCGTCTCTTTCCTCATTCTGAACTCATGCGCGATAAGTGGAAGCGGGCTGATTATCGTGAGGATACGATTAGCAAGGCGCTCCAATTCTACCAGCAGCGAGAAAGGCGGGCATCATGAGTCTGCAACTGCTGCTCTACTGGATTCGATGGCGCAAAGATATTCTTGTGAGCCCCGATGAAATCTGGTGGTCATCCCTGGGTCCCGATCGTCGGATTGAGCGCGCGGTCCGGAGGCATCGCCGGGGCTTGAAACTGTTGATTGCCTGGTCATCGATTGAGACTTGCCCGGCTGCAGGCCTGCATCGTCGCTATTGGCGATACAAGGGCAATGGCCGATTCGAGTGTACGATATGTGCCAGGCTCTTACAGGAGGTGAGTTAATGCAAGCTGTTTTGACTGAGGGCCTGCCCTCGCAAGAGACGCGGGCGACCTGGCTACACGCCTTTCGTCAGACGGGCGACTATCCAGACTCGACCGAGTTTTCAGGCAAGTGGCTTGTCTGGTATCATGTGACCCGGATTGACCGCGCCTGGCTGAATATCAAGAAAGCTGTTGAGCAGGGCCAGATGGGCAACGAGGCGAAAGTCTTAACGGCCTATGGCGCAGAGAAGCCGTTACCGCGCTCTAATCGTGATATTGTGCTGGGTGTGTTGGGCTTACAGCAGCGCGAGCCGGAGCGCCAGGCGTTTCATGTGATCTGCGTCTATACGTACGATTGGACGGATATTATCGATGTCATGGGCATACGCGGGGAGCTGCGCAGCCTGGGAGTGAAACGCGAGATTGCCTACAAGGCTGATAGGGATACCAGGCAGCGGCGCTATGGCAAGGATTACACGCCGATTTACCGGGCTTGAGGTGAACATGAGACACAATTACTACGAGCGTTGTGAACGCTGCAATGGCCTGGTTGGCAACGCTGGACACACGATCAAGGCCTCCGGCAGATTGCTGTGCTCGCGATGCATTCGTACTCTACGATACGACCGCGCTGGTCATCGGGTTGATGATATGGTGGTACCGGCAACGCTGGAACTGGTACACAAGATCAAGGAGGCTTATGGACTACAAGGGGACGTATCCCGTCGAGGTAAGGAAGCCGACGCGCCGGCGGAAAGTTGAGATCCACGGCCGACGCGATACGCAGTGTGCGCGCTGCTTGAAACTATTTAGGGCTGAGGATGTGGGCGAGAACAAGGCGTGCCAGTGGTGTGCCTGGCCAGGCGAAGAGCAAGCAAAGGAAGTGAAGTGATGGCAGCAAACGGCAGTGCCAGTAAAGAACTAACAAGCAAGCAAGCAAAGTACGTGGAGGCGCTGCTCGTTGGCTCGACGGTTGCTGTCGCCGCCAAGTCTGCTGGCATCTCGCCGCGCACCGCTGCCAGGTGGAAGAAAGAGCAGATCATCCTCGCTGAAGTGCAGGCCAGGCGCAAGGCGCAGTTTAACGAAACACTTGATGCGTTCCGGGCTGGATTACCGGCGGCTATGGCGCTCGTGCTGGAAACGATCAAGGACAAGGAAGCACCGCGTTCTGTCCGATTGCGGGCGGCTGAAATCTGGATTTCGCATGCGCTGGATATCCATAAGATTGCTGAGATAGAAGAGCAGATCGCCGAATTGAAAGCGAGGTTCACATGAGTTCTCTTGATTATCTCATGGCCCAGGTGCGCAAGATTGTTGAGCGGGCTGGGCCGCTGCCTGAACCGGAATCGGCTATGCTCGGCTTTGACCTGTCCTTGTTCACCTGGGAAGAGCAAGCACGCCTGTCCGCCTTCATTGCACAGATTGAAGCCAGGTATCATACACAGATTGAACCTAGATATCACTCCCGGCTGACCAGTTCAGAATTGAATGAGGTGATATGGTGGCGGGCCTTACAGCGTGCGCTTGAACATGGCGACCAGGCGGCCAGCGCGAAGTACCGGCGCTATCTTGCCACGTCAGACGATGAGCTGCTACAGCGATTTCTGGCGCTTGATGAGAGCAGGATGCCAAACCCTGGTGCGCCGTCGTGGGTTGGACCAGACGCGCCTCAAGTTCGGAAAGAGCATACCATCTATTCGCTCTCTCGAGTCAATTATCGGTCTACACGGATGTGCATAGAGCGGCTGCAAAAAGGGAGCTTGCAGGGTGATGACTGGGATATGGTGTGGATGTGGCTTGAGCAGTACGAAGAGGAGCAACCATGAGCACAGAAGATTTCAGCCGTGTGCAGACGATGAGCGGCCGCGAGCTGGTCGTGTGGGCATTCATTCTCGCCAGGGCTGAAGATATCGAAGCGCGCCTGTCGCCACACGGGCCTGATGCTCGCCTGGCAGAGGCGCAAGCAGCGCTCAAGCAGGAAATTGAGAAGCGCACAGCGGAGGGAACGGGATGAACGCAGAAGCTCGCACGCACTTTCGCAAAAGGTTGCAGGATCTCAGTTCTCAAGAATTGACACAATGGTTGTTTCTCGTCAATCTTGCCGTGAAGGTGGAGGCAGAGCTTCTTGCCTTTCAAGTGCTCTTCGATCCCGAGGCAGAGCCAGAAACGGACCCAGGCACAGATGAGTTGAGCGGCATTCAATTGTTGATTGCCAGCGAGATTAAGCGGCGCAGTGTCGCTAAAGCGAAACGACAGCTAGTACAGATAGGAGAACAGCATGCAAACCATGAACAGAACAACGGGAGCGATTGAATACAAGGTCATTGCTGCCAGCGCCTTCAAGGTCGATGACGGAGAGCCGTTGGGAACCATTTCCGGGTATCTCAACAAAACCGGGCTCATCGACAGCGGATGGGACAAGGTGTGGCCAGGCGCGTTTAAACAGACCATCAAGGACGCAGAAGCGCGCCGCGCACAAGAGGGAGGCGACCAACTGTGGCCGCTGACTTGGGGACATAACACAGACATCATACCGCCGGGAAAAATCGTGTTTGCCACGGAAAATAAAAACGGCTTGCTCATAAAAGCAAGGCTCAATCTCGACTATGATCTCGGAAAAGACTTATACTCAGCCTTTCGCTTCGGCAATGTCAAAGGCCTTTCGATGGGCTATCACGCAACGGATATAGCGTGGAGCAATGACGCTGCTTCAGGCCACACGGTGCGTGATATCAAAACTGTAGATATAGTCGAGGGCGCCGCGGTTCTGTTTCCGATGAATAAAGAGAGCTACGTCACGAACGTAAAGTCGAGCTGGCAGGGCTTCAGTTTTGACGATGAAACCAAAGAGGGCAGAGAACTGAGCCGGAGAACGGTGCAGGTATTGCGCACGGCTGCAACCGGGATCGAAAAACACGTGAACGCTATTCAGGCGCACTTGACCGCCGCATCGCAAAATCGCATCGCGGGGTACCCCGTCTACAGCGCTTCGAATGACGAGGACTATGAGATCGCCAGTGCGTTAGAGGCGATCTCAGAGATACTTGAGGGCAAGGAAGGCCGGTCGATCTCTGCTGAGAACCATGCCAAAATAGCGACGGTCACGCAAAATATCATGAAACATGTCAAAGTGCTCAAAGACATGGTGCACGAACAGGATGACTTCAACCGCCTGGCAGGTCAGCGCATTTACAGCAGCTCGTCAGATGAGACCTACGAGGAGAAAGAAGTCGATCCACTCATCGCTGAGTTGCGAGCATTGCGCATGAGCCTTGGCACTCCATCCGAACGTTCGGTGGAAAGCCGATTGGATGAGTTGAGCACGAAGATCAACGTTGAGATTATGCTTAGGAACCTGCTCGCGAGCGAAGACGAATAGACACTTCTCGACCTGTCTCCGTTCGTGTGGGTTGTTCTTCTGCGCGTAGGGCAGGCGTCGGACGGGCATCGTGGCCGCTCGTGGGCGCCTGGCCCAGGCTATGGTGAACCTAGCATGCCGGGGTGATCCCCGGTTCGCCGTAGGCCTGAAGCGCCGCTATATCGCTCTTTGTGAGAGAGGTCTGATAGCGGCGCAGCCCCTGGAGGAATGTATGAATGAAGTTGAACAACGCGAGCGTATTGCTTGTCCTGTACACAAGAAACGCCTTGCGCGGTGTGACGAGGCCGGCATATGGTTGTGGTGTAAGTTGTGCCTTAAAGAGCATCACTTCACCTGGTCTATGCTGCAACGACCGACCGCGACCGGGGGAAACGTAAACATAGAAGAATTTCAGCGGATTATGCAGGAAAAGCAAGCACCGCGCTAACAATCGAAGACGAACCAGAGCCAGAGCCACGAGCCAGAGCCAACCAGGAAAGGTTGGCTTTTTTATGAGCATGACCGTCAGCCAATTGGTTGGATTGGTAACAATTTCTGGCGCCGAAGAGGGTGCGCGCAAGTTAGAACTTGTGGGCGCGACCTCCGATAGTGTAGCCGGGAAACTGTTGTTATTGGGCGCGGGCGTGGCTGCTGGCGTAGGCGCTGGCCTGGCTGTCCTGGGCGCAAAAGCCGTAGAAATGGCGGGCAATTTCCAGCAAGGGGTCACACGACTGCGCACGGGTGCGGGCGATGTCACCGATAGCTTTGCTTCCCTTTCCGCCAGTATCCTCAAAGTCTCCACGGATACCGGCGTCTTGACCGGGCCGCTCACACAGGCCATGTATCTCATCCTCTCATCGGGCCAAAGGGGCGCGCAAGCGTACAACACGCTAGCCGTTGCCGCAGAGGGGGCGCAGATTGAACAGGCGAAAGTGGGAGATGTGGCCAATGTCTTATCGGGCCTCATGACCAACTATGGCACCAAAGTATTCGGGGCCACGCAGTACATGAATGGCCTGATTACCGCTGTCAAGCAAGGCAAGATCACCCTGCAAGATCTCTCCACCGCAATGGGGCCAATCGACCCGATAGCGAAGAGCGTGGGCGTGTCCTTCTCTGACCTGGCTGCTGCCATGACGACGCAGACGAACGCCATGATACCGGCCCAGCGGGCTGCAACCGGCTTGCGCTTTATGATGCTCTCCTTAGAAAATCCGACGAAGAAGGCCAAAGACGCGATGACGGCCATGGGCCTCAATAGCATCGATGTCGCCAACGAAATGAAAACGTCCCTGCCAGGCGCGCTCGAAATGATCTATAAGGCGGCGCTGAAAGCGGGACCAGAGAATAGCCCTCAGTTTGTCAGGGCATTTTCCGATATGGTTGGCGGCGTCCGCTCCTTCAGCACGGCCACGGCGCTGACCGGGCCACATATGGCAGATTTCATCAAGAATGCTGGTCTCATCGCGGCTTCGATGAAAACGGGGAGCACTGCCGTTACAGGCTGGGCTGATGTGCAGAAGAATTTCAACGAGGTTATGGACAAGGCGAGAGCCGGATTGGAAGCCTTCGGGATCAAGATCGGCACGGCGCTGATGCCCTACGTGCAACAATTCATCGGCTTCCTGACGAGTCAGGGTATGCCGCTATTGAATCGCCTGACCGATTGGGTCATCCATACCGCGCTGCCGGCTTTCAACCAATTCAGTGATTGGTTCATCACGAAGGCCATCCCCTATATTCAGGGATTAGCCAAGACCGTTGGCGATAACCTGATTCCACCTCTCAAGGATCTCATTACCAACGTCGCCGGCATCGTAACGCAGTTCGGGTCATGGGTCGTGCAAAGTGGTCTGCTCGCCAAGGCCGTGGGTCTCGTCTCATCCGTGCTTGGCACATTGGTTGGCTGGATCGGTGATTTCGTCGGCGGGTTGAGAGACAGCAATCCGTTGGCGAGCGCGCTCGCGGGCTTGCTCACTGCTATTGGTACCGCGCTGGGATTGATCAAATTGGAGACCTTTGCCCTGGGACTCAAGAACTCCTTCGATCAATTGCGCGGCGGCGCTGGCCTTGTTGCCAATCTTACCGCGTCCGCGTTTCCACAGTTCAGCCAGGCCCTGGGCGTGACACAGGCCGCAGTCAAGGGCATCGGGACCGAGGCAACGGCCGCCGCGGGCACGGTGAAGGTTGCTCAAGTTGCGATGAGCGCGGCAATGGGCATCGCCACGCTTGGATTTAGCCTGGCCGCTGGGGTGATGGTCGCAGCCTTCATGATGGCAAAAGACAAGATCACGACCGGGGCGCAAACGATGACCGCTGCCGTTCAGGCGGATTACAATTCGCTGGGCAATTCG
>Ga0070717_10001591_pt1 | contig 15703 bp, 14 predicted proteins | sample LARL113metaG_FD_71366 | JGI IMG/M metagenome (GOLD analysis project Ga0070717, IMG submission 71366) | Corn, switchgrass and miscanthus rhizosphere microbial communities from Kellogg Biological Station, Michigan, USA - LAR L11-3 metaG | ecosystem: Host-associated > Plants > Roots > Rhizosphere ... | reverse complement strand
GCTCGACGAGGGCATCGGCACCTGCGGCAAGGACGGCCAGAACGTGCCCGTGGGCGTAGGCATGCCCACCATCAAGCTGGATCGCATGACGGTAGGCGGTACGGGTCGGTGAACCCAAATTAAGAGTTTTCCTAATATCTCAAATTTGATATAATACCAAGTGTGTGCTGGCGCGTCGAGATTTTGAATGACACCGTCGCGAACGAAATCACCGCCCTCCCGGCAGATATGCAAGCTCGTTTCGTGCGTATTTTCGATCTCATTTCCGCATTTGGTCTGGAAAGGCTCGGAGAACCTCACGTTAAACATCTCGAAGGAAAGCTGTGGGAGATGCGCCTGAAGGGACGTGATGGAATTTCACGCGCTTTGTACATTACGGCCAGTGGCAAACGAGTTGTTGTACTTCGCGCCTTCATAAAGAAGACGCAGAAGACGCCACGATCCGAAATCGAACTTGCACTTCGGCGCGCACAGGAGGTCAGATGACGATTATTTTTGAAGAATTCAAACGGGAACTTCTGGCCAATCCCAAGGTCAAGGCCGAGTACGATGCGCTGGCTCCCGAATTCGAGATAGCAGCCGAATTGATCAGCGCACGCCTCCGCGCTGGTCTTTCGCAGCAGGAACTGGCGGCACGAATGAAAACCAGCCAATCCGCCATCGCACGACTGGAGAGCGGCCAGACTCTTCCCAGCACCAAAACGCTGCTGCGGTTCGCACGTGCAACAGGATCAAAGATACAGGTGCGCCTGTCGGCAGCTTAGGACTCCTTTTTTGGCGCAGCGCCTGGATGGCTGATCTCTGAACCCTGATCTCTGTTCCAATTTCCACAGCCCCGCATCAAACCGCCTGCAACCCTATTTCAATCCCATCATTCCAACCCTGTAACGGAAGAGAAATCTTCCAGAAGGAGAGAGTAGGGTATGGCCTTCAAGAGAATCGGAAACGAGACTCACGAATGGCTAGACGTACACTCGTACAACCGTTGTGATAGCGGGAAGGTGAGGGAAACTCGGGCGGAGCTCGAATGACCCGAATTAACTCTCTGTCACGAACGTTGTGATCCGGTATCCGAACCGGATCTTCCGAAAAAACGGATAGCAAGGGGCGACCTTCCGCAAGGAATTTCGCCCCTTTGCCTTTTCGCGGAAGAAACAAACCGCTAGCTTGCTGAGTTGTCTTTAAGGCTCTGCGAGCCGCGAAACTCCATGAGAATCGGCGCGGTCTGTCGAAAGTGCATATCTTATCGGGCCGGAGGCGCCGCGTTTGTTAGCCCAGCCCCTCGGCGCTGGGAAGCCAGTGCGAAAAATCCACCAGTCCCGGAGGGACGGCGCTTTCCATCCCTCAGCTGTGACCGTCGACCGGTTGCCGTCTGAGTTCTCGACCCTGCTTGTCGCGAAGCGGCGCTGACTTGCTGAATTTGAAAAACCCCACTTTCAATTTGCAACGCCGCGGTGGAGAACTAGAAAGATCTATTTCACGCCCTTCTCAGGGTCCCACACGCCCTGCAACTTGCGCGCATAGATGATCTGGCCCACGTGGTAGGCGTTATGCGCCCCGACATGCGCGACCAGTGACGCCTTCTCCGCCAGCTTCTTCTCGTCAGCGGTCTCCACCGCCTTTTCCCAGTCGGACTGGACCTGGTCGAGTTTTTTTGTGAGGTCGTTCCATTGCTCGGCGGTGAAATTATCGAACGTCTCTTCATTGTTGCCGCTGAACTTGGGCGATTTCTCTCCGTTGAAATCAGCCAGGGCGCGCGCATCCCAGAACCACAGGTGATACGCAAGCTGCCCCACGGAATGACTGCCTTTTCCGGGGCTCCACCGGGCCTGCCCCGCCGTCAGCCCTTCTACGGCGGTCTTCACGGGCACGAACCAGTCTGCCTCATTGTGAGTAGTGCGGAGTTGCTCCAGCAGCACGCCCCGCAAATCAGTTGGTGGCTTCTTGTTTTGAGCTGCAGCGCTCACCACAACGGCAAACAGCAGGGCAGGAATGAATCTTCTCATCATGTGACCTCGCGGGATTGAACGATGGGCGAAGTATAACTGCCCCGGCCGGCTTTGGAAGCGGCGACAAGCGGATGTTTACGGTGGCCGCGCAGCGCCCAATCCGGTATTCCACCATGCCAGTCCGCTTCAGAACTTTATCGGCCAATTGGTCCACTAATACATTGGCTGGCGAGCCGGTTTCCGCTACGGTTCGAGTTGCCATGACTCGCAGCTCTGATGCAACCCTGCACCTTACGCCCACACCGGCAGCACAAAGCACCGCGACGGCCCTGCTCCAATCCGCCTTGCAACCGGCGGCATCGCTGTTTGCCCTGGGCATGATCGGGCTCGGTGTTCTAGCGCTCATCTATGGCGATTTCGCACTCGGGTGGCAGCCGGTGGCCCCGTGGTTCCCGGGCCGAACTGCGCTCGCGTATGGGTCGGGAGTTCTCATGCTCCTTTGCGGAGCGGGACTCCTCTTTCGCGCCTCCGCCGCTTGGTCGGTGCGCATCCTGTTCCCGTACCTGATTGCATGGACGCTGCTCAAGGTCCCGGCGCTGATCGTGGCTCCACAGATTGAAGGCGTATGGCTGGGGTTTGGAGAACTTGCCGTGCTGCTCGCCGGCGGATGGGTGCTGTTCGCCCGGCTCGCCGCCCTTCGCGATCGCTCGATGCTGGATTTCGCCGTCGGGGACAGCGGTATCCGGGTCGCGAAGTACTTGTTTGCCATCTGGGTCATTCCCATCGGGCTGTCGCATTTTCTGTATGTCAAGGAAACCATCAACCTCATTCCGGCGTGGATTCCGTTTCGCCTGTTCTGGGCGTATCTCACCGGGGCGGGACACATCGCCGCGGGACTGGGAGTGCTCTTCTCGGTGATGCCGCGTCTGGCCGTCTTGGCGGAGGGCGCCATGCTCAGCGTCATCACCCTGCTGGTGTGGGCGCCCGCCATCCTCGCTGCCCCTCGAACCCGCCTGCCGTGGACCGCCTTCTGCATTTCATGGGCCATCACGGCAGCGGTGTGGGCACTAGCCCAAGCCCCGCGACAAACCGATCAAAAGAACTGGGTGCCCCAGCTCTCGATTTATTCAGATTTGTCATCCTGAGCAGCGAAGGACCTGCTTTGTTTCAACTCAGACTGTCCCGCTCCAGGGTGTCACCCCTCTTTTTGTCAAGCCCCGTTCGCTCGTACATTGCCCTAACCCGCTCATTTGATGAGATCTTTTTTCCAAATCAGTTTGCATATAAATACCCGTCCAAGGCGCATAATGGAAATGCAAGATCAGGAAACGTCTCGGGGATTAGGTCCCGCGGAAGGCGTGAAATCACCGCGCTATCCGAACGGATGCATAGGAGAACCCACCTACCCCCTCCCCTCCCGCTTTTTGGGCCATGCGGTTGGACATAAGGGTTACAAGATCAACAGCTTACGCCGAAATATCCACCCGAAAAAGATGCGAACTGACGCTTATAACTCCTGTGTACGCAATGCTTTCCGAATGCAGCATGGCGAAAATCGACGCCCAGCGCTCGCACCGGCGGTGAGAAATCCGGGTTAGACCTCATGGCAATAACACCCGGCGCCGTGCCTGACCGCACGCCGCAAATACCGCCGGCCAATCGAGACGGCCGCATGCGCTGGTGGATCGTTTGGACGCTCTTTGGCTCCACGGTCATCAACTACATCAGCCGCCAGACATTTTCCGTCGTTGCGCCCGTCATCTCGGCGCAGTTTCGTCTGACTCACACAGACTTGGCGCGCATCTTCAGTGCATTCCAGGTCTCTTACGCGGTCACATGGTTTCTGGGCGGCATCTTCCTCGATGTGGTGGGCACGCGCATCGGCCTGGCCGTCGCCGTCGTGTTCTGGTCGGTGGTGAACGCCTGCACCGGCCTGGTCAACTCGGTGTCGGGGTTCGTCGCCTGCCGTTTGCTCCTCGGCATCGGCGAAGGATTCAATTGGCCGGCCGCCAGCAAGACGGTCGCCGAGTGGTTTCCGGCCCAGGAGCGCAGCGTTGCGGTCGCCATTTTCGATAGCGGCTCCAGCGTTGGTGGCGCACTGGCTGCCCTGGCGATTCCGTGGATTGCGTTGCGCTTCGGGTGGCGATGGTCCTTCGCGTTTTCGGGCATGCTGGGGTTTATCTGGCTCATTGCGTGGCTGCGTATCTATCATCCACTGGAGCGCCATCCACGGGTTGCGCCCGAAGAACTCGCCGCCATCCGCGCTGGCCAGGAGACGCCGCAGACCTCCGCCCGGCGCGGCGTGGCTCGCTGGCTCCATCTGGCCAGGGATCGCAATGTGTGGGGCACCGTGCTGGGCCGCGCGCTCACCGATCCCATCTGGTGGTTCTATGTCTTCTGGCTGCCGCAATATCTAAGCGACGCCCGCGGCTTCAGCTTGCGCCAGATCGCCATCTTTGCGTGGGTGCCGTTTGTGGCCGCCGACATCGGCAACTTCACCGGCGGGTTCATCTCGAGTTATTGCATCCGGCGCGGCGCAGGCGTGGTCCAGGCACGCCGCTGGGTGTGTGCTGTAAGTTGCGCACCCATGCTGCTCGGCATTCCCGCCGCGCGCGTGCAAAGCCCATACGTTGCCCTCCTCCTCATTAGCGTGGCAGTCTGGGGCTTTGCCGCCTGGTCCACCATGGGCCTCACGCTGCCCTCCGACCTGTTTCCGCAGGACGTGGTCGCCACCGTCACCGGCCTTAGCGGTCTGGCCGCGGGACTGGTGGGCACGTTATTCACCATGGCAGTCGGCGTAACGGTCGACCGCTTCTCCTACGGCCCGGCGTTTTTCGTTGCCGGATGCATGCCGCTCGCCGCCACGGCATGCGTCTTCCTGCTGATACGACCAATGCAACCGGAAAACGCCGCCCGCAGGGGATAATAAAAGAGCCAATTCCGCCGGAGGAACCAGTTGAGCGTCAGGTCATTTCGAACCCAGGCAATGCTGATGCTGGCTCTGCTGCCGGGCGCGCCCGGGCTGCGGGCTCAATCGGTATCTTCGCGGCCGCCGGCAGCCTCAACAACAGAGGCCGACTCCGCGTGGCGGCAAGAAGTGGAGGCGTGGCGCGCGCAACGCGATCATGAGCTATCCGCGCCCGATGGCTGGCTTACGCTCGTTGGCCTCGAGTGGCTCAAGCCCGGCGTCAACTCCTTCGGAACCGCGCCGGATAACTCTGTCAAGATCCGCGCTCAGGCGCCCGAGCATTTCGGCCTGCTCACGGTATCGGGATCGACGGTCCAATTGCTCGCGCCCAGCGGAGGCTTCCCGCCCGACTTCGAGATGGACGGCAAGCCGGCACGCGAAGGCACTCTCAGCGCCGACGACGCCAAACCCTCCACGCTCACGTGGCAAGGCCTGAGCATGGTGGTGCTGCCCCGCGGCGGCCGCTATGCCTTGCGCATCAAGGACGCCGATTCGCCCACGCGCACCGGATTCCGCGGCCTGCACTGGTACCCGCCCGACCCCCGTTTTCGCGTCACGGCCAAATGGAATCCTTATTCGCCGCCGCGGGTCGAAAAGATTCCCACGATCATCGGCACCACTCTGGACATGCCGGCGCCGGGCGTCGCCGAGTTCACGCTCGGTGACAAGGCCCTGCGCCTGGAACCGGTGTTTGAGGGCGGTGAGCGGGACAAGCTGTTCTTCATCCTGCGCGACGCAACCAGCCAGACGACCACCTACCAGGCGGCTCGCTTTCTCCACACCGGTCTGCCCAGCAACGGGATCGCCCGACCGGGAACGCTCACGCTCGATTTCAATGAGTTGTATAACCCTCCCTGCGCCTACACGCCTTACGCTACCTGTCCGCTGCCTCCCGAACAGAATCGCCTGCCGATCCCTATCGAAGCGGGAGAGCAGCGTTATTCGCACTGAGAGCCCCGGCTCCTTCGGCGCGGTCAAGCAGCCCTGCTGATACCATTTTTGTAAGGAACTACTAACTAATCCCCGACTCGACCCGGCCGAAATCAGCAGGAAGACACGATGTCTCATCCCACCGAAGACCTTCGCATCAAATGGACCAAGGTCGTTCTGCCTCCGGTGTTTCTGGAGGAAGAGCGGCCCACCTCCGAAGCTGCGGTCGCGACGATCTTCAACTCCCGCCTTGAGATCACGCGCATTCTCGCGCGCCGCGACGAGCGACTGCTGGTGCTGGTGGGCCCCTGCTCCATTCACGACACCCATGCCGCGCGCGACTACGCCGACCTGCTCAAAACCGCCATCGCCGAGTTCGGCACCGATCTGCGCATCGTCATGCGCGTCTACTTCGAGAAGCCGCGCACCATTCTCGGCTGGAAGGGCCTCATCAACGATCCCCACCTCGACGAGTCGTACAAGATCAACGACGGCCTGCGCATGGCGCGCCACCTGCTTCTCGACCTGGCCGAGATGGGCGTCCCCGCAGGCACCGAGTTCCTCGACATGATTTCGCCGCAGTACATCGCCGGCCTCGCCAGTTGGGGCGCCATCGGCGCGCGCACCACGGAGAGCCAGGTCCATCGCCAACTGGTCTCCGGCGTGTCTTGTCCGGTGGGATTCAAGAACGCAACTTCGGGCGACGTGCAGGTGGCCATCGACGCGATCCTCTCCGCCGCGCACTCGCACACGTTTCTCGGCCACACGCATCACGGGCAATCGGCCATCTTCGTCACGTCAGGCAATTCCGACTGCCACATCATTCTGCGCGGCGGCAGCAAGATGACCAACTACGATGCGCAAAGCGTGGCCGAGACGGCCGAGCGTCTGGAGAAGGCCGGCCTTCCGCCGCGCATCATGATCGACTGCAGCCACGCCAACAGCCACAAGGACTACACCCGCCAGGGGCTGGTGTGCCGGGATGTCGCCGCACAGATTGCTGCCGGCAATCGCAACATTATCGGCGTCATGATCGAGAGCAATCTGGTGGCCGGCGCGCAGAAGCTGGTTCCCGGCAAGCCCCTCGTCTACGGCCAGAGCATCACCGATGCCTGCATCGACTGGCCGGAAACCCACGCGCTGCTCGCCGAACTGGCCGCCGCCGTGCGCGCCCGTCGCAGCGTCAATTCAGCCCAACATTCCAGTGCTCTGTCATTTTGATCGTAGTAAAGGGCCGGTTCTTAGCCTCCGTATAAAACAGCGTAACCGCGGCAGCTTCTGTGCATCTGATCCATAGCGAGCAGGAGGTTTTGTGGACAGATTCGCGTTATTTGCATTGCTGCGTGCCAAGCCGGGAAAGGAAAAGGAAGTCGAGGACTTCCTCAAGTCGGCTCAGCCGCTGGCCATAGCCGAACCGGGCACCACGACCTGGTACGCGTTCAAGATGGGGCCGGACAAATTCGGCATTTACGACACGTTCAAAGACGAAGCCGGCCGCGACGCCCATCTGAATGGCCCCATCGCCAAAGCGCTGATGGCGAAGGCCGGTGAACTCCTGGCCGATCCACCGCAGATTGAAAAGCTGGAGATCCTGGCCGTCAAGGCCCCAGGTAGCTAAACTCCCGGGCGAGAAACGCAAGCTGGCAGCATGGCAGGTTTCAATGGCCCGGGCGGCCCCGGTGCGGGATCCCGGATAGAGGTCCTTGTCTGCAGGGTAGAGTGTTTTTGAGACCCGGCATCAAGGGCCCCCGTCAAACAAATCCATGGCCTGGCGATCGTGCTTCCCCCTCTTGCTCGTCCTGTTTGCCGGCAGTCCCGCGTTCGCGCAGGACGGCCCGCATGGTCCTCCGTGGGCCAACGTTGAGATTGCTTCGTCTCATACGCTGCGTTTCGGAGATGCGGTTTTGCAGGTCGACTTCGCTACCGGCCCGCTCGATCTGCCCACCGAAACGGTCCTCGACCACATTCACAAAGCCGCATCCGCCGTTGTCGCGTATTACGGGCGCTATCCGGTGGCGCGGGCACGCATGTTGGTGGTGCCGGTGGCGGACCGCGGCGGCATCTTCAACGGCACCACCTGGCCTCACCACGGCGATTTCCAGGCATTCACGCGCATCCATATCGGGCAGCACGCCACCGCCGCCGATCTGGCAGAGGACTGGATGACCACGCACGAACAGGTGCACTACGCCTTCCCCTCTCTCGACGACGACCAGCACTGGATGGAGGAAGGGCAAGCGACCTACGTCGAGCCCATTGCCCGCGTGATGACCGGTGAACTCGAGGCGCGCCAGGTGTGGCACGACATGATGCGCGATATGCAAAAGGGCGAGCCGCAGGCCGGCGACGAAGGTGTGAACCATACGCACACGTGGGGCCGGACATACTGGGGCGGCGCGCTGTTCTGCCTGATGGCCGACATCCAGATCCGCCGCGAGACACAGAACCGTAAAGGGCTGCAGGACGCGTTACGCGCGGTGGTAGCGGAGGGCGGCACCATTGAGCACGACTGGCCTTTGCCCCAAGCGCTCGCTATCGGCGACCGCGCCACCGGTACGCATGTGTTGACCCAGATGTACGCGGACTGGAAGGACAAGCCGGTGCAGGTGGATCTGCCCAAGCTGTGGGAGGAACTAGGCGTTCGGTGGACTGCGGCGGGCGGAATCGAGTTTGTATCCACCGCGCCCTTGGCCAACATTCGCGAAGCCATCACCGGCCCGCCGCTGCAGGCCAAACACACCGCTGCACGATAGCGTTGCCGTCTTGAATAACTTGTCATCCTGAACGCGGTGAAGGACCTGCTTTTGAATCACTCGCCCGGATTCAACCGCTCCGTGCCCCATCGTTTCCGCTTCTTTCCGCGGAAATGGTGGGAGACCAGAGACGCTCAATCAACCGCCCCGTCCTGCTCTTCCGAGTTCAAATTATCCAGCGCGCTCAGCGCCTCGTCCGGGACATCCCACTTTCGAAGAATTTTGTAAATGATGCCGGTTGAAAACCCCGCCGCGACCAGCCGCCGCATCACCCGTGCCGTTTCCTTCTCGTTCTCCGGCTTGCGAATGCGTTTCTGTTCCAGGTGCTTGCGCGCCAGCGCCTCTTCGTCGGTATTGCTGTAGCGGGCCTCGACAGCTTCGTTGGCGATGGCCGCTGGCACGCCCTTCTGCGCCAGCTTCTGCCGCACGCTGCGCTGGCCCAGCTTTTCGTTCTCCTGCCGCAGCCGCGTGTAGGTTTCCGCAAACGCCGCGTCATCGAGGTACCCGTACTCTTTTAGTCGCGCAATGACGGCGGTAATGACAGCCTCGCCGCGCTCACCTGGCTCCACACGCATCCGCATCAGGCGGCGCAACTCGGTCTCGCTACGCATGGCGCGGCCTAGCGCTCTGGCGGCATAGTCGTATAGGCCGGTTTCGTTGAGAAAAGGTTTCGGCTTACCGGATTTGCGCGTGAAGGGCACTGTTACTTTGTCCACGGTTCACTGTCCACTGCTTTTGTCCACTGGTCCACCCACGCATTCACCGTCTTGTACCAGAGTTGCGAATTCCGCGGCTTCAGCACCCAGTGGCCTTCGTCGGGGAAGTAGAGCATTTTGCTCGGCACCTTGAGCAATTGCAGGGTGTCGAAGAGCTGGTAGCCTTCGCTGACGTCAAGGCGATAATCGAGCTGGCTGTGAACCACCAGAGTGGGCGTCTTGAAATTCTTCGCGTACAGCGATGGTGACCACTTGCGGAAGGGGTTTTCGCTATCGGGCTTGCCGTAGTAGTCCCACGGATTGCCCTTGAACTCCCAGTTGTTGAACCAGTCCTCTTCGGTGGAACCGAAAGCGGATTCGGCGTTGAACATGCCGTCGTGCGAAACGATGCACTTGAAGCGGTCGGTGTGGCCGAGGATCCAGTTGGCCATGTAGCCGCCGTAGCTGGCGCCGAGGGCGCATTCACGGTTCTTGTCGATGAATGGATAGTGCTGTTCGGCGTAGTCCAGGCCGGTCATCAGGTCGGTATAGGGCTTGCCGCCCCAGTCACCATTCACACCATCGACAAAGGCCTGCCCGTAACCGGTCGATCCGCGCATATTGATCATCACCACGACATATCCGTTGGCCGCAAACAGCTCCGCATTCCAGCGATACGACCACATATCGCCCCACGCGCCCTGCGGGCCGCCGTGGATGAGGAATTTCAACGGATATTTCTTCGAAGGGTCGAATCCCGGCGGGCGGATGAGGAAGCCTTGTACCTTCACGCCGTCCTTGGCGGTGAACCAGAAGGATTCCATCTTGGGCAGGTCGAGCTGAGAGAACAGGGCGTCATTGAGGTGGGTGATTTGGTCCACGACGGAATTGGCGGCCGGAACACTTGATCGAGATTTCGACGACGATTCTATGTTGTCGGGTGCAGACCCCGTATCAAAACGCCTCGAAAACGGCGAATACTCAGTGAAGTTCGTCATCGAAAGACGCACCACCTCCGATGGTCGATCAATTCCCATTCGAGCGGCAATCACATCGGAGCCTCTTCCGATTCCATGCAAGTCAGAAAATTCCCCGCTCAACGTTTCAATAATGAGCTTTCCATCTGGTACGGATGCCGCCAAGACTGGCGCTTCACCGACATCCCCACTTACAAGGAGAATCCGATTGGAATCTGAGGACCACGCAAATTCATCTACCCACCGGTCGAGCTTCGGCAGCAGATCTTTGATCGTCTTCGCCGCGCGGTCATATAGCACCAGCCGGAACTTATCGGCTTCGTAGTCGGCGCGCGCCTGCGAGCGCCAAGCAATGGACTTTCCATCGGGTGAGTAGGCGGGATTGAAATCTCCGCCGGGCGAGTTGCTGACCTTCACCGGCTTCGCGGCTTCATTGGTGAGATCGAGAGTGAAGATATCCGCATTCGTCGAAATGGCCGGTTCCGGATCGAGGTTCTCCGTGAACGCCAGTTCCGTCGAGTCGGGCGCGAAGGCGAACCCGCCGCCGCCTGATATCGACCACGGCGGCACATCGTGCGTGTCATTGGGATTCAGATCGCGCAGCGTGCCCGAGTCCACCCCGACCATGAAAAGATGCGAACGCTTGTCGCCCGTGAAGTGATTCCAATGCCTGTAGAGCAGGTGGGTGAAGATCTGCGCCTTCACCTTGCTCGCCGCCAGTGCCGCGTCGCGATCCCCGTTGCACTTGTCGCCCGTCACTTGGTCGGCCGTGGTGATCGGCGCGCAATCCGGATACACCGCCGACGTGAACACGATCGCCTTCCCATCCGGCGACCACTTCGCGTTGTCAGCCTCGGTTGCAATCGCGGTCAGCTTCTTCGCATTGCTGGTGGCGCCTGTCGCTCCGTCGAAATCCGCCAGCCACACCTGCTGCCCGCCCTCGCGGCTGGACAGAAAAAGAATCCGCTTGCCGTCGAGTGCGAACTGTGGGCCACTGTCGCCCGGCTGCGATTCGGCGATCTTAATTGGCGCGCCACCCTCGATTTTCTGCAGCCATAGCTCCGGCGTCTTGGTGTTCTTTTCGAGATCAACCGTAGTCACCGAGTATGCCAGCCATTTGCCGTCTGGGGAAACGGCCGTCTCGCCCAGCCGTTTCATCTGCATCATGTCTTCGAAGGTCACGGGGCGCTTGCCGGCCTGCGCGAAACAGAGGGCGCCGGAAAGCAAGGCAGTGGAGCAAAGTACAAAAGTGCGGATATGCATGGGATTCCCACCTGCGTAAAGCAAAATATCAAACTTTGCGCGAAGGGAAAGTTTACACCCAAACATAGTTATCAGTTTTCAGTTGTCAGTTCTCAGCGGCCGTCACATCGCCTGTGCATCCGGCCTGAGATCTCGTCTGACAACTGAAAACTGACAACTGACAATTTCTACTTGCTGTACTCGTCGCGCAGCCGTGTCTGGCGGCTTTCCATGGGCACGGGTACGCCCTGGATATAGACCTGCTTTACATCGGTGCGCACGTCGAGCGGATCGCCGTTAGCAATGACGACGTTGGCCATCTTCCCCACGTCGAGCGAACCCAGCCGATCGCCGAAGCCAAACATCTCGGCGACGTTCAGCGTGATCGCTTTCAGCGCGTCGTCATAGGGGAGCCCGTAGGCCACCGCGAACCCCGCCGCATAGGGCAAGTTGCGCGACGAGTGGCTGCTGACCGGGCCGCCCGCATCGGCCGAGGAGATGGCGATCTTCACGCCGCGCTTCGCCAGTTCGGCCGGGAGCATGTAGACCGCATCGAAGCGCTGGTCGGCGCGTGGAAAGTCGTAGATCGATCCCACAATCACCGGCACCTTGTAGGCCGCGATCTTGTCCAGGATCTCCTGGGTTTGCGTGACGTGGTTCAGAATGACCTTGAGATGAAACTCCTGCGCGAGGGCCATGATGTTCTCCACGTCATAGCCCTCATAGACGCCGACCACCACCGGCCGCTCTCCCTTGAGATACGGAATCAGCGCCTCCATTTTCAGGTCGCGCTTGAATGCTTTATCGTCTTTCTTCGCCGCGCTATCGCGCTTCGCAATGTAGTCCTGCACATCCAGGAAGGTCTGCCGAAGCTGCGTGACCAGTCCCATCCGCGTCGACGGATACTCGCGCTTGCCTCCGCCGCTGCCACCTCTACGGCGCTGTTCTGCGCCATAGTTCATGGCCAGCGCGATGTCGCGCCCCATGATCATCCGGTCGCGATCGGGGCCGTAGAGCTGGATGAAAATGTCCTGACCTGCAATCGTATCGTCCGACGCGGGCGCGACCACTGCGTTGGTGATGCCGTTTAACCGCGCTACGGGGATCAGTTCCGTCTCGGAGTGGAACGCGTCGTACACATGCATATGGGGCATGATCTCGTCGGACCGCTCCGCCAGGTCATTGGACATCTCGTCGGCGCTGATCTCGGTCAGTCCGAAATTCGATTCCGGATCGATCAATCCGGGATACACGGTCATGCCTTTGGCGTCCACGATCTGCGCGCCGGAGGGGATATTTACCTTACCGTTCTCGCCCACCGCTGCGATCTTCCCGTCGACCATTACCAGCACGCCGTTCTCGATGGTGCCGTGACTCACGGTGAGGAGCTTGCCGCCGGTGATGGCGATGACCTTGGGCGGCCCCTGGGCGGAGAGCGCCAACACGCTCGAGACAGCCACCACATTCGTCCAAAACCAAGACCAAAGCTTCATTGGCCATCCTCCGCATCGTCTTCGCCACCGAAGCCGCCGCTGTCGTGCATCACACCATTGAAGTGCGTGGTCCCAAGGCCGGGAAGCGAGGCATCGAAGAACAGATCGCCATCGATGTACACCTTCTGCGCGCGCGCATAAGTCGAGAGCGGGTCGTGGTTCCACAGCACCAGGTCGGCATCCTTGCCCACATCGATGGAACCGGTGCGATCGTCCACGCCGATAATCCACGCCGCATTGAGAGTGACCATGCGAATTGCTTCGTCCTCGGTGGCGCCGCCGTAGTGGACCATCTTGCCCGCCTCCTGATTCAGGCGGCGAATGTGGTCGTCGGAATCGCTCTTCAGCGCCACCTTCACGCCCTTGCGCATCGACATCATCGCATTCCACGGAATCGCGTCACGGGCCTCGTCCTTAAATCCCCACCAGTCACTGAACGTGGCAATCCCGGTCTGGTCGGCGGCGATCTTGTCGGCCACCTTGTACATCTCCAGAGCGTGATGAAAGGCGCGCACCTTGTAGCCGTACTCCTTCGCGATCGCCTCCTCCGTAAGGAACTCATCTGCACGGTAGCAATGGATCTGCACGTAGAGCTTGCCGCGCAGCACGTCGGCCAGGGCCTCGAGTTTCAGGTCGCGCTTGGGCGCTACCGCATCCTTGTCGCCCTTCTTCACCTTGGCATTGTAGGCGTCCCATTCAGCCATGTAGTGCCGGGCGTCTTCAAATGCCATGCGCATCACTTCGAAGTTGCCCATCCGCGTGGAGGGAAGTTGGTCGCGGCTACCGTAAACGCGCTTGGGGTTCTCGCCGGAGGCAAACTTGATGGAGCCGGGCGCGTTGGGAAACAGCATCGCGTCGCGATCCAAACCGAACTTGTTCTTGATCACCACCGCCTGGCCGCCGATCATGTTGGCCGAACCATGCAGCAGCAGTTCGGTAGTCACGCCGCCGGCCAGCGCGCGATACAGATCGGCGCTGCGGTTATCGAAGGCATCAATCATGTGCATCGAAGGGGTCACGGGGCTGGTGGCCTCGTTCACGTCGCTGTCGAGCGCCGAGTGAGAGTGGGGATCGATGATGCCCGGTGTGAGCCACATGCCGGCCGCATCCACCACGGTAGCCGATGCCGGCGCATTTACCGTGGCGCCGACCCCGGTGATCCTGCCCGCGTGCACCCACACCGCTCCGTTTTCGATCGTGCCGTGGCTGGCAGTCATCACGGTGGCGTTCTTGATGACGAAATCTTGCGGCTGGGTTGAATTCTGTTGGGCCCGGCCCGACGCGGCAAGTGCAGCCGATGCTGCGATGGCCAGGAACAGGCAGCGAGCGCCTCGCCGTTGCGCCAGCAGCGGAGCAAGGATGTGCATCAAGTGACCTCCGGGAGAAAGATGCCAAAACTGCGTTTATGAATTGAACGGGAGAGGAACCGGGAAAGTTCGAGTCGCGCGAACCAGCCGGCAAATTGTCTCGTCGCATCGTACCGCACTTGGCCGCCCATGTCGCGAATTGAAGATTGCGTCAACCAGACGCGAGGATCGCGTCCGCGATGCGCGCCGCCTCAACCGCGGGGCGCACGCTGTGTACGCGCACGACTGAAGCCCCATGCAGAATGGCGGCCACCATGGCGGCCAAGCCGGCGTTTTCGCGCGCGTCCACCGGGGCGGGCTCGCCACCGTGAAGCGCAGCAAGCGTGTGCCCGAGAAACGATTTGCGCGAGATGCCGGCGAGCAGCGGACGCCCAAGGCCAAGCAGTTCGCCCTGGTGGGCAAGCAGAGAGAAATTCTCGCCAAAGCGCTTGCCAAACCCATAGCCGGGATCGAGTACCACCGCCTCGGGTCGAATGCCCGCGGTGCCGGCCGACTCGAGGCTCCAGGCGAGCCCATCGCGCACCATGGCCAGCACCGCGGCTGGGGCAAGCTGCTGCTGCGTCCGCCACTCCTCGGGCCGTCCACGGGTATGGGTCAGAACCACGCCGGCCCGGCCCTCCCCGCAGGCCTGCGGCATGTCCGGGTCCCAGGTGAATCCGCTCACGTCATTCACGATCTCCGCTCCCGCGGCGATCGCGGTCCGCGCCGTGGCGGCCTTGTAAGTATCAACGGAAACGATTGAGCCGGGCCGGGCCTGCAGGATTCCTTCGAGGACCGGGAGTAGGCGCGCCTGTTCTTCATCGGCGCTCACGGCTGGCGTTTCGCCGCCCGCGCTCGAGCCGGGGCGGGTGCTTTCGCCTCCCAGGTCGAGCAGGTCGGCGCCTTCATCAAGCAGGCGAACGCCGTGCGCCACCGCCGATCTGGTCTCGGCAAAAGAACCGCCATCGCTGAACGAGTCGGGCGTCACGTTCACGACGCCCATGACCAGGGTGCGCGCGCCAAGGTCGAGAGAGCGCGTGCGCAGTTGCCAGCAGGTTCGGGTTCGCACGGAGGCGTTCATCGGGTCCCTTCGATTCTAGCCGCGTTCGGGCTCGGTGCGAGGAGTTTGGAAAAGCGTCCGGCGACGTCGACTGCTTTGCCTATCATCCCTGCTAAACTCCGGTGCATGATCCTCTTTCCGCGTTGGTGGGCACTCGGGTTGGCGTGTGCCCTCATTCCATATCCTGCACTTCTTTCTCAGGCGCGGGGCGGCGGGCCTGTACAGGTCCCGGCCCACGCGGGCGCGGCACATGGCGGAGCCCTCGCCGACCGGATAAACGCCATTCTCGC
>Ga0070717_10001589_pt1 | contig 15705 bp, 10 predicted proteins | sample LARL113metaG_FD_71366 | JGI IMG/M metagenome (GOLD analysis project Ga0070717, IMG submission 71366) | Corn, switchgrass and miscanthus rhizosphere microbial communities from Kellogg Biological Station, Michigan, USA - LAR L11-3 metaG | ecosystem: Host-associated > Plants > Roots > Rhizosphere ... | reverse complement strand
GCGGATGAGCATACATGTCAAAGTGGTGGGGCTATCGCTGGCCCAAGGGGTGACGTTCCGACTCGGCTCACCTTGCGGGCAGCTCCTGGGGAGATAACGTGCTGCAAGCCGAAAGGAACGGTGGCACGCCGGACTGAACCAGGGCGGCGTGAACGCTGTTGTCCAGAATTACTACGATTTTGAGCAACTGTTGACACCACGCAAGATGTCGTAGATGATTGCAGGCATTTCTGCGTCGAATTGCAGGGGAAGATGATCGATGTTAAGGACATCGATGTCACATTGACGGAACTCGCGATAGCGTCCTTCCTGAGGCCGTTCACCCCGCCAGGCCCGCTGGATCATCAGGGTTTCACGATGTCGGACTCCAAGCAGCAGGATCAGCCACTTCCTGTTTTTCCGAGGCCATATTCTTGACTTCATGCACACCGCCCTCTTCAAAAGGAGGGAACCAGACATAAGGAATTCCCTTGCGGGAGGCATACCGCAGCTGCTGCGCCAGCTTGGTCGGAGCATGATACAGCTCCACATTCAACCCGCGTTCACGCAACACGTTGGCTGTATGCACCGCTTCCTCACGTCGCTCAGCACGAGGAAAAATCACCAGCACCTGCGTCGGGCATTTGGGGCCTACTCGCAAGCGTTTCTCGGCTACGAGTTTGGCGAAGAGGCGGGTTAATCCCAACGATATCCCGACCCCTGGGAGCTTGCGGTTGATGAACGCGCCTGCCAGATTGTCATAGCGCCCCCCAGAACAGATACTGGGATAGGCTGGAAAGTCGAGCAATTTGGTCTCGTACACCGTTCCCGTGTAGTAGTCGAAGCCGCGGGCGATCGACAGGTCGGCCAGCAGGGTTCCGCTCGGCAGCGTGTGGAGTGCGTCAATGACGAACGCGAGCTCTTCTAGCCCCTCATTCAACAGATCAGACGCCACCCCTAGTGTTCGCACGCGCTTTACGAAGGAAAGATCGGTGGTGCTGATGCTGGCAAGCGCAAGGCAACGTAAGGCCACCTCACGTGGCAAGGCCAGGTCTGATTGGAGCAAGGACAGCACTCCCTCCTCCCCGATCTTGTCGAGTTTGTCTACCAGACGAATAGCTGAAATCGTCCGCTCAACTCCCAGGCCTCTGAAGTACCCCTCGAGGATTTTGCGATTGCTGACCCGGATCTGGAAATCGCCCACCTGCAGGCGAGACAGGATGTCATACATGATTGCAGGCATTTCTGCGTCGAATTGCAGGGGAAGATGATCGATGTTAATGACATCGATATCACATTGACGGAACTCGCGATAGCGTCCCTCCTGTGGCCGTTCACCCCGCCAGGCCCGCTGGATCTGGTAGCGTTTGAATGGAAAGACGAGATCATTGAAATGTTCTGCTACATAACGGGCCAGGGGAACCGTCAGATCGTAATGGAGGCCGAGGCGCGCATCACTTATATCGTTGTCGGCTTGAAGACGGTTGATGATATATATCTCCTTATCGGTTTCGCCCTTGGCGAGGAGTACCTCGATCTCTTCGACGGACGGTGTTTCAATTGAACAAAACCCGTAACTCTCGAAAACGCGGCGGATTTCATCTATCCACCTAAGCTCGACCATCCGCTGCTCGGGAAGCCATTCGAGGAAACCACTGATCTTTGTCACAATAAACTCCTTGTTACAAATCCTTCAGCTCTATCCATCCACCCATGATAGCATAAGAGAAAAAGTGGTAGAATGAGATGCGATTGCCCTGGTATAGTAGTCTAGATGTATTAATAAGTTAATCAGCGGGAGGTAGAATATAACAAGACCCGGTATGGACACAAAAAGCGAGGAGCTGTTACATTGGGACTTGTAATGGAACACGTCAATAAGTCGTTTGCTGAATTCCTGGTCATCAAAGACTTGTCTATGGAAGTGAAGGAGGGAGCAATCTTTGGCTTCCTGGGGGCAAACGGCGCAGGAAAAACAACCACCATGCGTATGATTCTGGACATCCTTCGCCCTGACAGCGGCCGCATCGCCTGGAATGGCAAAGATGTCCGTGAAGTACCCCGCAGGAATTGGGGCTATCTCCCGGAAGAGCGGGGACTCTACCCGAAGATGAGAGTAGAGGAACTGTTGATTTTCCTGGCGCGGCTGAACGGTTTAACGAAAGTGGCTGCCGAGAAAGCACTGGACGAATGGCTGGAGCGTTTTCAGATCGCGGCGAACCGCAAAAGAAGGGTGGAAGAACTCTCCAAGGGGAACCAGCAGAAAGTGCAGTTTCTCGCCACCATCCTGCACGACCCGGCGATCCTGGTCATGGATGAGCCGTTTAGCGGCCTGGACCCGGTCAACGCGAATGTGCTGAAAGAGGCGTTTTTAGAGATGCACCGCCGGGGTAAGACGATCATTTTCTCCACACACCAGTTGGAGCAGGTCGAGGAACTGTGCCAGGATATCGTGATCATTCATAAGGGGCAGACCATCGTACAGGGCAGCGTGCAGGAGGTCAAACGCCAGCATGGGCGCAATGTGGTGCGCCTCAAGCTCGACAACGACCCGGAGGCACGCTGGCTTGATACGCTGGAGGGAGTGCAGGTCACCAAACGCCGGCAGGATTATATCGAAATGCGCATCCAGGCGCATCTCAACCCCAACCTGATCGTTGAGGCGGCGCTGCAGCATGATGGAATCATCAGCCGTTTCGAGCTCGTCGAGCCGTCGCTGACCGACATCTTCATCGAGCAGGTGGGCATGATCGACCTGCTCGATGCTCCATCTGTGCTTTCAGCATAGGGAAAGAGGAACGAACCGGTGTCAAAAAAACCCAAGGACCTTCCAGAACAAGAGCAAAGGGCCATAGCGGTCAGTTTGGGCGGTGCCGCTACTCAGCATACCTGGCGTAATATTGGCTTGATTGTCGGACGCGAGTATAAAAATCGTGTGACCCAGCGAAGTTTCATTATCAGTACCATTATCATCCTGTTGCTGGTGGTCATTGGCGCTTTTGTCCCTACGATTATTCAGTACTTCACCTCCACCTCAAGTGTGCAAACGAAAATAGTAGTGGTGGATAATGCAGGTCTCATTGCAGGGTTGGATGGTGATGCTCTAGCTCGTTATATCGGCACAGCGCTGAATGGGACGGCAGGAACGAATGCGCCCGGCCAGAATACCTCCGGGAAACCTCCATTTGCCATTACCATCCAGACTTCCAATGCACTGGGCAGTCTGCAAAATCAAGTGAAGAATGGCAACTTGAATATCCTGCTGGTGCTTGATCGTCCCACAAACCAGGATGTATACTTTACCTATTATACGAATGCCAACGCCACGGGCGACACCAATCTCTCCAAGGTGCAGGCCCTGGCACAACAACTCAACTTCCTCGATATCGCTCATCGCCTGGGTCTCACCCCGGCTCAAACGAGTCGTCTGTTTGCTCAACCAGGCTTTACCGTCGTGAACACCGGGCAGGATCAAAACAAGCGCTCGGAGAGCGAGATGGTAGCAGGATATATTATCGCCATTGCCGGGAATATCCTGATCTACATAGTAATAGTCCTCTACGGAATGGGCGTGGCAATGGGAGTCGCGGAAGAGAAAGGCAGCCGCATTATGGAAATTCTGGTGAATGCTGCTACGCCGTTCCAATTGATGGTCGGGAAAATCGTGGGCATCGGTGCAGCAGGCCTGGCGCAGATGACTTGCATTGTTGCCGTTGGCATTGGTGCGCTCCTGCTGCAAATCCCCTTACAAGCTGCGCTTTTCGGCGCCAACGGTGGAGGATTCACCCTGAATATTACCGGCGTTTCCATTACGCTATTGCTGCTGCTGCTGGTCTACTTTCTGCTGGGATTCTTGCTCTATGCGACGCTGTACGCTGCCATGGGGGCGCTGGTGAAACGGCAGGACGAGGTGCAAAATGCGGTCGCGCCCCTCACATCGCTGCTCGTCATTGGCTACGTCGTGAGCTTCTTCGGTGTCTACACTCCCGATGCGACATGGATGAAAGTGATTTCGTATATTCCTTTCTGGACCCCCACGACGATGCTCGTGCGCATTGGAGCGAATGGAGTAGCCTGGTGGGAGATCCCCTTCACTATTGCGCTGATGATTGTTGCCATCTTCGTCTGTGCATGGATCTCCGCGCGCATTTATCGCTACGGTGTCTTGATGTATGGACAAAGACCTAGCCTGGGAAAGCTGGCGAAACTCGTACGGATGAAATAGAGGCATAGACCCAATAAAGCAGGGAAGTCCATCACATCTGGTCATCTGGAGGGGATAGAATAGAAACATATAAAGGGAGACTACCTGCTTTCGCAAAACAAGAGCCTAAAGGAGCGATAACACGGAAGGAATTCACCTTGAGACGATGGAAACCGTATAAATATCTGCATATCGGCCTTTATGGATTAGGCGCGCTCTGCCTGATCGCGCTTGCCACGGCGCTGCGTATTGTGCTCATCCTGAACTGGCCAGTACTAAACAGCGACGAGGGAACGATGGGCTTGATGGCGCTGCATATCGTCAATCAGGGTAAGATTCCCGTTTTCTTTTATGGGCAGGGCTATATTGGATCACTCGAAGCCATACTTGCTGCACCACTCTTTCGTCTCTTTGGCCCCTCGGATTTCACGCTGCGTCTTGGACTCGTTTTTCTCTACGCCCTCTTCCTGCTGAACATGTACCTGCTGACCAGCACACTCTACACAAAACGCCTGGCGCTCTTCACGTTACTCTTGCTGAGTTTTGGGCCTACTGCGATGCTCGCCCTTCAGGTCTCTGCGATTGGTGGATACCCGGACACCTTGTTCTTTGCATCACTGCTGCTCCTGTATGCGCTCGTATTAGCGCGCTCTGCAGGGGAAACGTCGCTAACACAAGAACAGAGGCCACGCATACTGTCCTATGCAGGATGGAGCCTGGTAGCAGGGCTGGCATTGTGGAGTGACCCGCTTCTCATTCCCTACGTAGTCCTGTCAGGGTGGTTGCTGTGGCGCTTCTGCCGCCGCGAGATGAGCAGGCCCGTCGTCCTCTGGATGCTGTTCTGCTTCATACTGCCACTCATACCGGCAGTGATCTACAACTTCACAGTTCCGCTCAACCTCAGCACATTCGCTTTCCTGGGTGCTGCCTTCTGGGTGCATGGAACAACGCTTGAGGTCGCTCCTCCACTGGTAAGAATAGCTGGAATGCTGTTCGTGGCTCTACCACGCACTATTGGAGCAAACGTATTAGGATGCAATCCGCATTCGAGTGTATGGCCGCTTTTCCCTCCGCAAAACGCATCCGCCGCCGCATGCACCATTGAAAATGGCCTCTGGGGAGCAGTATTTATCATCCTACTGATTATTACGGCGGTGCTGGCATATAAAAGCTATCGCCCATTGAGACGCGCTATGCGACTTCAGCCCTGGACACCGGAGCAGCGTCGAGAAACGGCAGGCCATTTTGCGCAATTGATGCTGGTCGGGAGCACACTCCTCATTCTCATCGTCTACACCAGCAGTTCATCAGCAGGACTGGATCCCTGGGGTTCGACGCGCTACCTCACAAGTGCCCTCATCGCACTCCCATCGGTTCTCTGGCCCATCTGGCGCGCGGGTACAAACATCAAGCGAAAACTACTTGCAAACGGCGTCAAGGCGCTGAGAGTGGTCCTGCTCCTCGTCGTATTCCTCTCCTTTACGCTGGGATGGGTGCAAACCTTGAACTTCATCCCTGCAGCGCAGGACGCTGAGCGGCGAGAAGCAGATTTCATACACACCCTGCTCGACAGAGGGATCACCCACATCTACACCGACTACTGGACATGCGACCGTATCGTATTCGAGAGCACGGAAAGCATCATTTGCAGCGTGGTGGATGAACAACTGCAGCCCGGAGTTAATCGCTACACACCTTACACGGCCATTGTCAACGCCGATTCCCATGCCTCCTGGGTATTCCCCCTTGGCTCACCACAGGCCCGCGTATTCGAGCAAAACATGCAAAAATCGGGGGAGACCAACCCATCATTCACGCGAGATGGGTATGTGATCTATCTGCCCATCACACACTCTACGGGCGGCCAATACAAGTCCTCGTTGTTAAAGATGAATAGAAGGACGGCCGAAGATCGAGAAGAAAGGAACTTTTTTTTGAGAATGCCGGCCATGTCATCTATCAAGAGCGCTTCGATCAGTTCATTGACCTGGTTCAGCAGTTCCTCCAGGAGCACTAAGATGCTTGCGTAGGCCTACAACCTGCCGAGCACCACCTCGACTGTATAGCCCTCTAACTTTTTGAGCGAGTGCGGTGAGATGCTTTCGCGATACGCCTCGTTGGGCACGGGTGCGTCTGGCTGATCTACGTGAATGGACAGGGTATCGGCGAGCGTCTCTGACTGCAAGGTCTGTATGTGCCGACGCAGGATCGAGGCCAGATCCTCACTGGTGTACAGCGCCAGCGTGATATGATCCTCGATGTTGAAGCCGGCTTTCTTACGCATATCCTGCACGTAGTGTGTCAGGTCGCGTACCAGGCCCTCTTCACGCAGTTCTGGCGTCATCGTGGTTTCCAGCGCCACGACGTATCCCCGCTCCTCGGCGGCTACAAAACCGGGACGAGCGGTTGCAACCACCTCTATTTCGGCAGGAGTAAGCTCGATTTGCTGCCCCTCGATCGTGAAGTTCAGCGAGCCTGTCTCTTCGAGTAACCTCGCCGCCTCGTGCGCTCCGTGAGCATCGAGCGTCTTGAATGCCGCCAGGATTTTCTGCACCAATGGGCCATATTTAGGGCCGAGCACTTTCACCTGGGGCTTCAGTGTATACGCCAGCATATTGCTGTCGTCGCTCATCAGGTGCAGGTGCTTGATATTCAATTCTTCAAGCACCTGTTCTTTGAGGCGCTCCAGCGCCTCCGCTTCGGCTGCATTTGGCACGCGCACATAGATGGCGTTTAATGGCTGGCGCACCTTGATCTGCGCCTTCTCGCGCGCGGCACGGCCCAGGCCAACCACGCGCATGACCAGGTGCGTTTCGTTCGTCAGCCTTTCGTCAAACAGCTCTTCATTCACCTCCGGCCAATCGCACAGGTGAACGCTGAAAGGTGCATTTTGATTGACGCTGCGCACCAGGTTCTGATACAGCTCTTCCGTCGTGAACGGCACGAAAGGAGCGAGCAGCTTGATGAATATGGTCAGGCACTCGTACAACGTGAGGTATGCCGCCACCTTATCGTTGTCCAGGGCAGTTTTCCAGAAGCGTTCGCGGCTGCGGCGCAGGTACCAGTTCGAGAGGTTCTCCAGGAACTCCTGCATGGCTGCTGCTGGCTTCGATGTGTCGTACTGGTCAAGGCCGTGCGTGACCTCCCGGATTGTCTGCTGCAGTTCAGAGAGAATCCAGCGGTCAAGTTCGCTGCGCTGCGTTACAGGCAACTGATGTTGCTCCGGGTTAAAGGCATCGATATTGGCATACGTCACAAAGAAACCATACACGTTCCAGAGCTTATCCAGTGTCCTGCGCACCAGCATCCACTTCTCGCTCAGCCGCACAGGAAGACCGGTCTCGGCTGATTTCTCCATATCCTCGTCGGTAGGGATACGCGGGAAGTTGAGGTTCTGCTCAGGGATATGAGTGGTAAAGAGCCAGCGCATGGTATCTGAGCCAACCCGTTGGGCGGCCTCGTCAAAGACGACGAGATTGCCCTTTGACTTGTGCATGGGCGTGCCATCTTCCCCCATGAGCGTGCCGTAGCCAAAGAGTGTTTTGAACGGCGTTTGATGTTCTAAGACGGTGCTCATGACCAGCAGTGAGTAGAACCAGTTTTTAAACTGGCCCGGGAACGATTCGGTCACGAAGTCTGCGGGGAACCACTGCTGCCAGTACTGGCGGTTTGTGCGGTAGTGCAGCGTCGAAAACGAGACGATGCCTGCATCCAGCCAGGGGTTACCGACATCTTTGATGCGCGAAACGACATCGCCGCACTTCTGGCAGCGGATTTTGACTGCATCCACCCAGGGACGGTGGGGCGTATGGCCTTCAAACTCTTCCCAGCCGGCTACAGCCCGTTCTTTCAACTCGTGCTCGCTGCCGATGACCTCGAATGTACCGCACTGCGGACAATCATAGATAGGTAGAGCCAGTCCCCAGTAGCGCTTCTTGGAGATCATCCAGTCGTCCATGTTGCGCAGCCAGTCCAGTTCGCGCTCCAGGCCAAAGGCTGGAATCCAGGTGGCCGCGCGCGCTCCCTCCATGATCTCGTAACGCAACTGGTCCATGGAGATGTACCATTCGTCGACAAGGCGGAAGATCAGTTCTGTCTTGCAGCGCCAGCAGACAGGATAGCGGTGCTTATAGTTCTGTGGGCGGTAAAGCAGGCCTTTTTGCGCCAGGTTTTCTGCGATTTCCTGTCCCACTTCGGAAGCTTTCTGCCCGGTCAGCCAGTCATAGCCCTCCGTGTAGACGCCAAATTCGTCAACAGGAGCGATGACCGGCAGATTGAATTCCTTTGAGAGGGCAAAGTCTTCGCGGCCACAGCCCGGGGCAATGTGCACAATACCGGTTCCCTCGGTGGCGCTTACTTCTTTCCACGGAATGACCGTATGAACGACACCCTGCGCCGCTGGAAGCTCGTCGAATGGGCCGCGATACTGCCAGCCCACCATATCGCTGCCTTTAAGCGTCTCCACCACGTGGTAGTCGCCCTTGTCACGGCCCTTGAGGGCTTTCAAGACAGGCAGGAGTTCCTCCGCGAGGTAGTAGTACTCGCCGTCCTGTGCTACTTTGACGTATGGCAGGTCCGGGTGCACAGCCGCAGCAACATTGGCGGCCAGTGTCCAGGGCGTGGTCGTCCACACCAGCAGGTACTCGCCTGGCCGGTCCACTAGTGGAAGGCGCACATACAGGCTCAGGTGGCTGGTATCCTGGTAATCCTCCGAGAGCGTTTCCATGTTGGAGATGCCGGTGGCACAGCGCGGGCACCAGGTCATCACATCGTGTCCCTTGTAGATCAGGCCTCTCTCGTAGCACCTCTTCAGGAATGACCAGATGGTATAGTTGTTCTCGTCCGAGAGCGTGTAGTAGTCGTTGCCCCAATCCATCCAGTACCCCAGGCGGATGGACTGTTCGATCATGCGCCTGGCGAAGGTGAAAACGCGCTCTTTGCAGCGTTGGACAAATTCGGCGATGCCGAAAGCTTCGATATCGAGCTTCGTTTTGAAGCCAAGCTCCTTCTCGACCTCGACTTCGACCCACAATCCCTGGCAGTCGAAGCCGTTTTGATAGCGCTGCCTGTAGCCCTGCATGGTTTTGTAGCGCTGGTAAATGTCTTTGTAGGTCCTTCCCCAGGCATGGTGCACGCCCATCGGGTTATTCGCGGTAATCGGACCATCCAGAAACGAGAACTGCTTATCGCTGCGGTCGTTGCGATGCAGGTACTGCTGTAACACCTCATGTTCATCCCACCACTGTTGGATGGATCGTTCGAGCACCGGGTAGTCAACCCGGTCTGCGGCCGTCGCTGCTCGGAAAATGCTTGTTCTTACTGGCACAGGTGCTCTCCTCCAGGTCAGGTCGATGGTTCGGTTTAGTCTACCAATCGAATCTCTAGTCGTTTGTTTATCTTGCCCTTGTTTTCCGTCTTTGTAATTTTAATACCGCCGACTTCTTTTGTATGATTCACATGTGTCCCGCCATCGGCCTGCAGGTCGAGGCCCACTATTTCAACAATACGTACTTCTTCGATCTCCGGGGGGAGCAGGTTAATTTTGGTGCGGATCAGGTCCGGAATCGCGAAGGCCTTCTCGCGCGGCAGGGTATAGACACGGATGGGGTAGTCCGCCTCCACCGCTTCATTAATTTTCTCTTCGATATAGGCGATGCGCTGCTTGTCCAGATTTTCCATGGCAAAGTCCATTCTGGCCCTGTCCGGGTACATCTGCCCTCCAGTTACTTGTACGCCAAATTCTTTAAAAATGGTACCACAAAGGATGTGCAATGCAGTATGCGTGCGCATCATGCGGTAACGGAACTCCCAATCAATGGTGCCGACGACTTCGGTTCCTACCGGCGGCGGGAGGCAATCGAGCGTATGCCAGACCACATCTTCGCGTTTATTCATGGCAATCACGGCGCCTTCGTTCTGACGGTTATTCCAGGAGATGATGCCGTGGTCGGGCACCTGGCCCCCACCGCCGGGGAAAAAAATGGTCGCGTCGAGCGCTACTTCATCGCCTTCGACGTCAACGACTATTGCGCTGCATTCATATATATAACTGTTTTCGTGGTAGAGCAGCTTCGTCTTCATGCTTTTTGCATGCTCCTCTAAGCAAATATATTCTTCAAAAAAATCCCCTCGTCCATCGTAGGGACGAGAGGAACTCCCGTGGTACCACCCTGGTTAGCCGTGCATGGTTTTTATACACAGGCTCACTCGTTTATGTTTCAGTAATCTCGATAAGGGCCGTTGCTTTGCTCGCCTGTATCCTGGTGGGATGATGATAAAGCACGCCTATGTGAAGCCCCTACAGCGTTGAGTGCCCTTCGAGGTAACGGGAAGGTTCCGGCCAGACCTACTATACAAGTTGTTCGGCTGGCGGCTCGGGAGTGATTTTCAGCCCACGTCTTGTATCCGGTTACAGCATCCCCGGACTCTCTGCGACAAGAAGGCTAGCTCGTGGCCTACTCGCTCCGTCGTTGCCGTTGCTTCGCCATGATACCACAGTTGACCAGTTTAGTCTAGTGGTCACATATTATAACAATGAGATAACGATTGCATGAACGTGCAAAAGGGCCTCCAGGAGACGTGCTAAAAGGACAGATGTATAGGTGATAAAATATGATAGCGGCTGTAAAGAAAACAAATAACTCTCTAACGCTCGATAAAAAGGATACATTATGAAAGACCTCGAAGCATTCTACGGACCAAATGCAGGTTATGTGCTTGAACTATATGATCGATACCGCCAAAATCCGGCATCTGTTGATAGCGCCACGCGGGCCATTTTCGATACGTGGTCTCCCGATAGCCTTGCGGCGGGGGGAGCCGTTACTGAAACAGCACCTTATGCGGTCTCCAAGATTGTTGCCGCTTCCGCCCTTGCTCATGCCATACGCTCACGAGGGCATCTCGGCGCGCACCTTGATCCGCTGGGCAGCGAACCCCTGGGTGATCCTGCTCTTTTGACCGGGACACATGGCATTAGTGATGAAGACCTGGCGCAGCTCCCGCCGGATGTCGTTGGAGGGCATGCCGCCGAGGGTGCACGTAATGCGCTCGAGGCTATTGCTGCTCTGCGCGCCATGTATTCCGGCACGATCAGTTACGAATTCGACCAGGTTAAAAGCCCGGTTGAACGTAACTGGCTGCGTGATGCAGTGGGTTTACAGTTATATCGCAAATCACCGGACCGGGCTTCCCAACAAGCAGTATTAAAGCGGCTCACCCAGGTTGAGGCGTTTGAGCGCTTCCTGCACCAGACCTACCCCGGCCAGAAACGCTTCTCGCTCGAGGGGACCGATGTACTGGTGCCGATGCTGGATGAAATCATCCGGGGCGCTATTGAATCCGGGACCGGCGAGGTGATTATAGGCATGGCGCATCGAGGGCGCTTGAACATGCTCGCGCATGTGCTTGAGAAGCCCTACGCCGCAATCCTCAGCGAGTTTGGGCATATGAAGCACGAGGAAGGGGTTCCGCTCACCGACAGCTTTGGCTTTGGCTATACCGGCGATGTCAAATATCACCTGGGCGCCGAACATATCCTGGGCGAGGGTGCCACAGTAGAACTGAAGATCACGCTTTCGCCCAATCCCAGCCACCTGGAGTTCGTGAACCCCGTGGTTGAAGGCATGACGCGAGCCTCGCAGGAAACACGAGATCACGACGGAAGCACGCAGCAAGATGTGGATAACACGCTGCCCCTGCTTATTCATGGAGATGCAGCCTTCCCGGGCGAGGGGGTAGTCGCTGAGACCTTGAACCTGTGGAACCTGCAGGGCTACACGGTAGGCGGGACCATCCATATCATTGTGAACAACCAGCTTGGCTTTACGACCGAGCCACGGGATTATCGCTCCACGCACTTTGCGAGCGACCTGGCGAAAGGTTTTGAAATCCCCGTTATCCATGTGAATGCCGATGATCCAGATGCTGCGCTGATGGCGGTGCGTATGGCTCATGCCTACCGCGACGAGTTTCATAAAGATATCCTTGTCGACCTGGTAGGTTATCGCCGCTGGGGACACAACGAGGGCGACGAACCGGCATTCACGCAGCCACAGATGTACGAGATCATCCGTACGCATCCAACCGTGCGCGAAATCTATGCACGTCGCCTGCAAGAGAAGGGCATTGTTTCGCAGGAGGAAGTCGACGCGATGCAGGAGCAGGCTTTTGCCGTCTTAGAAGAAGCCAGGCGCGAGGCTGATGCCGGTTTGCAGCCCTTTGAGCAGGAAGATGCAAATGGCTTGATTGGTCATCACGAGGAGACTGTTCAGTCTCCTCTGGTGCCTGCGCAAACGTTGATCGAGCTCAATAGCGACTTACTCACCTGGCCGGAGGGCTTTTCGCCGAATCCGAAACTGGCGCGATTATTACAACGGCGTGCAACGACGCTCGGGCCGGAGGGTGGTATCGACTGGGGGCAGGCGGAGACGCTCGCTTTTGCATCAATACTTGCTGATGGCATCCCAATCCGCCTGAGTGGGCAGGATTCTGAGCGGGGCACGTTCAGCCACCGTCACGCGGTACTCCACGACCAGCGTAGCGGTGAGGTCTATATTCCGCTCCAGCATCTTGCTCAAGCAAAGGGGACGTTTTCAATCTTCAACAGTCCCTTAACTGAAAGCGCCGTGCTGGGTTTCGAGTATGGTTACAGTGTGCATGCGCCAGACGCCCTGGTGTTGTGGGAGGCACAGTATGGCGACTTTGCGAACGTTGCCCAGCCCATCATCGACCAGTTTATCGCCTCGGCCCGCGCCAAATGGAAGCAGTTGTCGTCTCTCGTGTTATTACTGCCGCACGGCTACGAGGGGCAAGGCCCGGAGCATTCAAGCGCACGCCTGGAGCGTTATCTGGAGCTTGCGGCCCAGGACAACTGGCGCGTAGCAAACTGCTCTACCGCTGCCCAGTACTTCCACCTATTGCGCCTGCAGGCGTTTAATCTGAAAACGCATCCCCGGCCGCTGGTTGTCATGACCCCGAAGAGCCTGCTGCGTCACCCGCTAGCTGCCGCCACTCTGCAAGCATTGACGCAAGAGAGCTTCCAGCCCGTCATGGATGACCGCACAGCTCTTGAACATGCAGATGCTGTGAGGCGCGTGGTGCTGTGCACGGGGAAGATAGCCATCGACCTGCTTTCACATGCGAGCCGCGCGCAGGCAAATGATGTGGCAATCGTGCGTGTGGAGATGCTTTATCCTTTCCCTGCGGAGGCGCTGCAAAAGACGCTCGCCAACTATGCTGGCGCGCGTGAAGTGGTATGGGTGCAGGAGGAGCCACTGAATATGGGAGCCTGGGGCTACATGGCCCCTCAACTCGCGGATCTCACAGGCACGCGCTTCGAGTTGAATGTAATAGCGCGCCCTGCGCGTTCAAGCCCTGCCACTGGGTTCTCGGACCTCTTCCAGTTTGAGCAGGAACGGATTATTGAGGACGCGCTGCGCTCGCCGGTGACACTGCGCAAGCCTTGATGACTACGGAGTGGTCTGTTGGGTGCCGCTCCACCTAAAGGTCACGGTCGCGCCGGCCGGAAGGGTTCTATTGTGCCTCTGCAAGTGGAGCACATTGTGTGCCTGCGGATGCCTTTCTTTCCTCCTTCAGCCGTGATTAGCATGAGGGTTTATGAACGTGCTGTCGCGATCATCCATCAAGGCGAGGCATCCTGGCGACACTTTTGTGATGCCGGCGAGGCCTGGATGGTGAACCACGTCCTCAACATTGTGATTAGCCGCATGTGCGGCTTGAGAATTCCAGCGAGGAGTTACGGTGGAATTCTCAAGGAGGCCGTCTGAGAAAAGGCTGGCGCCAGGAATAGCCAGAGACGGGACGATGAGTTGGGGCCTGCGAGGTGGCCGCCGCCGTTGTTGCATGGTCTCCAAATCATCTATGCCGGTGAAGGACTCAACTTTTATGGACGCTTTCTTGCATGCTTCTAGCCATTCGCGTCACCATCTTTCTTGGAACAAATCTTTCCCCCTCGACAAGTATTTTATTGCGCAGACCAGGAATGACCACTGTTTTGTTTGTCATTAACCCGCGATACCCAATACGTGCTACAGTTTGCGCATCCATAATCTTGCCGCTGAACAGCTTTGAGTCTTCCATATGAGCCTTTTTTTGAAAACCAGACGCTGTTGGTCCTGGACACAGAGCAGTGACGCTCACACCTGTACCATGTAATTCATTGGCAAGCGCTTCGGAAAACGATAACACATAGGCCTTGGTTGCATAGTAGACGGCCATGAGGGGACCCGGCTCAAAGGCGGCGGTTGATGCGAGGTTTACTATTTTCCCCGTGCGTTTGTGTAGCATGCCAGGGAGGAATAACTTGGTTAAATACGTGAGGGTAACCATATTTACCTGCATCATTTGCAGTTCGGCCTCAAGGTTCGTTTCAGCAAACAACCCATAGGCAGCAAATCCGGCGTTATTCACAAGCGCATCAACCCCTCTGGATTCTTGCTGAAGCTCCGTGAAAATTTCCTCCGGGGCAGATGCAGCAGATAAGTCCTTCGCAGGAACCTTTACGGATACGCTGTATTTTTCTTGTAACTCGTCCGCTATTTGCATGAGGTGCTTTTGATTGCTTGCCACAAGGACAAGGTTATACCCATCACGCGCAAAGCAAATAGATACCATCTCGATTTGTGTGTAAAGGTGTCGTGTAAACAAGCGGGCAGAGATGTGAGATATGCAAAGTTGATCTACACCATCATGGTGTTCGTTGCTCTTTCTTCCCTGCTGGTCGCTCTCTTCTCGACCGACCACCATCTTGCTTCCTCTCCAGCATACCATGTTCTTGGTCGACTGCAAGGACGGGAAGCAGTTGGCCTCTGTGATCCGGTTGCGCAAGGCAGACGAGGTATTTGTTCACCTGTGATGGAAATGTGATGCTAAATGTAATGCTGTGATCTGTTTGTGATAACCGTCGAGTATACTCTTCACAAATCTCAGAGAGCAGGCGTCATGCCCTTTCAGTTTATTTAAAGGAGAAGGCAATGTCTCAGATATCGAGCACACCCCCTCTGAAGCAGGGGAAACCACAAGGTTCAGCATGGACACCTATTTTCGTAGGAATCATCGTTGGCCTGTTCTTGTGCCTGGCAGCCGCCGCCAGCGGCTGGGTTGCTTACATCGCTCTGGGCGGTCAAGCGAGCACACGCCATGCATACGCAGCAGAGGTAGAGCGACATGTTCAGCTGAAGTTGAATATCGTCATCAATCAACAGGGGATGCAGCAGGATTGGCCCGCCTATTCGCCAAACAAGCTGGTCGTTCCGGCCAACAGCCTGGTGACCGTCACCCTGCGCGACTACGATCTGGGCGATACCCCTCTGCCACAGGGATCCCCTTTTACCACCGTGCAAGGAACAGGTAATGGTATTGCTATTGCTGATGGGAAGGCATATTCTTCCCTCTCCCCGGAGAAGGTCGCGCACACGTTCACTATTCCGCAACTGCACATTAACGTACCGCTTCCTGGCGATGGGGCGAAGGGCGCGAGTTATGATACCGTAATCTTCACC
>Ga0070717_10001588_pt1 | contig 15710 bp, 8 predicted proteins | sample LARL113metaG_FD_71366 | JGI IMG/M metagenome (GOLD analysis project Ga0070717, IMG submission 71366) | Corn, switchgrass and miscanthus rhizosphere microbial communities from Kellogg Biological Station, Michigan, USA - LAR L11-3 metaG | ecosystem: Host-associated > Plants > Roots > Rhizosphere ... | reverse complement strand
AGGGAGGGACAGTGAAGAATCGGCTTCCATCTCGCAGTTTTTTAAAGGGTTCGGTTTCGCGGCGAAAATTCCTGGGGCAAACTGCCGCAGCGGCAATTGGTCTTGCGATCGTTCCGCGTCGGGTGTTGGGTGGCCCAGGGTATGTCGCGCCGAGCGACAAGGTGAATATTGCTTTCATCGGCGTCGGCGCCCAGGGTTTGCGTGTAATGCTTCGCTTCTTGGGGGAACCCGACGTACAGGGTGTGGCTGTCTGCGACCCTAATAAGAGCGCTGCCAACCATCCCCAATGGGCCACGCATGAGTTCTGCAATTCCGTCCGCAAATTGCTTGGCGTCGATAGCGGGTGGGACTGGCTCAGCCCCGACGATCCCATTCAGTTGACCCACTCTCTCCGCGTCACCAGCGGAGTTTCCGGTCGCGAACCATGTCGGAAAATCGTAGACGCTTATTACGGCACCCAGCAGCGCTCCGGCCAGTATCGGGGCTGTTCGGCCTACAGCGACTTCCGCGAACTGCTTGAGAAGCAAAAGGATCTCGACGCAGTTGTTGTGTGTACTACCGACAACCTGCATGCGGCGGTGTCCGCTGCTGCGATGAAGAAGCGCAAACATGTTTTTTGCCAGAAGCCATTGACGCACACCATCTATGAAGCCCGGCGTCTTGCGGAAATTGCTCGCGAGACCGGAGTGGCAACTCAGATTGCAGTTGCTAACCAGGCATCCGAGGATACGCGGGTGCTATGCGAATGGATTTGGGACGGAGCCATTGGTCCGGTGCGCGAGGTGGCAAACTGGTCGAGCCGTCCTTTCTGGCCCCAGGGTCTTGAGCGTCCAAGCGAAGCCGAAGCGGTGCCCGAAGGATTAGATTGGGATCTCTGGCTCGGTCCGGCGCCGCAACGTCCTTTCAACCATGCTTACGTGCCTTTTGTATGGCGGGGATGGACCGACTTCGGGTGTGGTGCTTTGGGCGACATGGGTTCTTACAGTTTCGACACCATCTTTCGCGTTCTGAAGCTGGAAGCGCCGGTGAGCGTGGAAGCAAGCTCCAGCGATCGTTACGCAGAGACTTATCCACTCGCATCCATCGTCCGCTACGACTTTCCCGCTCGACGCGACATGCCGCCAGTCAAATTCACCTGGTATGACGGCGGTTTAATGCCGCCGCGCCCGCAGGAATTGGACGAAACCCGCTCCTTCAGAGGCGGCAACGAAGATGATGAGGGGCTGCTTTTCGTCGGAGATCGCGGCAAGATTCTATGTGGATTCCATGGCGACAATCCAAAGCTTATTCCCCAGGCGAAGATGAACAGCTACAAACAGCCTCCAAAAACCTTGCCTCGATCCCCTGGCAACGAACGCGAATGGCTCGATGCCTGCAAGGGAGGCAAAGTTAAGCCTGGTGGAAATTTCGAATTTTCGGGCATGGTCACCGAGACGCTGCTCCTGGGAAATGTTGCGACTCAGGTGGGACAAAGACTCGATTGGGACCACTCCAACTTGAAGGTTACTAATTCCGATGTCGCACAGAAGTATGTACACTCGGAGCGTCGAAAAGGATGGGATCTATAGCTGGTGCCTTGTATAGATTTTCAGTTAACGAAGGAGGCGTTAATGTCTGCGATTTCGAGAAGAGAGTTTCTTCAGAGTGCGGCGACATACGCTGCCGCGGCCGGCTTTCTTTCATCAAGTACGCTGGAGCTTCGCGCCAATCCGCTTGGTATGCCACTTGGATGTCAGACGTGGCCGGTCAGAGAAATGATCGCCAAGGACTTTCCCGGCACCATCAAGCAGCTTGCCGCGGCCGGATTTCAGACCATCGAGTTGTGCTCGCCGGTGGGCTATGCCGATAACGGCTTCGCTGGCCTCGGCAAATACAGCGGAACCGAGCTTCGGAAAATTCTGAGCGATGCCGGCGTCAGTTGCGTGAGTTCTCACTTCGGCATCGACGAGCTCAGAAAGGATCAGGCGGGGCGAATTGCCTGGGCGAAAGACGTGGGCCTGACGCAAATGATCGTTCCAAGCCTCGATGGACCGAAGAATCCCAGCATGGATGACGTGAAACGAGCGGCCGACGAATATAACAAGATAGGTGAGCAGGCCGCCAAGGCTGGCATTCAGCAGGGTCTCCATAATGAGGACTTTGAGCTGTCGATGGTTGATGGCAAGCGGACCTATGACGTGCTGTTCGACCTTCTCGACCCGAAGCTGGTCAAGTTTCAGTTTCAGGTCTCCACCATCAGCCGCGGCTACGACGCGGCAGAGTATTTCACCAAGTACCCTGGCCGCTTCATTTCAATGCACGTCCAAGGCTGGTCAGCGCAAACCAAGAAAATAATGCCCGTCGGGCAGGACACTCTAGATTGGAAGAAAATCTTTGCTGCGGCGAAAACCGGTGGCATAAAGAATTACTTCGTCGAAATGAACTTGGAAATGATGAAAGCCAGCGTTCCTTACCTGCATAGTCTGCAGGTCGGGTGACCGTGCTTGGAAGTCTTCGATTAACACCCTAATCGCGGAGGCAGAGAGACTGTGCTGCCCTATCGGAAGGCCAATGACCTGGGCATACGGTTGTCTTCTTACTAACCGTTAAACCCTAATTTTTCATGCGCATACAGCTACCGGAGCGTGCTCGACCGAGTACCCAAACGACCGTATGGAACTTGTGTTTTGACCACGTGTTTAATGACTATGACTGTGACGTGAGGGATTTATGCCTGAGCGGCCCAGAATGGCCGCAGTTAGGAAAAGCTCATGAAGAAGATGCGCACAGGATTTTCGATTGCAGTGCTTGCGGCGGCAATCTTGTTGCTGCTTCAAATTATTCCGGCTGCTTTGGCGCAGGATTACGATCGCGATGACCCGCCAACTCGCGCTGGACGAATTGGTTTTATTGAGGGTTCAGTTTCATTTCAGCCCGGGGGTGAGGGCGACTGGGTGCAGGCAGTGCCGAATCGGCCGCTCACCGTCGGCGACAACTTGTGGGTGGATCGCGACTCGCGCGCGGAAATACAAATTGGGTCCACCTCAATCCGGCTCGGACCGGAAACGAGTCTGACGTTCCTTGATTTGGGAAATAGTGTCACGCAACTTCGTTTGTCGATGGGATCTCTGTTTTTCCGCGTACGTCACTATGGCGGCGATGATGCATTCGAAGTTGATACTCCCAATTTGGCGTTCAACGTGAATCGGCCCGGCCAGTTTCGCGTTACTGTCAACCAAAACGGAGATCAGACGTTGGCTACGGTTTTTCGCGGAGAGGCTGAAGTGACGGGTGGCGGCAACTCCTACCGGCTCATCGAAGGCCAGCGCGGCACTTTTTCTGGCGTTGATCAACTCTCCTACGACGTCGATGAGATCGGTTCCCGTGATTCTTTCGATCAGTGGGCCTTGTCACGTGACGAGCACGAAGACCGAAATCGCAGCTCGCAATACATTTCAACTGAAATGACAGGCTACGAAGATTTAGACGACTATGGACGCTGGCACGTGGTCGCCGGATACGGAAACGTATGGAGTCCTGCCGGTGTGCCGGGAGACTGGGCGCCTTACCGCTACGGACACTGGGTCTTCGTCTCGCCCTGGGGTTGGACTTGGGTTGAAGAAGAACCCTGGGGTTTCGCTCCCTTCCACTATGGACGTTGGGCGTTTGTGGGAAGCAGTTGGTGCTGGGTGCCAGGCCCGATTGTGGTGGCACCGGTTTATGCACCGGCGCTGGTGGCGTTCGTCGGAGGCGGAGGTTTTAGCATCGGAGTGGGAGTTGGTGGGGGAGTGGGTTGGTTCCCGCTAGGACCAAGCGAAGTTTTCATACCCTGGTATCGGACCAGTCCGCGGTACGTGCAGAACGTGAACGTGACCAACACCCGAGTGAACGTCACTCAGGTGACGAACGTCTACAACAACGTCACCGTAAACCACGTCACGAACGTGACGTACGTGAATCAGCGCGTGACGAACAGCGTGACCGTCGTTAACCATGACACCTTCGTGAACGCGCGTGCGGTTAATCAAAATATTGTGCGAGTGGATGCTCGGCAAATCGCCTCGGCGCCAATCACGCATGATGTGGTCAGGAACATTCAGCCTGCCCGCGAGAGCAAGGTGGGCCCTTCGCGTCCAGTGCAGGCAAGACCACCAGAGCAGGCGATGAGCCGGCAAGTGGTTGCCACTCGCCAGCCGGTGGTGGTGAATCGCCCAGAAGCCGCGCCCGGTATGGCTCGGCCAGCGGCGCCGCCTCCCGTAAGGACGGTACGCGCTGCACCGCCAACTGAGGCGCAACCGCTACAGCGTGGCGCACGAGGAAACTCTGGCGGTTCTCCTAATAACGAAGCTACTCCACGGCCTGGCGCACCAGAGAACCGTCCGGGAGTGGGGAACAACCGCGAAGCAGCCCCGCGGCCGGGAGCACCGGAAAATAATCGTGAAGCTGCACCTCGTCCCGGAGCACCGGAAAACAATCGACCAGGAGCGGGAAACAATCGCGAAGCAGCCCCGCGGCCCGGAGCACCGGATAACCGTCCGGCGCAACCGGAAAACAATCGGCCAGGAGCGGGAAACAACCGCGAAGCGGCCCCACGGCCGGGCGCTCCGGAGAACAATCGTGAAGCTACGCCTCGTCCAGGGGCACCGGAGAACAATCGGCCCGGAGCAGAAAACAATCGTAATGTAGCCCCACGGCCGGCCGCTCCGGAAAACAACCGCGAGGGCGCACCGCGTCCTGGCGCACCAGAGAACCGTCCGGCGCAACCGGATAACAATCGTCCAGCGCAGCAGGCTCCGCGTCCGCCGTCAGCTAACCGGCCGGAACCGGCTTCGGAACAGCCACGCGGGAATCCCAGTGCGCGTCCGGAGAATACGCGTCCAGCAGAAACTCCGCAGACCAGGCCGGAACAACCGGCTCGTCCTCCTGAGACTCGGCAGCAGTCGACACCGCCGCAGAACGAGAGCCGTCCCGAGGCCGCGCCTCGCCAGAACGAGACTCGCCCACAGCCGTCGACTCGACCAGAAACTCGCACTGAGCCTGTTCCTCGTCCTCAGACGCGCCCGGCTGAACCGCCGCCGCAGCGCGAAGCACGTCCTCAGGAAAAGCAGAATGAAAAGAACAATCCGCCACCTTCAAATGAGGAGAAGAAGAACAAAGACAAGAATAAGGAAAACGAACCGCCTCCAAAGTATCGCTAAACAAAGCGCATTCCATGGCCAGCTCGAGTGAACTCGGACTGGCTTTTTTTCTTCTTTGGACTCTCCAACCAATCGGCGTCAGCTTCGGTGAGGACGTGAGGCTTCTTGCGGCTTTTTGCTCTGCCGGTTCCTGCGCTCGCGCAAAACCCTATGAAAGCTTTGCAAATCCTAGGACTTTCTCGCGATAAACTATTTAGCAGCGCGTGCCACGTATGCAGGTCCAAGTCTTGCTTTTCGGTGTACTCAAAGATCTTGCCCGACGCCAGTCGGACACGTTGACATTGCCCGACGGCGCCACGGTCGCTGATTTGATGGAATGTTATGGGCAGAGGGTCCCAGCGCTCAAAGGGGCGCTTGAGAAGATTGCTGTTTCCGTAAACCAGGAATACTGCCGGTCTGACGCGAAGCTTCATGCCGGAGATGAAGTCGCACTGCTTCCACCCGTCAGCGGCGGTTCTCCGGGCACCAAAATCGTCCGCGAAGCAATCGATACTGGCGCTGTGCTGGCGCAAATCAAACGTCCCGACGATGGCGCAGCCGTGGTTTTCGAGGGCGTAGTGCGAAACCACAGTCGCGGCCGCCGCACTCTGTTTCTCGAATACGAAGCTTACGAAGAAATGGCGCTCCGGCAGATGGAGTCGCTGGCAGCACAGGCGCTCTCACAATTCCAGATTCGCGATGCGGCCATCGTTCACCGCCTAGGACGCCTTGAAATCGGCGAAACCAGCGTTCTCATTGTGGTCGCGTCCGCCCATCGTGCCGCGGCGTTCGACGCTTGTCGCTGGCTGATCGATACTCTCAAGCACACTGTGCCCATCTGGAAGAAAGAATATTTTGAGGATGGCGCGGTTTGGGCCGATGGCGAGCCCTTTCCTGAACAGATCTACCAGGGCACCCATTCGGGGAGCTCTGCATCTAAGTGAGCAGCCTTCAGATGAAAATTCTGTCCGCGTTCCTGCTGCTGGCTGTCGCGGTGTGTCACGCACAGAGTTCCGGCAGCGTCCCGAAACCACCCTGGGCCAAATCTCCCACGCCAAAACCTGCACCTCCGGCCGCACAAGACGACAGCACTATCAAGGTAGACGTAAAACTGGTGAATGTGTTCGTGACTGTCACGGACGAGAACGGCGCGCCTGTCGCCAACCTGAGCAAAGACAATTTCCAGCTGTTCGAAGACGGCAAGCTGCAAAAGATCTCCGTCTTCGACAAAGAATCCGAGCTGCCGCTCTCCATCGCGCTAGACATTGACACCAGTCTGAGCACACGCAAAGACCTGCCGCTTGAGTTAAACTCCGCTCGCCGTTTCGTGCACGCCATTCTTCGTCCAGTTGACGCTCTCTCGCTTTACGGATTCAGTGAGATCGTTGACGAAGTTGTTCCATTTACCGCCGACTTGAAGGCCATCGACCGCGGCGTCGACCGGCTGCGCCTGGGCGCAGCTACGGCCCTTTATGATGCGATCTATGTCGGCGCCGGAGCACTGGAAGAGCGTCAGGGAAGAAAAGTGATGGTCGTTATCACCGATGGCGGAGATACCGTCAGCAAGACTGATTACCAAGAGGCCTTGCGCGCAGCGCAAATATCGGAAGCCATTGTTTACAGCATCATCGTGGTGCCCATTGAGGCTAGTGCCGGCCGCGACACTGGCGGCGAACACGCGTTGATTCAGTTGTCTGAAGACACGGGCGGGAAATATTATTACGCCACATCGGTTTCGCAGCTCGATCAGGCGTTCCGCTCCATCAGCGATGAATTACGCACACAGTATCTTCTTGCCTACTACCCTTCGCCGCGCCTCGCGGACTCAGACTTCCGCCGCATCGAAGTGAAGCTTGCGGCTGGCGCAGAAAGTCCACACTACAAAACGCGCCACCGGACGGGGTACTACACATCCAAGTCGCACTGATTCCAGCGGGACGGTCGCTTGACGAAGGGCATGTGTGCCAATACTCTAATTTTGTGCCGAGCGTCAGTCTTTCGGTCTCGAAGTCGCGTTTCTGGACATTCCTCCCTGTCTTCCTCCTGCTTATTGCGGCAACATTTGGCGTCGCGAAGGACCAAACCAAAGCACTTGCTTCACGATATCGCGAGTGGCTAAGCAAGGACGTAGCGTACATTATCAGCAACCAGGAAAAAGAAGCCTTCCTGCAACTGCCGAACGACGAAACCAGAGACCAGTTCATTGAGCGGTTCTGGGATGTGCGAAACGCGTCCCCAGGTTCTCCGGATAACGCCTTCCGGAGCGAACACTACCGCCGGATTCAGTATGCCAACGACTATTTCGGCCACATCTCACACAGCGAAGGATGGCGCACGGATATGGGACGTGTGTACATCACTTTGGGGGAGCCGCAGCAGCGCCAGAAGCTCCTGGGGCTGCAAAAAGTCACTCCTATGGAAATCTGGTTTTACCAGAATTCCAATCCCGCGCTGCCACCTTATTTTTACGTGATCTTCTATCAACGGGAGCCCACCGATGAATTCAGGATTTACAGTCCTTACAGTGATGGCCCAGAGAAGCTAATCACCGCAGTTGTCGGACCCTCGCGGTCGAATGCGCTGAACATCATTGCTCAAGATGCCGGAAAGGATGTCGCGCGAGAGACGCTGAGCCTTCTTCCAGACGAGCCGGTGGATTTCCAGGGCGGACAAATAAGCTTGCAATCAGATGTAATGCTGTCGACCATTCGCGACCTGGCTAACAATCCAATCTCGCAGCGCGAACTAGCGAACCGACGCCGGATCTTAGAAGACGTTACTCATCGAGTCGTCCTCGGAAACGAATATCTCGACGTGCTGACGGTACCTCTCCGCGATGCCGAGGGGAACACGAATCTGCATTACGTTCTTCGGTTAAAGAAACCAGACGATTTCAGCGTGGCGCAGTCGCCCAAGGGAGACGGCTATTATTACGCGATCCTGGTTTCAGTGAAAGTTTCACTGCCCGATGGCAAGGTTGTGCTCAGTGAGGATGAAAAAGTCTCCCACAATCTCACCAACGCTCAATTGGATGACGTGAAGGGGAAGGTGTTCGGTTATGAAGGATGGCTGCCGCTGCCTCCAAACAAGTACAAGCTGGAATTCGAACTCACAAACCTGGTGAGCAATGTCGCCTTTCGCAGCCAAGCGGAGGTTACCGTTCCCGAAGTCCAGCCCGATGCCCTACAGATTTCAAATGTGGTCCCGTTTTCCGAAGCCCGTGTGCTTCCTCCCCAAATGCATAGTGCATCGCCATTCAGCGGTGCTGGAGTAAAGTTCACTCCTTTAGCCGGCCAGGAGCTGCAGCTCATTCAGGGAGAACGCCTCAACTTTTTCTATCAGCTCTGGTACCCGTCCGCACTGGCGGGTGATCGCAGTGGCAAGAAGCTTGAAGCCGACTATGCCTATGGCAGAATGAGCGCAAACGATACCCAGACGGTCCACGATGAAATACTTTTGGATCAGCTTGATGCCGGCGGCTCGGTCATCAACGGCAAGCGAATTCTGACCGGAGACCTGCAGCCCGGTAACTATCGACTGGTGACGACAGTTCGAGATCCCCAGAACCAAAAGAAGGTATACGGAGTCTTGAATTTCAGCGTGGTTGCCATGGGGACGGAAAACTCTGCCTGGGACGCGTCCGACGACAAAATCGTTGACACCGTTAAGACTGGTATCGCCGAGTACCAGCGCGCCAGTTGCTATTTGGCGCTGGGAGATAACACCCACGCGTTGGAGTGGTTTCAGCGAGCCTACTCCAAGAATCCGCTCGACGAAAATTTCCGCAGCAAGCTCGTTGAGCTCTATTTTGGCCGCCAGGAGTACTCGAAGATCGCAGCACTCTTCGCAACCAACGGCGTGAGTGGTTCCACCGACGAACAGACCATCTTAAAGGCCGCGACCAGTTTCGATAAAACTGGGGACCTGAAGAAAGCGGTCGTAATCATGGAAGCCGGCGCGGACTTGCATCCCTCCAGTGGCCCGCTGCTCCTCGGTCTTGCGGAGTATTACAGGAAGGCTGGCGATTTACAGAAGGCCGCGGCAACTGAGAAAAAAGGGAAGAAGTTTATGGCTCCTCAGCCGACTTCGTAAGTTGTCTCGGTCTCTTGGAATTCTGGAGAGGCGTATACGTTTTCTCATATGTCTCCAGTGTTTGCTCTATGGAAAATGAGAATGTTCAGAGCCTCAGTTCCTGCCTAATTTATTGAAACTGAAAGAAAAATAACTCACGCGTGGAATCGGCGGAGAAAGTGCTGACAAACTCTCCGATTGGCTCGGCTCTGTCTCTCAGGCCGTGTTAAAAGCTGGTGCTTTTCGAGCCACTTTCTGTTCTTGTAGTCTCGCGTTAGGGCGATTTGCCGATTTCCCAGGAGGCAGCAATGAGAAAGATTTTCGCCCCTATTCTGGTACTCATGTTTAGCACCGTTTTGTTTGCCCAGGAATCAACCGTCAAGGGCAATTTGGGTGGAACTGTCGCTGATTCCACCGGCGCTGTGGTCGCCAAGGCCAAGGTCACAATGGTCGGCCCCATCGGCACAAAAACCGTTACCACAGATGCCGAAGGCCGATTCATGTTCGATCTACTGACCCCGGGCTATTACACGATCAAAGCCGAGGCAAGCGGCTTCAAGGCAACTGAAATCAAACAGGTCGAAGTCCTTGTAAATAGGACCGCTTCTATGCGCGTTACTCTCCAGGCGGGAGGCGCTTCGGAGATTGTCGAAGTAAGTGCTGCCGCTGCTGGAGTTGACGAGGCGTCCACCAAACTCGAGACCAGCCTAAACGACACGTTCTATTCGCAGTTGCCCGTTTCTAGGAATGTCACTGGTCTGTTTTACGCGGCTGCGGGAGTGAACGACGGCGGCGGGACGGGACAAGCGAATCCTTCGATCGGCGGCAGCAGCGGGCTCGAGAACCAATACATAGCTGACGGGGTGAACATCACGGATGGAAGCTTCGGCGGGATTGGTGTCTGGTCCAGAAACTATGGGCCGCTTTCGACAGGCATTAACCTGACTTTCGTCAAAGAGGTGGATGTGAAGACGGGGGGTTTGGAAACCCAGTACGGGAAAGCTGATGGCGGGATTGTACAAATTGTTACGAAATCGGGCGGCAATGAATATCACGGCGGGCTTAGTGCCTTCATCGGGCCGCGGCAATTTGAAGTGCAGCACCTGAATCCGGATGCGACAGGTCGCCTTAACGAGCAGGGAGTAGCTTTCCATCAAGGCGAATGGGATGTTGCAGGAGAACTCGGCGGGTACGTTCCTGGGCTGAAGAACCGTCTTTTCTTCTTTGGCTCTTTTAACCCTTCCTGGAATCGGCTCTACCTCCACACTGACGATTTCCACGGTGTCCTTCCGTATTCCTTATTGGGGAATAGAACTATTCCTCAAATCAGTTACGACTATGCCGCTAAGTTGACCTTTAAACTTAACGACAATCATGTCGTGGAAAGCTCGGTTTTCGGTGATCCGACCCGCGAGACAAGTGCCGGCCCGAACTTCTTCCTGGACGCATATAGCCCAACGACGTTCAGCAAGCTTTCAAATGGAACTCGCAACTGGGTAGGGCGATACAACGGAACCCTGTCCCCCACATGGCTAGTGAACGCCTCACTTGCGTGGGGTCACAATTACCTGACTGAAACTCCTTCCTCACCAAATGTCTTTCAGATCTTCGATAACACAGGAGCTGGCTGCTGGGTTCCTACTGTGTCGCAACTCGACAGCGGAGTGACGTGCCCGGCCCAGGCAGGCAACCTCGGTTGGTTGGGTACCCAGGTGACCGGAACCTATAACCATCAGGGTCTTGGCTATTACGAGAATACCTTTGGCGATAACTGGAAGTTAGCTTTTGGCACGCAGAAAATCATGCATTTACTTGGTGAACACACGCTGAGTGCCGGGTACAACTACGAGCGAGATGGCTATGGAGGCAGCCGGCAGGCGACTGGTGGCGGAATCCAAGTTCCCCCGGGTCTAGAGGGTGCCTCAGCACTTCCGACTGGGTTGACTGATTTCGCTGACCAGTTTGAACTCGACGCAGCGAGTGCCTGGGACATTCCCTCAGGTGTCGTGGCAAACATTCCCGGCAACGGCCCGACTGAAGTTCTTCTCCTGCAGACGAGAGGTTTCTTCAGTACGCCTAAGTTTCAGACTTACGAGCGCTACCACGCCGTGTACGGAAACGATTCGTGGGCCTTCGGCAGGCACCTCATTATCAATGGCGGTCTCCGTTGGGACCAGGAGAGACTGATTGGTTCGAAGTATCTGAATCCGTTGAATAATAATACGCCGACCCAGATTCACTACACCTTTACGGATAATTGGTCTCCGAATGTCGGAGTAGCAATCGATCCCAAGGGAGATCGCAAAACCAAAATTTACGCAAACTGGGGCCGTTATGGCTACGCCCTTCCTCTAGATGCGGCGATCCGTTCGTTGAGCAACGAAGAGGATGCCTTCTTTGCATTCTGGCAACCGCCTTTCACCAACCCGAATCCGGGAACCCCATGCGACGCAGTTAGCAACCCCTGTCAGCTCGCGCTAAATCCGGACGGTACGATGACACCAACTTTCACGGATAATAACTGGCTGACCCCCTTCTTCGCTGCATCGTTACAGGGCGGAGAGGCAATTGCCCACGGCACCAAGCAAATGTACCTCGAGGAGTACGTTGGCGGCATCGAGCACGAACTTCCGCACGGGATCGTTCTCAGCATTCGCTATCAGCAGCGCCGGCTGCGCAGGATTATCGAGGACCAGTCAGGCGTTTCTCCTGAGGCGAATCTGGTGGGAATCACTCAGCAATTCTTGATCGGGAACCCTTCAAATACGAGCGACTACTTTACCAACGTTAACGAGACTGTGTACCCGGTTGGTGGACTTCCGGCTTCTTGCCCGATACTGCCAGGTTCCAATCCGCCTTCGCCGGCGGGAGGAACGATCTTTAACCCTTATAACACTAGTCAGGGTCTGGCCGATATCTGCGTCAATAACCCAGCCACCGCAGGTGATGTAGTCCCGGACGGCAAGCCTGACGGTTTTGTCAACGCGGTTCGTACTTACAAGGCCATCGAGGTTGAACTGACCAAGAGCTTCAGCCACGGCTGGCAATGGCGCTCGAACTACCGCTGGTCCACGCTGGTGGGCAACTACGAAGGCGCTTTCCGCAACGACAACGGCCAAGCCGACCCTGGCATCAGTTCGCTATTTGATTTCACGCCGGGTTCCTTGAACTTGCTTGGCAACCAGTTTGGCCTGGGTTTCCTAAACACCGACCGACGCCACATCTTCAACAACTTCGTCAGCTATACGTTCGCAACCGGAATGCTGAGAAATCTGACATTGGGAACCGGAGTGCGCGTCGAATCCGGAGTTCCGATCAACGATCTCAGAGCACATCCGGTTTATCAGAACGGTGGCGAAATCCCGTTTGGAGGCCGTGGTTCGCTCGGCCGGACACCTACCACCGGCGAGGGCGACGTTCACGCAGAATATCAATTCAAAGTTGGTGAAAAGCAGGCTCTGCATTTCGGTGCCGATTTGTTCAACCTGGCTAACCAAAAAACTCTATTGGTCGTGGATCAGTTCCAGGATGCCTCTCTTGGAACTCCGAACTTCGATTTCAAAAAACCCCACGGTGATGGAAATCTCGGGGTTCCGCCCGCTTACCAGCGTCCGTTTAATGCTCGCTTGTTCGCGAAGTGGACATTCTGATTCTTGGTTGACTTTCGGGAGGGCGAGAGTCTCGCCCTCCTTTTACATTTTGTAAGTAAACTCGAAGGCGCATTGATAGAGGAGGACTCATGGGATCTCCCTCTCTCCGTCGCATAACATTGCTACTCGTCCCCTGCCTCTTATGTTTCCCGGTTTTGGCCCAGAGAAGTCAGTCAGGTTCTGGCGTGCCGGTGCGCACGTCCATTCGAGGTACCGTTCGCGATGCGGTTACTCATCGTCCTCTGGAACGCGTCGTGTTGATGATCGACGACAGGCAGTCTGGCTATGCTGGCCAGGCAGAAACTGACTCGTCGGGGAAATTCGAGCTGCAAGGCTTGGGCGAAACCGCATATGCAATCAACATCAGGTTCCCGGGGTACTATGAGGCGACTCAGAACGTTGATCTCAGCACCAATCCCATGGCGTACTTGAGTTTTGAGTTGCGGCCAAAACCGGGAACTGCGCCTCCCGCTGTTGCTCCGGAGGGCCCTGAAGCTCGTCTCGACGCGCGCCTTGCTGCGCTTCCCGACAAGGCCCGGAAAGAATTTGCGAAGGCGCGGGAGCTTTGGCAGGACGGAAAGGACCCACAAGGCTGCGTTGACCACCTGAACAAGGCAATCAAGGCCTATCCCAAATTCGCCGATGCTTACGTCCTGTTAGCAAGCGCCGATATGCGGCAAAACAACGCCGTGGACGCGAAATCTGCGTTGGACAAAGCGATTGCGATTGATCCTAAGCTGCCGGATGCGCGGTTCACCCTCGGGATGATCCTGAACCGCGAGAAAGACTACTCCGGCGCTGAGAAGAGTCTGACCGAAGGTCTGCAACTCGATGAGACCTCGGCGCAAGGTCATTATGAGCTGGGCCGAACCTATTTGGCGTTGGGCCGCCTCGAAGACGCTGCAACCCATGCCCAAAAAGCTGCTGCCCTGCAGCCAAACATGGCGCCAGTGCACATTCTTCTTGGCAACATCGCGTGGAAAAAGCAGGACGCGGAGGGCGCCCTCAAAGAGTATCAGCAATACCTAAAGCTTGATCCAAACGGCCCCATGGCGCCAGGCACGCAAGCGATAGTGAAGAAAATCGAGGACGCGTTGAACAGTCCGCAATGAGAGCCGGGCATGAAAGTGCGCCCGGCATCATTACCGGCGCTAGCAATAGACCGGCAACCAATACCAGCAGAGCGCACATCTGTATCAAAATGGGGGAGAACCCCGAGTTTTAATCAGATCCTCCCGAATACCGACTACGAGAAACTTTAGGAACCGTAGCTGACGTCTGTATCCGATATTGGAACAGACTAGGCGCGGCCGCAGTGCTTTCCAGCAGTTTGCAATTTGGCGCCAGCAAATGGACAATTGTCACTCGATCAAATCTCAAAAACTTTAGGTGAATAAGAAAGTTCGCCCATGAGAATGCTGTCAGCAAGTGTGTGCCGGGTTATGCGGTCCCTGAGCCGGATGTTATTGATGATGAGCGTCTTGGCGATGTTCGCTGCGTCCGCCTTTGCGCAGAAGACGGGAAGCATTAGCGGTGCGGTAACCGGCCCAATTGGGGCAGTGAGCGGCGCAAAGGTCACAATCACCAATAAGGTGACCGGACAAGTGCGGTCTGTATTAACCACCTCGGCGGGCACATACACTTCGGGAGCGCTACTGACCGGCGATTACACCGTCCAGATTGAAGCTGCAGGGTTCAAGACCTCAGAGGCGAGTGTTGCGGTCCAGGCCGACGCTAAAGCTGTTAGCGACTTCGCCCTCGAAGTGTCAGGTGTGACGGTTAATCCTGGGCAGGTCACGGTGCAGGGAGTTCGGACAACGCAGGAGATCGAAGGCCTGCCGATCAATGGACGCAATTTCCTGGAAGTCGCGCAGCTCGAGCCCGGTGTGCAGACTCAGGAAGGCAGCACGTTCGATCCAACCAAGAATGGTTTTTCTTCTCTTTCCTTTGGCGGACGCTTTGGCCGTTCCGCCCGTGTCGAAGTTGACGGAGTAGACATCAGCGATGAGACCGTTGGTACGACAACCCTGAATATTCCAGCTAGCTCCATTCAGGAGTTCCGGCTCAGCCAGTCGTCACTCGATCTTTCGACCGACCTGACTTCATCGGGAGCGGTAAATATCACTACCCGCTCAGGTACCAACGATCTACATGGTGAACTGTTTGGCTACTACCGCAATGGTGACGTGAGCGCCAGTCTGCCGGGAGGCGACTTGACCTCCCCCAGCACGCCAGGGAGTAAGCCAAGTTGGGAACGGCAGCAGTTCGGAGGAAACCTTGGCGGAGCGCTCATCAAAGACAAGCTGTTCTGGTTTGCGGATGCCGAGCGTAACCGGCAGGATTTGCAGGATCCGGTGCTGGCAGCAGCGCCGTTTTTTCAGCGGTCGACCAGAATCAGAGAGCCTTTCCGTGAAGTGGAAACAACCAACCGGCTTGATTACCAACTCAGTGAAACCGCCCGGGCTTTCTATCGCTTCAGCTATGACCAGAACAGCGAGGTACGCCCGTTCGGTTCCGGGCCGAGTATGCAGCCGTTCTTGACTCGGACGAATACTCCAGCACACGCCCTTGGCATTGACTTCACCACCGGAAATTTCAGCCATGCGATCCGAATGGAGTATCTGAAGTTTAGGAATTCGATTGTGGACCGTTCTGCCGATGTCCTCGGCACCGGCAACCCTCTTCCTAATACTACGATTGACATTGGCGGCGGCGCGACGTTCCAATGCGCCCCCGGGTCGTTGTTCTGCTCCGGGCCAAATTATCTCGCGGCGCAACAGACCTACCAGTCGGACCACCAATACAAATATGATGGCAGCCATATTTGGCGTTC
>Ga0070717_10001586_pt1 | contig 15715 bp, 11 predicted proteins | sample LARL113metaG_FD_71366 | JGI IMG/M metagenome (GOLD analysis project Ga0070717, IMG submission 71366) | Corn, switchgrass and miscanthus rhizosphere microbial communities from Kellogg Biological Station, Michigan, USA - LAR L11-3 metaG | ecosystem: Host-associated > Plants > Roots > Rhizosphere ... | reverse complement strand
TGGAAGATCGTCACCGATCCCGGCACCGGCGTCCGGCTCGGCATCCCCACCAAGCTTGTGCCGCAACAATCCAGCGATGCCAGCGGCGCGAAATGGAATTCGCCAACCGGCACGGTCCAGGTGGTGCTGACGCGCCGCAAGGAGAGTAACCCCACCACCGCCAAACTCGCCGAGTACGAGAGGAAAGAGCCCTCCGGACGCAATATCGACTACACCGTGGTCAAACCGGATTTCTTCGTGCTGTCGGGCTTGCAGGGGCTGAAGAAGTTTTACCTGCGCGGCGCCTTCAAAGGTGACGAGGTCCGCATCCTCACCATCCTGTACGATCAGGCCACCGAAAACATCGTCGAGCCGGTGGTGATCGCGATGTCGAGCGCGTTCAACCCGTTTCCGTCGGGCGCGCAGACCGGCCCGGCGCCGCGCAAGACCGTCGAATACGGCACAGGCGTGGTCGTCAGCGATGACGGCGCGATCCTCGCCGACCGCGAGATCACCGACGGCTGCCTGGCCATCACGATCGCCGGCTATGGCAATGCCGATCGCGTCGCCGACGACAAGGACCGCGGGCTGGCCTTGTTGCGCCTCTATGGCGCGCGCGGATTGAAGGCGCTCGATCTCGCAGCCAATGCGGCGAAATCGGGCGTCGAGCTGACCGGCATCGCCGATCCGCAAAACCAGGCTGGCGCTGCGGCCGCAAGCAGCGTGAAAGCGTCGGTCACCCCGGTCGGCAGCGGCGGTGATCTCGCGTTGTCGCCGCCACCCGCGCTCGGATTTTCCGGCGCAGCCGCGCTCGACGACGGCAAATTCGCCGGCATTGCGCTGTTGAAGCCTACGGTTGTCGCGGGACCGGCGAGTACGACGCCGGCGGCGCAAGCGGTGTTGGTGTCGCCGGACAGCGTGCAGGATTTTTTGAAGGCGAACGGCGTGAACGCGTCGGGCACGTCGTCGGACCCGAAAGCGTCCGTGCTGCGTGTGATTTGCGTACGGAAGTAAGTCAGCGGCCTGGCGCCGGACCAACGAAGGCTACGCCCGGCCCTTCGCGAGCAAAGCACCGGGCGCGCCGCGGCAGTTGATCAGGCGGCCTTGATGTTGCCGAGAAAGGATTCGACCTGACCTCGCATCGTCTCGGATTGCCTGGACAGTTCGTTGGATGCCTCGAGCACCTGATGAGCGGCCGCGCCGGTATCGCCGGCAGCCTGTTGAACGCCGACAACGTTTGCCGAAATTTCACCAGTACCGAGAGCTGCCTGTTGCACGTTGCGGGCAATCTCCTGTGTCGCCGAGCCCTGCTCTTCGACGGCACTTGCAATCGCGGAGGCGATCTCGTTCATGTCGTTGATCGTCGTCGAAATCCCCTTGATCGCGCTCACTGCCTCGCTGGACGAAGCCTGGATTGACGAAACCTGCGTGCTGATTTGAGCCGTCGCCTTTGCGGTTTGCTCGGCCAGACTCTTGACCTCGGCCGCCACCACCGCGAATCCGCGGCCCGCCTCGCCGGCGCGCGCCGCTTCGATCGTGGCATTGAGCGCGAGAAGGTTGGTCTGTTCGGCGATTTCGCTGATCAGCTTGACGATGTCGCCGATGCTGGCTGCATCCTTGAACAATCCCCGCACCGTCGCATTGGTGCGATCGGCCTCCACCACGGCCTTTTGCGCTATCGCCGCCGATTGCGCGACCTGGCGGCCGATTTCGTTGACGGAGCTCGCCAGTTCTTCCGATGCCGACGCGACAGTTTGCACGTTCGTTGAAGCCTCCTCGGTCGCCGCGGCGACCGCCGTTGCCTGGTTGCTGGTTTCCTCGGCCGTCGCCGTCATCGAAGATGCCGTCGCCTGGAGTTCGGTCGAGGCCGACGCCACCGACCTCAGCACCGACGATATGTCCATATCAAACGCCTCGGTCAGCTCATTCACCCGCGCTGCGCGGGCGATACGGTCCTTGATCGCTTCGGCTTCCTTGGCGGCGAACTCCTTGGCCTTGATCATGTTCTCCTTGAAAATCAGGACCGCCTTGGCCATCTGCCCGATTTCGTCCTTGTTGTCGGTGGCGGGAATCTCGACCGAGTGATCGCCGCCCGCAAGCTGTCCCATGGCTCCGACCATTTTGAGGATAGGGGGCACGATCGATCGGTTGGTCAAATAGACGACCGTCGCGGCGACGCCGAGGCCGACACCCAACAGCACCCACAGCAGGTTGGTGAGGAAGCTGGTCTCGGCCAGCACCATCGCCCCATCCGCTCGAAGGCTGTCCTGCTGCCGCGAGACCATCCCGCCCGAACGCGATCCCTCGGAATTCTTCGCGCCAGCGAAAATGTCGAGCAACTTGTTGGCGCGGGGCGCGGCTTCGTTGGTCAGAAACCATTGCGCCATGTTCCAGCGGTCCGAGGCGCGGATCTCGAACATTTTCTGCGGCAAGGGCGAGAACTTGGCGCGGGCTGCGACAAGCGAGTCGAACGCAGCCTGCTGGTCGGCCGTCATCTCCGATCGTCGTGCCGACAGCGCCTCGAACTTCTTCTGATTGAGCGCCCAGAGTTCTTCGTATTCCTTCTTGAAGGCGACGTCCGCGGTCAGCAAATAGGCGCGGATCGCACCGATCGCCATCGCCATGCTGCCGCGCATGTCGGCGAAACCGATCAGCAGGCTCTTGCGCGTGTCGGTCGAGGGAATGCTGCCTTCCTCGTTGATGATCGATGTTGCCTTCTGAAGCATGATCTTGGCGAGCGGCGCGGCCTCCGTTGCCAGCAGCTTGGCCGCAGGCTGCTCATCGAGGGTATGCGCAATCGCTTCGGCCTTGTCTTGCGCGGTGCGCAATTCTTCGAGCAGCGGTTTGGCGCGATTCCAATCGACCTTGTTTTGCTCGACCGTCCATTCGCCGGCGAGACCATCCATTTCGAGGCCGCGCTTCTGGATATCCTTCCAGAGCACCGCGCGTTCCGCCTTGAATACTTCATTGCCGGTGATCAGCCAGCCGCGCAGCGACGCCAGCGACGCATAGACCCCCGCCACCACGTCGTTTGCGATCATGGCCGTTGGAACACGGAGATTGACCGTCCGGTCGGTCGATTCGTTGACCGCACGAACCTTGATGATCGTGGTGCTCACCACGCCGGCCAGGAGCAAGCAGAGAATGCCAAAGCCGGCAATCAATCGGCCGCGAATATTCAAATTCAGGAATGGCATGGTCAGACCTCCGCAAACGAACCTCGCCAAAGGGCGGTTCCACCACACCCTGTCCGTTAACCATGAATTTTGGGACAACGACGGACGCGTACAAATACGGAGTTGCAGCGCACAAGAGCGCGCCGAACGCGCTTACCCCGGGAAAGTCGGATTTCCGTAAGGGTAGAATCGCTTCAGGTCGATGTTCTTGTAAGGCAACGCGTCGAGATGCACCGTGCCGAGAAACGGCTGCGTCGGCTCGACCAGCAAGATCGTCTTGGCAAAGCCGTTGTCGTGGAAGCCGCGGCGGAAATGAACGCGCGATTTGATCGCGATGACTTTGAAGGCGTCGATATCCAGCCCCAGCGCCTTTAGCGAGAACGGCTCCATGACCTGCACGAGATAGCTGCTCAGGATCAAAACATTGTCGCGGCCGAACCCAATGCAGGCCCAGAACTGGCCGTGGCCTTCGACGGCGTTGATGATCGTGCCCTGGATACGCACCGGTTCGCCTGCGGATTCATCGGCTAGCCCGCCGATCTCCATGTCAAAGCGATTTCCGGCCTTCGCGCCCTGCGCCTTGAGTTTCGCCGTGGCCTTGGCGTCGGCGATGGTCGCAATCAAGGTATCGGACAGATCCTGCGCGATGATCTCCTGCAACAGCCAGGTCGCATAACCGGAGCGGTCGCTGTAATCGGCCAGCACGACCGGTGTCTTGCCATGCGCTACCGCTTGTTTCGCCAACGCAACGCCTTCCGGAATGGCGTACACCTTGGTCGAACTCAGCAGCGCCTCGCGTTGACGCCATGCGGCCTCTGCGATGTCGCGCGCGACCTTGTTGGCGAGATCTGGATTGCCGTTGGTCAAGACCTCAATCGTCATGCCGGCGTCGGGCACGTCGGCAAATGGAAAGCCGAAGAACACGTTGACATACACATCCACCTCGCGCGCTTCCCAGACTAGCGCCCGCTGTACCAGATCCATCCATGGCGAGGCGCCGGTCCATTGCAGCACGGTCGGCGAGATGATCGGAACTTTCAGTGTCGCATGGGCGGGGTTGTAATCGCCCCTGATGGCGCGCACCAGCGTTCGCGCCGCACGCTCGCCTTGCAGATAGCCGTCGTAATGCGGGAAATATTTCACAGCAAACGCCAGGTCGGCTGATTTAAGAAATTCCTCATCCTCATTGCCGTGCAGATCGAAGGTCGCGGCGATAAAGGCCGTTGGCCCGACGACCTCGCGCACCCGGCGCGCCAGTTCAGCCTCGGGACGCGGCACGCCGCGTACCGCCATGGCGCCGTGCAGGCAGAGATAGACGCCGTCGAATGGCGCCTGCGCCTTGATTTCGGCGATCATCTTGCCGGCGAAGGTCTCATAGGCCTCTTGCGTCACCCATCCCGATCCCATGTAGGTCTTCGGCCACAATGGTGACTCGATGCCGACCAGTTCGACCGCGTCGAACTCGCGCGCCATCTTCACAAAGCCGCCCATGTAGGATTTCGGATCGAATTTCAGCAGCGCCTCGCCCTTGGCAGGCGAACCCGGATAGATGAAATCGTCAAGCGTGGTGTCGTTCTCGAGAAACGTGACCGTCTCATGGGAAAAATGCAGCACGGCAATTCGGATCGGACGGCTCATGGCGAGTTCCCGCCGGCGTGCCGAACCAGGCGAAAAATAAATTTCCGGTATTCATACGGGATGGAAAAAACTGTCATACTCAACCATCGTACTTCGTTAGTGATTCGGACCCCCGCGATTCCCTTTGGATCGGGCTGGCAACGTCCTGAGCGAGAATGGCTCGGCATCGCAAAAACGATGCACCTCAGTTTGGCGTATCCGCAGGACCCCGTAAACTATCCGAAGGATCTCGATGCATACGATCGTATTGGCCACCCAAAAGGGCGGCAGCGGCAAAAGCACGCTCGCCATTGGGCTCGCGCTTGCCGCCAAACAGGCGGGACACAATGTCCGCCTGGTCGAAACCGACACGCAAGCGACGCTGTCGAACTGGCAGAGCCGCCGCGGCATCGCCGAACCCCTCGTCGACGCCGTATACAACGCCAATGATATCGAACGCCGCCTACAGTCGCTCGAGCGTGGCGGCGTGACGCTGACAATCATCGACACCGCCGGTGGGCAGAGCGCCGCCACCACCGCCGCCATCCGCTATGCCGATCTCTGCCTGATTCCCGCGCGGCCGAGCGTCGCCGATATCGAAGCGACTGCATCGACGCTTGATATCGTCAGAGCCTGGAAAAAGCCGTTCGCTTTCGTGCTCAACCAGACCCCGATCCGCGGCCAGCGCATCAACAACGCAACGTCGGCGCTTTCGGATGAGGCGGCGCTCGATCTTTCCGACGTCCTCGCCCAGCCCTTCATCGTCATGCGCAATGATCACCAGGATGCGCTCGGCGCGGGCCTCGGCGTCGGCGAATATGCCCCGGCAAGCAAATCGGCCGACGAAATCCGCGGCCTCTGGCAGTGGGTCGAGACCCGGCTGAACGGTGGCGTCGCCGCCGGCGAACAACGCGTGGGCGCGCTCGGTGGAACGCCATTTCCGATCAGGCTGATGGCTGCACCGACGGAGCAAGTCGCCGCTCCGACGGCCGCAGCCGACCTGCACCCGGCTCCGGCGGAAGCCGAGGCGTCATGGGATGCGTGCCTGTAACCCGGGCCTTACCTCCGACCGCTTGCGCGAACATTCGCGCGTTCAGGGCAAGACCATCGGCAGAGAAAAAACCCCGGCGGCAGCGCCGGGGTTTTTGACGTTTGCGATCGCCTTACTCCGGCACGAGTTGGCCGGAACCGCCCAATTCGGACGGGAAGTCTTTCATCTTGGGAAGTCCATCCTTCATGGGCAGGACGGTTTCGGCGTAATTGACGTGGACGCCGGGGCTGAACTTCAGCGTCGGGATCGTCGCTGCGAACACGTCGATCAGCCCGGCGGGTCTGTGGCCGGTCATCAGATGTCCGCCACAGACGCGGCAATATTTCCGCTGACTGAAGGCCGTCTTTTCGAACGTGGCGATATGTTCGGACCCCCTCTTGACCTGCACGGCCTCCGCCTTCCACAGACTGAAGGCATTGACCGGACCGCCTGACCAGGAACGGCAGGAATTGCAGTGACAATAGCCCATGGCTTCCGGCGAACCGGAAACCTCAAGCGTCACAGCACCGCAAAAGCAGCTTCCAACATGGCTCATGATTTTCTCCTTGGATGGACAATCGAACAGAGCCGTTATCGGAGTTCTGCAATCGCGGTCCAGTTCACGAACTATACTGCTTCGCTTGAACTGGCTGCAGTTCTTCCGGCGCCAGCCCTCGATGGTTCAGCTCGCGAGCTTGCGTTCCTTCGCAAAGGGAGAGAGACCGAGCCATGTTTGCATCGAAACCGCGAGCTGCCGGTCACCCGTCAGCACCATCCGCTGACTTGCGACGGCAGCGCGCACGGTATCCAGTCCCAACCAGATAGCCGTCATGCTGCGCAGGTCCGCGGAAACATAGAGGTCGACTTCGAATCCGAGATCGATCTTGCAGAGGTCGACGCCGCTTTCGGGGTCGACGATGAGCCAAAAGCGTCGCTTGGCGGCCGGCAACGCCGGATAGACGAACTCCACCACGCAGCGGCGAGCGGGCATTGGCGTGATGTCGAGGTTCCGCCGCATGTCCCACATCAGAAGATCTACATCGAGATGCTGCAGCGACAGATTCGATTCGATCCGCCGCTGGCCCCAAATTCCGAATGCTTCGACGAGCGGTCCGAGCTCGCGCCCGGATTCCGTCAACTGGTATTCAAAGACGCCCGGGTCGGAGGCTAACGCCTCGCGCGCAACAATGCCGGCGGTTTCAAGCTCCTTGAGCCGGCGTGAGAGCAGCGCCGGCGACATTCGTGGAACGCCGCGGCGCAGCTCATTGAACCGCGTCGAGCCGGCAAACATCTCGCGCAACACAACGACGGTCCATCGCGTGCAGAGTATCTCCGCGGCCATCGCGACGGGACAAAACTGCTGGTAGCTCCCTGTCGTCATAGTTTCCTCCGAGGAAGATATCCGAGCAAAAAGCTACGGCCGGCCCTGGGGCTTTTCCAGTTCAGATTCTGTATCGGGCCAGATTCATTTCCAGAACTGGAGGCGTCGTTCTGGACGCCATATTTGCCACGATCACGAACGCAATTCGTTCTTGATTTCGAGTGCGCGGGCGCGATCGCTTCCGTGCCCGCGAATAAATTCTTCAAGTTGTTAGGATATACCTATGAGCAAGTACGCAGATAATATTTCTCTATTGATCCAGATCGCATGGCTTGGCGCGATCGTATTTCTTGGCTTTTGCGTCGCGCCCGGCTTCGCTGCGACAATATCGCGCAGCTCGGACATCGAAGCCTCCCTCGTGGCGATCTGGTCGATGATCGCACCATCAGGTGCCAGGCGACATTGGTTCGCGCTGTCCAATCTCCGCAGAACGAATGAAATCTTCGCGCCAGCGTGACCGCGCGGAAGGGGAAGTACCGTGACCATCACCCATAACGTTTCCTCGAGCGCGGCAACGCGCCCTGCGCTGACCACGCTGTTCTTTGGCGTGGTGGGCTTTGTGTCGGGATTTCTGCTGTCGCTCGTTGTTGCGGCTTACAGCCTTTATAGCTGCACCGCGATATTGTGAGACTTCACTTCTGGCACTTCGGACACCAGAAGGTCGAGCGTCCGTTCTGGGTAAAGCGGCGCACGATGCCGCTGCAGCCGGCGCTCTGGCATTGCTCGCCTTCGCGGTCATAGACCTGAAACGAGTGCTGGAAATAGCCGAGCTCGCCCGATGTCTGGCGGTGATCGCGCAACGATGAGCCGCCGGCCTTGATCGCCTGGTTGAGCACGGCATGGATCGCCGCGACCAACCGCTTGGCGTGATCGGTCGGCTCGCCCCCGGCAACGCCCTTGGGTTGTCCGGCTTTTGTCGCAAGCGTCGCCGCCAACCTTCGCGGCGACAGATGCGCGCGAAACAGCGCCTCGCAGACATAGATATTGCCAAGCCCCGCGACCACCCGCTGATCGAGCAGCGCCGCCTTCAGGCTGGTCTTCCTGTTGGCGCAGGAACGCGCCAGCATTTTCGCATCGAATTCGTTGCCGAGCGGCTCGGGGCCAAGGCCTTTCAGCAACGGCTCATCCTCCAGTGCGTTCCGCGCGATGATCTTCATGTAACCAAACCGCCTCGGATCATTGAAGATCACGTCGGCGCCCGACGACATCCTCAACAGCACGTGATCATGCGCGCGATCCTCGCCCCGCGGATGATGGAATTGACCTGGCGTCCTGGCGTCGTCGTCCCTGACGACGCGGAACGAACCGGACATGCCGAGATGCATCAACAGCACGTCGCCGGAGCCAAGATCGGCCATCAGATATTTGGCGCGGCGGCCGAGCCCGATCACGGTCTGGCCTTCGAGCCGCGCCACGAAATCTTTCTGAAAGGGAAACCGCAGGTCTTTGCGGCGGGCTTCCGCCTTGACGATTTTCGCGCCCTCCATGGCCGGTTGCAGGCCGCGGCGGACGGTCTCGACTTCGGGTAATTCGGGCATACTTGATCATTCACCTTAAGGGAGTGACGTGATAGCGCCATTGCGGCGACCGCGCTATGGTCCGGACCGCTGGAGTAGAGTTGAATGGATCGGCCGGGCGAAACCACCCATTTTGGCTTCCGTGACGTCCCCGTGGAGGACAAGCAGAGGCTGGTGAACTCGGTGTTTCACAGCGTGGCGTCGCGCTACGACCTGATGAACGATCTGATGTCGATGGGCCTGCACCGGGTCTGGAAAGACATCATGATCAACACCCTCAATCCGCCGAAAGGCGAGACCCCGTTCGCGTTGCTCGATGTGGCCGGCGGCACTGGCGACATCGCGTTCCGCGCCGCGAAAGCCGCCGGCGCAAACTTCCGCGCTACCGTCTGCGACATCAATCCGGACATGCTCGCGGTCGGCCGCGAGCGCGCCGCGGCGCGCCATCTCGACGACCGCGTCTCGTTCGTCGAAGGCAACGCCGAGGCATTGGCTCTCGCCGATCGCGCCTTCGATGGCTATACGATTGCATTCGGCATCCGCAACGTGCCGCGGATCGATCTTGTCTTGAGCGAAGCGTTTCGGGTGCTGAGACCCGGCAGTAGATTCCTGTGTCTGGAATTTTCCACCGTCGACGTACCCGGACTCGATCGGCTCTATGAGCTGTTCTCGTTCAGGGTGATCCCGCCGCTCGGCCGCGCCGTCACGGGCGATGCCGAATCCTATCAATATCTCGTCGAGTCCATCCGCAAATTTCCCCGGCCGAACGCCTTTGCCGAGATGATCCGCGCGGCCGGCTTCGCGCGCGTGAACTGGCAAACCCTTTCCGGCGGCATCGTGGCGCTGCATTCGGGCTGGCGTTTGTGATCTCGGCTACCACCCACATCGCGCGGCTTGCCCGCGCCGGTTTCGTGTTCGCGCGCGAGGGCGTGTTCGGCGCCGTCGATCCGAGCCTGGTGCCGCCACCCGGGCAACTCGCACTCAAGATTGCACGGCTGATCGAACGGCGCGGCGCCAAATCCGGCCCGCGGCTGTCGCGCGCACTGACCCGGATGGGTCCGGCCTACCTCAAGCTCGGACAATTCCTCGCCACCCGTCCGGACGTGGTGGGCGTCATCATGGCCCGCGACCTCGAAAGCCTGCAGGACAAGCTGCCGCCCTTTCCGCAAGACGAGGCCGAGGCTGTGATCGCTGCATCGCTGGAACGCCCGCTGGCGCAGGCGTTTGCGAGCTTCGGTCCGGCGGTCGCCGCAGCCTCGATCGCGCAAGTGCATCGCGGCGAGGTCGAGCGCGACGGCCTGCACTGTCCGGTCGCCGTCAAGGTGCTGCGGCCCAACGTCGCCTCGCGTTTCCGCCGCGACCTTTCCGACTTCTTCTTTGTCGCGCACAAGGCGGAGACCTATTCCGCGGAAGCGCGGCGGCTGCGGCTGGTCGAAGTCATCAATACGATGTCGCGCTCGGTCGCGATCGAAATGGATCTGCGGCTGGAAGCAGCCGCGCTGTCGGAGATGGCGGAAAATACCCGCAACGATACGGATTTCCGGATTCCGGCGGTCGATTGGGACCGCACCACCCATAATGTACTGACGATGGAGTGGATCGACGGCATCGCGCTGTCCGATCATGCACGGCTGGAGCAGTCGAAGATCGATCTGCCCGATCTCGGGCGCAAGGTGATCCAGAGTTTCCTGCGCCATGCGCTGCGCGACGGCTTCTTTCACGCCGACATGCACCCCGGTAATCTGTTCCTCGACGAGGAGGGGCGGCTGGTCGCGGTCGATTTCGGCATCATGGGCCGGCTCGGCCTGAAGGAGCGCCGCTTCCTTGCCGAAATCCTGTTGGGCTTCATCACACGCGACTATCGCCGCGTCGCCGAAGTGCATTTCGAGGCCGGCTACGTGCCCTCGCATCATTCGGTGGAGAATTTCGCGCAAGCGATCCGCGCCATCGGCGAGCCGATCCATAACCGCACCGCCGAAGAAATCTCGATGGCGAAATTGCTGACCTTGCTGCTCGAGGTCACCGGGCTGTTCGACATGCGCACGCGGCCCGAACTGATCCTGCTGCAAAAGACCATGGTGGTGGTCGAAGGCGTGGCGCGCGGCTTCGATCCGAAACTCGACATCTGGAAGATCGCCGATCCCGTGGTGCGCGAGTGGATCGAGCGCAACCTCGGCCCGATCGGGCGTATTCAGGGCGCGATGGCTGGCGCCGGTGACCTCGCCCGCGTGCTCACGGGCCTGCCGGCAATTGCCGAGCGATCGGTCGCGGTGATTGAGCAATTGGAGGTCATGACACGCGAGGGGTTGACGCTGTCGCCGGAGACGATTGCCGCGATGGGGCGCGCGGAGGGACGCAAAAGCCGCTGGCGCACGCTGGCGCTTTGGGTCATCGCCGGGACTTTCATTGCGATACTGATCGCCATCCGCCAATTGTGATTGCAATGCACTCAATATAGTGCTAGCATTGCTGTCACTCCAAGTCAGGAGCCGCCCATGGCCAGTCTGACAATCCGAAAACTCGACGACGCCATCCGCGATGAATTGCGGCTGCGCGCCGCCCGCAACGGCCGCTCGGTCGAGGACGAGGTGCGGGTGATCCTGCGCGACGCCGCCCAGCATCCGCTCCAGGGGCCCTCCCCGCAAGCCGCTCCCCCGGTCCCGGCGACTTCCGCCCACACCGCAAGCGACGGCGGGCATGGCCTGCCACGCGTCACCCTGATCATCGGCGGCGGGATCGCCGCCTACAAGGCGCTGGACCTGATCCGAAGGCTCAAGGAGCGCCACATCCATGTGCGCTGCGTGCTGACCAAAGCCGCGCAGCAATTCGTCACGCCGCTCGCGGCCAGCGCGCTGTCGCATGAGCGCGTCTACACCGACCTGTTCGACCCCGAGAGCGAGTTCGATGCCGGCCATATCCGGCTGGCGCGCGAGGCCGATCTGATCGTGGTGGCGCCTGCGACCGCGGATTTGATGGCGAAGATGGCGCAAGGCCACGCCGACGATCTCGCCAGCGCCATCCTGCTCGCGGCCAACAGGCCGATCCTGCTGGCGCCGGCGATGAACCCGTTGATGTGGAACAACCCCGCGACCCGCCGCAATGTCATGCAGCTTCGGCGCGACGGCATCGCGACCGTCGGCCCCAATGCCGGCGAGATGGCCGAAGCGGGCGAAGCCGGCGTCGGGCGGATGGCCGAGCCTGGCGAAATCGCCGCAGCCGCCGAACATTTGTTGCGTCCGCCACGGCCGCGGCCGCTCAAGGGCAAGCGTGTGCTGATCACCGCGGGTCCGACCCACGAGGCGATCGATCCCGTGCGCTATATCGCCAACCGTTCTTCCGGCAAGCAGGGTTTTGCCATTGCCGCCGCGGCGCAGGCGGCCGGCGCCGATGTGCTGTTGGTTTCGGGGCCGGTCGACCTTGCCGACCCCACAGGCGTGTTGGTGACGCATGTGGAAACCGCGCGGCAAATGTTGCAGCGGGTGGAAGCGGCCCTCCCCGTTGATATCGCGATCTTTGCCGCAGCCGTCGCCGACTGGCGCGTCGCCCATGAGGGCGAGCAGAAGCTGAAGAAGACTTCCGGCGGCATGCCGCAGCTTGAACTCGTCGAAAACCCCGACATTCTCGCCACGATCTCGAAATTGAAAGACAAGCGGCCACCCCTCGTGATCGGATTTGCCGCGGAAACCGAAAACCTGATCGAAAACGCCAAGGCCAAATTTGCGCGCAAGGGCTGTGACTGGATCCTCGCCAATGATGTCTCGCCCGAGACCGGGGTGATGGGTGGCGATCGCAACATGGTGCATCTCTTGACGCGTAACGGCACGGACATCGCGGTCGATTCCTGGCCGGTGATGACCAAGGAGGAGGTCGCCGCGGAATTGATCGCGCACGTTGCGAAAGCGATGGACAAGACGGTGGAGAAGGCCTCGTGAACGCCACGATCAAGGTCGAGATCCGGCAATTGGCGCATGCCGAGGGGTTGGCGTTGCCGGCCTATCAGAGCGCGGACGCGGCCGGGCTCGATCTGGTGGCTGCGGTTCCGGAAAATGCGCCGCTGGTTCTGGCGCCCGGCAAGCACACGATGGTGCCGACCGGCCTTGCGATTGCTTTGCCGCCGGGTTTTGAAGCCCAAGTACGGCCGCGCTCAGGCCTTGCTGCCAAGCATGGCGTCACCGTTCTCAATTCGCCGGGTACGATCGATACGGATTATCGCGGCGAGATCGGCGTCATTCTGATCAATCACGGCGAAGAAGCGTTTGTCGTCCGCCGCGGCGAACGAATCGCGCAGCTGGTGATCGCGCCGGTGGTTCAAGCTGAACTCGTCGTCGCCACCGCATTGTCCTCCACCGACCGCGGCAGTGGCGGCTTTGGTTCGACCGGACGGTAAAAAAACGGATTCATTTTCGCAAAATTGCGCCGATTGGCGCATTTTCCTGTGCCGGAGTCTACGTTCACGATCTGGACTCTTACCGGTCGACTTCCGTTGAGGATATTGTGTTTCGATTCGCGAACGGCGCGGCAATGTGGTCCGCGCCGGGCGTAAATTCGTGCGGTCTTCTTGTGCGGTCTTCGCGCACGGTCTTGGGGCAACCATGTCAGGCGTAATCGTAGCGATGCGTCGGACGCTGCTGTCGTGCACATCGCTGGCGCGCAACGGCCTGATCGGGCTCGCCGCATCGGCGCTGCTGCCGGCTGGGCCGGCTGCGGCCGAGGATCTGACCGTCCTCGGCGCGCTATCGACTTTCTTCGACTTCAACCGCCAGGAAATCGCGGTCCTGACCACGGCATTGGCGCTGCTCGGATTTTCCGTGATGGCCGCGATCCTCCTGATGCACACGCGCCTCCGTGCGGCAAAGAACGAGACGCGATTGCGCGCCGATATCGGTCAACTCCAGGTCCAGGCCGACCGTTACCGCGCGCTACTGTTTGCCGAGCCGCAAATCCTGATCGCTTGGGCTGCTGGCGACAATCGTCCGCAAATCAGCGGCGATGTGTCGCTTTTGGTGCCGCCGGAACTGCCGCAGCGCATTCTCGCCTTCGGAAGCTGGCTGCCGCCGGAACCGGCGCTTCAGATCGATCACGCCGTCGATGCGCTGCGCGAGGCCGGTGAGGGCTTTGTGCTGCATGTGACGACGTCGACCGGGCAAGCTATCGAGGCGATGGGCCGCGCCATCGGTGGCGAAGCCATTGTGCGGATTCGCGAACTCTCCGGGCTGCGCCGGGAGCTCGCGGAAACCAATTTGCGCCACAAGGCGCTCCTGGAAGAGACCGAGATGCTACGCGGCTTCGCTGCCGCCTCGCCATGGCCGATCTGGGCCAAGGGCGCCAAGGGCGGCCTTGCCTACGCCAACGCCGCCTATGCGCGCGCCACCGAGGCGAGGAGCGTCACGGAGGCGACCGAGCGCAACTTCCAACTGCTCGACAGCGACGATCGCGCCGAGATGGAGCGCGCTCTGGCCGGCTCCGAGAGCTTCAACGCAAGGCTGCCGATCGTGGCCGGCGGCGAGCGGCGGATTTACGACGTGCGCGCGGTCAAGATCGGCGGCGGCAGCGTCGGCGTTGCGATCGACGCCAGCGAGGCCGATGCCCTGAGCTCGGCGCTGGTGCGGATGGCGGAGGCGCATCGCCGCACGCTCGATCAACTCTCCTCCGGGGTCGCGGTGTTCGACGGCCAGCGCCGGCTCGCCTTCTACAACGATTCCTATCGCCGGCTGTGGGACCTCGATCGGGCCTTTCTCGACAACAATCCGGACGATTCCAGCGTGCTCGACCGGCTGCGCGCGGCGCGCAAATTGCCCGAGCAGCCGGATTTCCGCGCCTGGAAGGCAAAGCTGCACGAGGCCTATCGCGCGGTCGAGACCGCCAAGGATACCTGGTATTTGCCTGACGGCCGCGCGCTCGGCGTCGTCACCACGCCCAACCCGGAGGGCGGCGTCACCTATTTGTTCGACGATGTCACCGAAAGCCTCGATCTAGCGCGGCGGTTCGACGGCCTGATCCGGGTCCAGCGCGAAACGCTCGACAGTCTCGCCGAAGGCGTCGCGGTGTTCGGCAGCAACGGCCGGGCGCAATTGTTCAATCCGGCGTTCGCGAAGATGTGGAAGCTGTCGCCGGAGGCGCTGCGCGAAGAGCCGCATGTCGACACCGTGGAAGAGTGGTGCCATCAGCTGTTCGATGACGCCAACATCTGGCAGACGATCCGCGAGGCCATCACCGCGATCGAGAACCGGGTCGACGTGCCGCTGAAGCTCGAGCGCAAGGATGGCAGCGTGCTGGACTGCATGACGCGGCCGTTGCCCGACGGCGCCACCATGCTGACGTTCCAGGACATCACCGACACCGAGAACGTCGAGCGCGCGCTGCGCGAAAGCAACGAGGCGCTGGAGGCCGCCGACCAGATGAAGGTGGATTTCGTCCACCACGTCTCCTACGAGCTGCGTGCGCCGCTGACCACCATCATCGGCTTCGCGCATTTCCTGAGCGACCCCTCAACCGGCCCGTTGACCGCGAAGCAGGCCGAATACCTCGAATACGTCACCAAATCGACCAACGCGCTGCTGGCGCTGACCAACAACATCCTCGACCTCGCCACCATCGATGCCGGCGCCATGAAGCTGGAACTCGGGCCGGTGGATATCGGCAAAGCCATCGAGGCCGCCGCCGAAGGCATCCAGGACCGTCTCGCCACCGACCGCATCCGCCTCGAGGTCAACATTGATCCCAACATCGGAAGCTTTGTCGGCGACGAGCGCCGCGTGGTACAGGTACTGTATAATCTGCTCGCCAATGCGGTCGGCTTCTCGCCGCAGGGCGCCATCGTCGGCATCAGCGCGAAACGGAGTGAACACGCCATCGTCTTTACCGTAACCGATTCCGGACCAGGCATCGCGCCCGACGTCAAGGACAAGGTGTTCGACTGGTTCGAGAGCCACTCGCACGGCTCAAGGCACCGCGGCGCCGGCCTCGGCCTGTCGCTGGTGCGCTCCTTTGTCGAACTGCACGGCGGCAAGGTGCG